>Ga0187892_10000551_pt1 | contig 97332 bp, 71 predicted proteins | sample MA1701073metaG_FD_139345 | JGI IMG/M metagenome (GOLD analysis project Ga0187892, IMG submission 139345) | Bio-ooze microbial communities from a basaltic lava cave in the Kipuka Kanohina Cave System on the Island of Hawaii, USA - MA170107-3 metaG ... | reverse complement strand
TCGTCTCCGCGCATTCGGTCGCTCCTCGCAATATATTTCCTGATGCCATTAAGACGCTTTTGCCAGACGACCGGTTTCGACTGCGCGACCAATTTGTGCCGGGTTTTTCAGCATCCTGCTAGGCTGACTCCTGGCTTGAGACGTCCAACCGCTGCGAAATGAGCAGGCATATTGTTAGCGCCGATAAGCGCCGTTTGCCTCGTCACTTTCAGTGGAATCCAGATGTCGAGGTCGAACAGTCGGAATCGCTCGGGCATGATGGCAACCAGTGTTCTGGGCTCGCCATTCAATGTGAGAACGCTTCCTACGAGCCCCGGATCTCGGTTGAACTGGTCCTCCCACATCCGGTGGCTCATGGCGAACACCGGTTGCGCGCTGGGATCGCCATCTGCCGATCCGATTGGACGGCCGAAGAGCGGCTTGATGCCCAGGAAATCGAAGGTATTCGGGGTTACTCGTCCGCCTACGGCCCATTGTGTCCCCTCGCGGCCCTTGTAGAAGACTTCCAACGTGCTAACCCCGATCATGTCTTCAAACGAATGGTCTTGCTCGTTGAGGTCGACAAATTCCTCAGGCTCGAGCCAGGGACGGTCCAGTGCTCCACTTTCAAAGTGTTCGTAGATTCTTGTTAGACGCTCGGCATCTCGATAAGGAAAGGGCCTAAGCAGAACATTATCGATGACGCTGAAGATGACGGTGGTCGCGCCAATGCCGAGGGCGAGCGTGGCGATCGCGACTGCTGTGAATCGTGGGTTACGGCGCAACATCCGCATGCCGTAGCTAATGTCCTGGCGCAGGATTCCAATCCAAAGGACACGTCGCAAGTCGCGGCAATTCTCTTTGACTAGGTCCACGCCGCCGAAGCTGCGCAAGGCAGCGTAGCGAGCTTCTTCGGCACTCACGCCTGATTTGATGTTCTTCTCGATCTCTTTCTGCAGATGGAACTGCAGCTCTTCGGAGAGGTCATCTTCCATGCGACCTCTGCGGGACAAAAGTTTGAGGCGAGAAAGGAATCTCAACGCCGACATGAGCTACCTCGCTCGTCAGCAGTCCGTTGTCACGAACCACCGGCCACTAACCACGGCTTTATTCGTACCTCAGCGCCAGCAGGGGATCGACTTGTGTCGCCCTCCGGGCAGGTACATAGCTGGCGACGCACACGACTAGCAACAGCACCAGCGACACTGCGACATAGGTCATGAGGTCAGTCGTGCTGATGCTAAACAACTGGCTGGCAAGCAATCGAGTCAAGACCTGTGCCCCCGCAATCCCGATCGCCATACCTAACAACGCTGGCTGCAAGCTCTGGCGCAATACCAGCAGCAGTACGTCTTTCTTTTGGGCACCCAAGGCCACGCGGAGCCAATTTCTCGGGTGCGCTGTGCCACCGCATAAGCCACCACCCCGTAAATCCCCGTAGCCGCCAAAATTAGAGCCATACCAGCGAAGATGGCTAGCTGCGCCATGCCGATGCTCCGCGAGGCAACCGAATCCATCAACTTCTGTTCCATGGTCTTGACGTCTGAAACCGGCTGATTCGGATCCACGGCCCACACTGCTTGTCTCACTGCCGCCACCATCTCCAGAGGATCAGATTGGGTGCGAGCCACTATGTGCATGATCCGTCCCCCATTGGATGGTGGATGATAAGAAGGCTCGGGCATTAGTGAATGGGGGATAAAGATGGTTCCAAAGCTACCCTTGGACAGCCAGAGCTGGTTATCACCAAGGCCTGCGCTCTTCATATCTTGTGCTACGCCGACGACGCTAAACCGGCCCCATCCCTCCCCAGCTAGCCTGATCCACTTGCCAACGGGATCCTCATTAGGAAAAAGTTCACGAGCCAATGTCTCATTGATGATGGCCGTTCGAGGAGCACCCTCCATGTTGTCTCGGTCGGTAAGATCCCTTCCGCGCAGCAGAGAAGTTCCCATCGCTCGGAAGTAGTTGGGACTTACTGGATAACATGCGCGCACGTGCCAGCCCTGATTCTCAGCTCCTGGGCCCCACTCGATTCCTTCCCGGACAGTCAGTGCTTGGTGCATCACTCCTCTCCCCAGGGGGAGGTATTCCACCACTGCCGCAGCTTGAATTCCGGGCAACGCCCGCACCCGCTCTACCACTTGCCGGAAGAAGGCGGCCACCTGTCGCCCCTCTCGATAACTGTAGGCCGGCAGAGACAGCCGCATGGTCAAGACGTTCTCTGCTCGAAAGCCCGGATCGACTCGGATCAGCCTCGCAAAGCTGTTAATCAACAATCCTGCGCCAACCAAAAGCACCAGGGCCAAGGCCACCTCACAGACCACCAAGCTGTTGCGTAGTAGATGGCGGCCAAATCCAGCACCCATTTGCTGGCTGCCTTGTTTGAGGGATTCATTGAGATCCATTTTCGAAGCCCGTAGCGCCGGTGCCAGCCCAAACAGCAGCCCCGTCAGCACTGAGACCAGCACCGTGAACCCTAACACTGGCAGGTCGATCCCAATCTCCCGCAAACGCGGAATGTTGGTCGGCCCTGCCGCTGCCAAAAGGCTGGTCGCCCAGCCTGCCAGCAGCAGTCCCAACCCCCCACCCAACAGCGCCAACAACACACTCTCGGTAAGCATCTGGCGCAGCAGACGAGACCGTCCAGCGCCCAGCGTCACTCGAATCGCTGTCTCTTTCCGCCTCGCGGTAGCTCGCGCCAGTAATAGATTGGCTACGGTGGCACAGCCAATCAGCAGCACCAGCCCCACAGCACCCAGTAGGGGCAGCAAGACCTCTCGCGCATTTCCCACCACGTCCCTTTGCAAGGGAACCAGTGGCGGCCCCTCTCCTGATTCGCCTTCCCCGCTTCTGGCCCGCAGTCGAGCCGCAATCACATCCATCTCCGCCTGGGCTTGCTCGCGGCTGATGCCTCGCTTCATCCGCGCCACTACCGTCAGTTGCAGCCGAACGGTGTCGGCCCCCGAGGCATTCAGCATCAAGGGCACCCACACATCCGCTTTGTAGCGTGAGAATTCAAAGCCTGCGGGCATAATGCCCACGACGAGATGTGACTCACCGTTGAGACTTAGCGCTTTGCCCAGCAGGTTGGGGTCTCCCTCAAACTGCTGCTGCCATAATCGGTAGCTCACCACCGCCACCGGAGCACTTCCAGGCTTCTCTTCTTCCGGAAAAAACGTCCGGCCTCGAACCGCTTTAACGCCTAGAGTGGTGAAAAAGCTTGGAGTGGCCCGCAGCCCTTCGATCTGCTGGGGTTCGCCCCAACCGGTCAGATTAAACGTTTGAGGAAGGAACGCCCCCAGGTCCCGAAATACATGGTTCTGCTGCCGCCATTCGACAAACTCGGCTGGCGAGGCCCCGAACCCTCCCTCGGGAAAGACTATCTTCCAGATCATCACGAGCCGCTCTGAATCTGGGTAGGGCAAGGGGCGCAGCAACACTGCATTGACCACGCTGAAGATCGCGCTATTGGATCCAATGCCCAAGGCCAAAGCTAGCACCGCGACCGTGGTAAAGCCTGGATGCTTCCTCAAAGTACGTAGACCGAAGCGCAGGTCCTGCCGAAGCTCCTCGAAGAAAAGAATTCGGCGCACATCCTGGCACTTCTCTTTCACCTGATCCATTCCGCCGAAGCTCCGCAGCGCGGTGTAGCGGGCATATTCCCGGCTCATACCAGCCTTGATGTTCTTTTCGATTTCGTTTTGCAGGTGGAACTGCAGTTCTTCGGTGAGGTCGTCCTGCACTTGACCTCTGCGGAACAGAGCCTTGAGGCGAGAGAGGAATCTTGATGCTGACATAGCGGACCTGCTGACTCACCACCACTCATCACTGACCACTGCTTCATTCGTATCTCAGCGCCACTATCGGATCGACTTGCGAGGCTCGTCTGGCGGGAAAGTAAGTGGCAAGTAGAACGACTGAGAACAGGACTATGGTTGCAGTCGGAATGCTGAGCACATCTGTGGGCGAAAGGCCAAATAGCAGGCTTCGGATGAGGCGCATTGATGCCAATGAGGACAGAACCCCGAGTGTTGCTCCAATGAATGCCAGAGACACCGCCTCTCGCAGCACCATCCAGAGGATGTCGTTTCCTCGCGCGCCCAGGGCCATGCGGATCCCAATCTCTCCAGTACGACGCGCAACGCCGTAAGTAGTCACTCCGTACAATCCGACCGCGCTCAATGCCAGAGCTAATAGCGCGAAGAACCCCGACAGGTGTGTGATCAATCGATCCTGAACAATCGAATCGTCAACGAGCCGGTCAAGGCTTGCCACAAGTCTAATACGCAGATTCCTGTCCACCTCCTGAACGGCCTCGCGAATGCGAGGAACCAGACCGTCGGGATCGCCAACAGTCCGGATCTGCAGATCGACACGGTTCGTGAGATCCTGATAAAGCGGAACGTAGAGAGCAAGCGGTGCATCGGCTTTGAGGTCGTCGTACTTGGTCTCTTTCACTACACCGGCGATCTCGACAGCCCCGGCAGGGTCGAATCTCTCCGAAAAGCTCAGCCTTCTGCCGACCGCATTTTGCCCGCTAAAGAACCGCTTGGCGATGGAGTCACTGACAATGGCAACACGGGGTGACTTTTCGTCATCTTGAGGCTGGAAGTCGCGGCCCGCCAACAGCCTCAGCCCTAAGGTAGGAATGAACCGGTGCGTCACCTTAAGCAGGTAAGGACGATCCCCGTTCGAGCCGGGTGCATGACCTTCATACGACACGCTCCGCCGCGAGTCACCCGAGCCAAAGTAAGCGTGATTACCGATACTGGCAACTCTGACCCCGGGCACAGCCTCGACACGCTCAAGCAAACTCCTATAGAGATTGAGCAGTTTCATCCGATCGTTTCCATAACCACTTGCGCGGGGATCCAGCACCAACACCAGCACCTCCTCACGTTGGAAGCCTGGGTCAAGGCCCTTGAGGTTCATAAGTGAACGCACAAGCAATCCCGCACCGATCAGTAGCAAGAGGGAAAGTGAGAGTTGCGCTACCATCAACACTCTTCCGAGCCGCAGCCGGCCTTCGCTCCATCCGCTATCTTTAAGCACCGGCCCTACGCCTGTTTTCGAAAGACGCAGCGCCGGAAACACTCCGAACAGGATGCCAGCAAGCAAGGAGACGATCGCCGTGAAGCTGAAGACTCGGGCGTCGAGTGAGAACTCCAGCGGGATTCTGCTCCATGCCGTTGACGCCATGGCGACCAGAGCGCCAGTGCTCCAGAGTGCGAAGACAAGTCCCAGCAGACCTCCTAAACCGGCTAGAAGAAGGCTTTCCGTAATGAACTGGCGGAAAAGGCGGAAGCGGGTCGCGCCGATGGCGACGCGAATGGCAATTTCGCGCCTGCGTGCTGAGGCACGAGAAAGGAAAAGGCTCGCGAGATTCGCGCAGGCGATCAGCAACACCAGCCCAACAGCCAGCAGCAGAACGTAGAGGGGTTCCTCAAACCTACTCCGCATGACCTGTACTCCACTAACCATCGAGGCAGCTCCCAGGCGGATTTCGACGTACGACTTGTCAACAGTCCTCAGCTGCTGGCTCAGCAATCTCAGCCTCGCGTTACATCCTGCGTGATCCAGTCCATCCTTCAGCCGACCAAAAACGTAGAACGAAGAAGTCGAGCGATCGTTCAAATAGGATTTACCCGGAAGCACCCGTTCCTGCATGATGACTGGAAACCAGACATCCGGAACCTGGCCAACTACGATTCCGAAAAACCCTTGGGGCGTGACACCTACCACACGATAAGCAGAGCCGTGAAGTCTGATCGTCGTGTCGAGAACGGACGGATTTCCGCCGAGCACGCGCTTCCAGAACCTGTAACTTACAACTGCAACGGGATGGTTGCCCGGCGTTTCGTCGTCCTCAGGTTTGAGGGTGCGTCCCATTTCGGCGGGAACACCGAGGACAGGGAAATATGTGCCGGAAACCAAGGTCACATTGGCTTCAGTCTCTTGTCTGGAAGTATTGGGAATCTCAATCTCTAACGCCTCAGGTTGCGTCCCAGACGCCGCTAGAGCAGTGCTAGCAAAAACCTCATTGCGGTCGCGAATATCCTCGTAGACAGGATACGAAAGGATGGTGTTTGCTCCCTTCGAATCCCCTGCGGAAACCAAGTAGAGGCGTTCAGGTCCGTGCACCGGCAGCGGCCTCAAAAGAATGGCATCGGCCAGGCTAAAGATCGCCGTGTTTGCCCCAATGCCAAGCGCCAAGGTGATGACCGCCACGGCGGTGAAGCCGGGATTCTTCGCGAGCATCCGCAGCCCGTATCGCAGGTCCTGCCAAAGCTCATCGATCAATCGCACCTTCCTCACGTCTCGACACAGTTCTTTGGTCTGATCGACGCCACCGAAGCTCCGCAAAGCAGCGTAGCGAGCTTCTTCGGGAGTCATGCCTGCTCCGATGCACCTCTGGATCTCGTTCTGCAGGTGGAACTGCAGCTCTTCGATGAGGTCGTCCTCCATTTGACCTCTGCGGAACAGAGCCTTGAGGCGAGAAAAGAATATTGATGCTGACATAGCGCGGTACTAACTCACCACTGTTTCACTCATACTTCAGCGCCACCATGGGATCGACTTGGGTGGCGCGTCGTGCCGGCAGATAGCCGGCCAAGGCTGAGACAATTGCCATCAGAGCGACGGCCGCACCGATGGCTACTGGGTCGAGCGGGGAAATTCCGAAAAGAAAACTCTTGATCCAGCCTGTGGCAATCAGGGCAAGGGGCAGCCCGACCGTCAGCCCCACGGCCACCATTAGGGCGGATTCCCGCAGAACCATCCAGAGCAGGTGGCGGCGCTGCGCACCCAGCGCCATGCGAATGCCGATTTCATTCGTCCTCCGCACGACGGAATAGGCCATCGTTCCGTAGAGGCCTATCGAAGCAAGCATCAGTGCGAGCAGCCCAAAGAAACTGCAAAATCTTGCGATCATGCGTTCCTGATGAGATGACTCGTAAACCTGGTCGCGAATTACCCTGACGCGAAGAATAGGAAGTCTACTGTCGATCTCATCGATCGCCCGCCGCACCTCAGCGGTCGCGCGGGTGGTCTCACCAGACGTTCGGATGATTAGCTCCCAAGCTCCCACTTTCCTTGACTGCCAGGCAGAAAGGAAAGCCATGGGTTTCGGCTTCTCGTTCATCGCGTAGTAGTTGGAGTCTCTCGCAACTCCGATAATCTCGACACCAGGCGACTGGAAAGGCCGGCCACCAGAAAAGCGACGGCCTAGAGGATTCTGATTAGGTAGAAACTCGCGGACAAAGGACTCGTTGACTACGGCTACGCGAGGGGACGCCAGCGTATCCCGTGGACCGATGCCCCTTCCTAGGAGCAACGGGATCCCAATCGTCTCAAAGAATTGTGGACCGACCTCAACGCCGTACAGGTTCATTTCCCTACCGACCGGCGGTGTATGTCCCTCGATGGAGAAACCGCCGGAGGTGCTGGTGCCACTCAGCGGGCTGTACCCCGCAATGCTTGCTGAAACCACACCAGGGAGCGAATTCAGTTGTTCCTGAATTTGGCGGTAGAGCCCAAGGATTTCCGGCTGTTGATATCCCGCCAGGCGGGGATCTGTCCTGAGCGTTAGCAGGTTTTCAGCCCTGAATCCGAGATCCTGGTGCTCAAGAACAAACAGGCTATGTGTAAGGAGGCCAGCTCCGACCAGGAGAATTGAAGAAACGGCCACCTGCAGGGCCACAAGCGCGTGTGCCGGATTGAACCGCCATAGTCCGAACCCTGAGGATCGCTTGACGGAAACTCTCCACGCGATGCGGCCAGAACGCAGCGCAGGAACGAGCCCGAAGCCAATTCCCGCCAGGATGGAAATGCCCAGCGTGAACCATAGAACCAGGAGGTTGGGCCTCACGGTGACAACGGAGTTCACTCTGACCATCACCACCAGTACCTTGACACCCCACCAGGCCAGGGCCACACCCGCGGCGCCACCGAAAAGGCCCAACAGAATGCTCTCCGTGAGCAGTTGGCGGATCAACCGTGTTCGCGAAGCGCCAAGTGCAAGGCGCGTGAGCAATTCCTGCCGCCGCGCCGAGGCTCGGGCGAGCAAGAGTGTCGCTACATTCGCACAGGCAATCAGCAGCACCAAAGCCACAACCGCCATGAGGATATGCAACGGCTCGGAATAGACAAGCCGCATCCAGGAGATGCCCCGGGCACCTGATTTCAGCTGGACGCGAGCTTCACGAATTTGCTTTTCACGCTCGGCAGAGAGATGCTCATCGACTTGCACCGAATAGAACTGAAAGAGTTGGGTGTTGACTGCGACCTGTGCCTGCCGGAGCGTCACGTCCGGCCGGAGTCTTCCCATCAGGTTCAACCAATAGACATCCCGTTTGGTTAGCCAGGATTCGCGCTGTAAAACCTGGGGTTGGCGCGCCAGCGGTAGCCAGAGGTCCGGAGGTGTCTCGACCCGTTCGCCAAAGAACTCCCGTGGCGTAACTCCAACGATTGTAAAGACAGTGCCATTGAGATCCACCTCCTTGCCAGCCACTGAGGGGTCAAGATTGAAGCGGCGGCGCCAGAAGTTGTAGCTGATCACGGCTACAGGAGGCGCTGCGAGCGCGTCATCGTCCGCTGTCAGCGTGCGTCCCACGGTGGCCTCCACGCCTAGAACCGCGAAGTAGTTTCCACTGACGAGGTGGCCGTTTGCTTGTTCCTTGGCTGCTGACTCTGACGAACCAACCAAACGCATCATGAGCTGATCCGAACCTTGCCGAAACGCGCATAGGCCCTGAAAGGACTCGTTGTCGTCACGGAAATGCTCCCAAGTGGCATATGAAAAAAGATCACTGGGAAAGCCATTGCCGGTGTAGACGCCTTGGTTGATGCCATCGTAGAACAGGACCAATTGCTCCGGGTTCCTGACCGGCAATTCTTGGAGCATCACAGCGTCCAGGAGGGTAAAAATCGCCGTATTCGCGCCGATCCCCAGGGCCAGTGTGAGTACTGCCACAGCAGTGAAGCCAGGACTCTTGGCCATCATCCGCAGGCCGTATCCCGTATCCTGGTAAAGTTCTCCGAGCAGTCTCATTCCACGGACGTCCCGACACTCTTCTTTGACTTGGTCCACACCCCCAAACCTGCACAAAGCGGCGTAGCGAGCGTCTTCGGGAGTCATGCCCGCTGCGATGTTCTTCTCAATCTCGTTCTGCAGGTGGAACTGCAATTCCTGGGCGAGGTCTTGCTCCCTTTTGTTTCTGAAGAGCAGGGCTTGTAGTCGAGAGAGGAGATTCTTGATCGAGTGCATGGCTCACTCACTCAGATATTGCGATTTCACAATGAACACGACACAACACTCTGAGTTCCGAGGCTGACTTCTACTGCTTCTCGAAGACCTGCGTCACCGTCAGCGGGTCTGCGTTCATGTCCGTTGTATTGGCTTTCTGTGTCAGCACCTTGCCATCTTTCGAGATCGTCCAGGTGCCAGTACCAATCGTCTTACCGTCACTGGACCTGGTAACGTATTCGATGGTCGAAGGACTAATGCGCCTGAAGGAATGCGTATGAGTGAACGGGCCTTCTTTAAAGGGATGCTCCTTGCCATCAATTGCTGCAGTGGATTCCGTCCGGCTTTCGTTGCCCTCTTGATCAATCAAAGGCATGAACCACTTTATGGCGGGCTCCTTGTGCTCGATCTTCATCGTGGTGCTCTTCGGCTTTGGCATTGGACCAAAATCCGATTTCTCCACATTGACCTTCCAGGTTCCGGAAAAGTCGGCCGCTTCTTCTCCTCTCGCTGGCAAGGCCCAGAGACAGGTCACGATGCACACAACCACGACGATGACTGGTTTTGCGACGCTACTCATGATTCCTCCTCGCCTACTGGCCATTGGAATGCGGTTCTACCTCATTCGCTTCGGATTATTTCTATAGGATTCAATTGGGACGCTCGCAGTGCAGGAACAAAGCAGGCCGATGCAGCTGCGAATACGAGCAGCAGCGAAACGGCCGTAAAAGTGACCGGGTCTCTCGCATCGATTTCGTAGAGCAAGCTGGAGAGGATTCGGGTCACAGCGAAAGCCCCTCCCAAACCAATGGCAAGGCCTGCCAGCGCGAGAGCCATCCCTTCTTTCAATAGCAACCGGACAATGTCTCGATGTAAGGCACCCAGAGCGATTCGGACACCGATTTCATGCGCGCGCTGAGCAGCCGTGTATGCCATGACTCCATAGATACCCACTACGGCCAAGAGGACGGCAAACCCAGCGAAGCCGAGGAGCAACAGCATGTTGAATCGAGGTTCCGCGACCGACTGATCCACGATCTGTTTCATTGTCTGAATCTTGAAGGCCGGAATGTTCTTGTCTACAGCTTCGATTTCTCGGCGTATTGCGGACAGGATGGCGGACGGCGGGGAGAGAGTCCGCACTGCAAAGGTCATATCCGACTTGAGGAATGACGACCGGGTCTGAGAGTAAGGAACGTAGAGTGTCGGTGCTGATTTGGTCTCCAACCAATTGTGTTTTACGTCTCCAACCACGCCAACGACCGAATGCCATTCGCTTTGGGACATCTGCGGCCCAATCCTTTTACCGAGCGGATCTCCATCCGGCCAGAGCGAGCGAACCAAGCTCTGGCTGACGATCGCCACAGGAGTTCCCGCCTGGGTATCCCGAGCATCAAAGTAGCGACCCTTTATCAGTGGAATTCCCATGGCACGAAAATAATCAGGGCTCACGACACCCTTGCTTGCGCCTATCTCGTAGGGTGCAGCGGAGGGTGCGTGGGATTCCCCTTCGACCCTAAATGGGCCGTATATTCCTGGGCTGGCCAGCGGTAGCTGAAATATAGCTCCCACGTAGCTGACTTGGGGCACCGCACTGATCCGCTCCAGCACCTGTTCTTGGAAGAGGTTCATCTGATCCTCATCGCGGTACTTTGGATCAGATAGACTCACATTCAACGTGAGTACGTTCTCGACGTTGAGTCCGGGGTCCACCTTCATGATCCGACGGAAACTTTGTGTCAGGAGCATGGCGCAAATCAGCAGCATACAAGCCAGAGCAACCTCTCCAACGACCAGAAATCCTCGAATCGGGCGACGCATGGCTCCAGACTTTGATGTGCTACTTGTTTCCCTGAGAGATCGATACAAATCGAGTCTGGAAACTTGAAGAGCCGGCACAAGCCCAAAGAAAATACTGCTTGCGAGAGAAAGACCACACCCGAACGCTACGACCCAAGGACCTATGCCAACGCTTTCCATCCGGGGCAGTGTCGGAGGTGCGAGGGCTAGCAGGACACTCAGTCCCCACCTGGAAAGCATCAAACCTAAGCAGCCTCCCAGGGTTGCCAGCAGAATGCTTTCCGTGAACAACTGACGAATGATGCGCATTCTGCCGGCGCCGAGACTGGTACGAATGGCAATCTCTCGTTGTCGACCTGCAGCGCGAGCCAGTAGCAGGTTGGCTACGTTGGCACAGGCTATGAGCAACACGCAGCTCACGGCCCCAAACAGGACCAAAAGAGCGAGGCGGGTGTTGCCAACGAGGTACGCTCCCAGAGGAATGAGCTTTACAATCCAACCCGCATTGGAGTCAGGAAAATCTGTCGCTTGGCGCTGTGAAATCGCATCCATTTCCGCCTGCGCCTGCTCGAGTGTCACGTGTGGCTTGAGTCGGGCGATGGCAACCAGGTTGCGATTCAGGCGGTGAGCCCATTCCTGTGGACCATAGTCGAGAGGCACCCAAATGTCGCTTTGAGGGAGAAGCACATACGGAGTTGGCAAGTCGGTTTGACGGGGAAAGTGAAAGGTGGGAGGCATGATGCCAATGACTGTGAAGACGATGCCATTGAGCCTCAGCGATTGTCCGACCAGGTCCGGTGCAGCCCCAAAGCGGCGTTGCCAGAGGTTGTAGCTGACGACAGCAACTCGATTCTTGCCCGGCTGCTCTTCCGCGGAGGTAAATGCACGACCTCGAATCGGCGCCACACCCAGGACAGGGAAGAAGTCAGCGGTGACGCTGGCGCATCCAACTCGCTCTGCGCCCGATTGGCCCGAAAGATTTCCGGGACTGGAGCGGAAGGCGGCGAGCCCTTCGAACACTTGATTTTGACTTCGCCAATCCACGATGTCGGCGTTGCTCGGCGGCAGGTCATGAGAGTCTATTTGAAGCTTCGGATTGTCCGCCCAGATCAGCGTGATCTGTTCCGGATGCGGATAGGGTAACGGTCGTAACAACACTCCGTAAACGACGCTAAAGATAGTCGCGTTAGCGCAAATTGCCAAAGCCAGAGTCATCACAGCGACACTGGTGAAGCCTGGGCTTTTGCGAAGCGTTCGCAATCCGTAGCGAATATCCTGGAAGAGTTCTTCGACGAACCTGATCCCCCGTGTGTCGCGGCATTGCTCTTTCACTTGGTCGACGCCGCCGAACGTGCGCAGGGCGGCATAGCGGGCATCCTCAGGAGTCAGACCGGCTGCGATGTTCTTGTCGGTCTCCTTTTGCAAGTGAACCTGCAGCTCCTCGGACAGGTCGTCTTCCATTCGACCTCTGCGTAACAGAGTCTTGAGACGACAACGAAATCTTGTCATCGATGGCATGAACGGGTTCTTGGCCTCCATTCGTCACCGGCCACCACAGAACAGCAACTGTCTACCCCATCAACATCCAGGGTGTTTTCTTAGATACGCCATTTTGAAAAGCCGAGAACGGCTCCCATAACTGCCATGCCTAACACCGGTTGCGCGACGCAAAGCTCTAGTGATCGACCTGCGAAGAGAGTGCCCGTCACGAGAGTCGTTGCACTAAAACCAACTCCAAGCAGAAAGCCCATCGCGGCTCCTATCGCTGCGCCTTTCACACGCTTAATTCCTTCGCGTGTCTGTTCGGCCAAGCCACCGAAATCTGACCAGTAGTAGTTCAACAGTAGAGCAAAGACAAATGTGAGAAGCACCGCTCCAGCAAAGACTGTAGCAAGTGTGCCCAGAGGCAATGGAGAACGGCGCACACCCGAATACCAGACAAGCCCTACAGCACAGTAAAGGATCGAACCCATCAAAACAGCCAAGCGGTTGATTCTGAGTTTGCTCATGGTTCCTCCGTGGAGAGCCATTGCGGCTGTGGTGTTTCTCGGGAACACTTCTCGAAAAACCGATGCCTTGATCTCCTGCAAATTTTCGAATCGCTGGAATGCATCCTCTTGGGCTTGTTCACGAGACATTCCAGCGGCAACATTCTTCTCGATTTCCTTGTCCAGGTGGAAGAGCAGCTCTTCATCAAGCTCGTCCTCCACTCTGTCTTTGCGTAGCAGGGAACGCAGTCGCGAAGGGTTTAGAAACCACGGCCTCATCGCTGTGATCCTCTATCAGGTCGTTTCCAGAATTTGAGCAACGGCCGCAGCGAGGCGTTCCCAATTGGTCGTTTCGAGTTCCAGTTGCTTCCGCCCCTTCTTGGTCAGGCAGTAGTATTTGGCCCTGCGGCTGTTGTCCGATTCGCCCCACTCCGAAGCAATCCAGCCTTGTTGTTCAAGCCTGTGGAGCGCCGGATAGAGCGAACCTTGCTGGACCCGCAGCACGTCCTGGGAAATCTGTTGAATGCGCTGAGAGATTCCCCAACCGTGCATAGGCGCAAGCGCCACCGTTTTCAGAATGAGCAGATCCAGCGTCCCCTGCAGCAGGTCCACATTCGCTTTGGTCATGTTGTCTCCTAGATGTTCTACAGCAAGACTAGCTGGCGGCCCTGTAGAATGTCAAGGAGAGATTTTCCAGGGTGGGTGATGAGAACTTGACGCGGCAAAACAATCGACCAGATCGATACCATCTTGACCAGCCCCATTTAAAGGCGGGCGATCTCAAGGCGGTAGCGATGCTGCAATCCCACCTCGCCCATCTCGTGCCGAAGCACCAGTTGCTGATAGATGCGATGCTCGGGAAAACGATGCCGTACCGGGAAGTCGCCATAGACGTAGGTGTCGATGAAGGCTTGCGGAGCTTGAGGTTGACGCCGGGCCGGAGGAGCAACTGCTGCCACCGCGTGATGAAATTGTGGCGGCACATTGCCCTTCCAGATGTATTCCCCGAGCGGTCGCTTACCGGATGATCGCCAAAGTAATTGTACCAGCCGTTGAGATTCTGAGTGTTGATCCGCGTGGTGGACTGCGCTTCAGCCAGGAGGGAAAGCAGCAGCACCCCCAGGCCAAGGATAATCAGGGTCTTCATCATTATGGGCCACTCTTTTGACCTGCCTTCTCTGTCAAAGGAGCATTATGGAAACGAATGAAACTGCGAAGTGGAGGGCTACAAATTCTTTTCCGTCGTCCATGCACGGCTGCAAGTTCGAGAAAATTTCCGGCTGCGTTTTCCGCGGCCAGCAGACAATCTGCCTAAGACTACGGGTTCCTCAATTCAGGCTGACCACTTCACGACTTCCAGCGATTCAATTTCCGCCTGAATCCTTCCTGATCGCAGACCTCTTTGTTGACGAGGCCAGCAGGAATCTTTCCATGCGCCAGAGCGATGGCCTGCTGGCAGCACATGCGGCTCATTTCCTGAAACAGCTCATGAGTCCACGCAATGGCGTGGGGCGCGAGAATCACATTATCGAGTTCAAATAACGGATGACGAACGGGCGGAGGTTCTTCAGCAAACACGTCAATTGCGGCGCCTGCGAGGCGTCTGGTTTTGAGAGCTTCCACCAGCGCCATCTCGTCGACGATGCCGCCACGTGCGGTATTGACCAGATAGGCCTGAGGTTTCATCCTGGCCAGTTCGGCAGGTCCAATCATTCCCCGGGTTTCTTCATTGAGCGGGCAACAAATAACGACGTAGTCAGAAGCGCCGAGCAGTTTGTCGAGACTGCAAAGATGAACTCCCAGAGCCGACGCATCGCTGCCGGAGGTGTAAGGGTCACAGGCCAGGATCTCCGCAACTCGAAACGGCTTCAGCAGCCCAGCGACTGTGCTGCCGATCCCGCCCAGCCCAAGCAGACCGATCACCTTGCCGCGCAGCTCCGACCCCATCCACTGGCTCTTCTCTTGCCACCGGCCTTCACGCACGATGCGGTCCTTCTGGAAACAGTGATGTCCCAAAGCCAGCATCCACCCCAGGATCGCTTCAGCCACCGAATGATTGACTGCTCCGGCTGCGATGAATAGCGCAACGCCCGCACGCGTGCAGGCCGCCACATCCACCGTATCGTAACCAACGCCGAAACGCAGCACGGCCAGAAGTCGCCCGCTGCGTCCCAGCGAATCTGCGTTGATGCGCGACGCGAGACATATCAAGGCGTCGATGTTTCCAACGAGGTCGCCAGACAAAGGCGATTCATTTCTCTCCAGAAAGCAGTAATTGATTCCCTGGCTCTTGAGCAAAACCAGTTCCTCTTCGCTAAACAGCCGCTGCTTTCCGGCAAGAAAGTCAGCTGTCAGACCCGTTTCGAAGACGCTAGGCATTCCACACCTCCGGGTCCACCGGGTTGCCAAGTCCTTCCATCATCCCGGCAATGGCACGAATCAGAAGCCCTGCGTCTGCCCCAATCGCGATCATTTGAAAGCCTTGAGCCATTCGAGATCTTCCAGTTTCGACATCGCCGGTCATGATCCCGCAAGCGAAACCCGCCTGGCGAATGCGATCTTTGATGGTCAGAATCTGGGCACCCACTCCCGGGCCTTCCCATTCACCCGGATAGCCTGCCGAGGCAGAAAAGTCTGCTGGTCCGAAAAAGAAGGCATCGACGTCTGGCACAGCCAGGATCGCCTCAAGGTTGCGGCCAGCGTCCACGTGCTCGATGATCGGGATGACCAGCGTGTCCTGATTGGCCGTGGCAGCCCGTCGAAGCACTTTGCCCCAAAGCGTTGCCCGTTCGGCTCCGATGCCTCGAACGCCCCGTGGCGGATACTTTGCAAACTGGACGGCCTGTTCCACCTCTTCGGCGGTCCGAATCCTGGGCACGATGATTCCGTGGGCGCCAACGTCCAGGACCCGCTTGATGATCCCTTCATCAATCCGCTGGACGCGCACGAGAGCAGCCGTTGCCCCGCGGCTTGTCACCGCCACAAAGTTTGCGATCTCCTTCAGATCCAGGGGACCATGTTCTGCATCGATACAAACCCAGTCCAGACGCATCTGAACAGCCAGTTCCACGATGGCCAGAGCGTCCAGGGTAACCCAGAGGCCAAACGCCGTTTCTCCTTTGCGAAGCTTTTGTTTCAATCGTTGACCAGGATTTAGCGTCGAAGTCATTGGGTCTCCTTGTTGGCGGCGCGAGGCAATCACAACGCTTTACAGAGGCGACATGGTAACGCAGAATTCTGCCGCGTCATGAGAATTGTTGATATGGGAGTCAACAAGATTGGGCTGCAGCTCTCGAGGTTGTATGGCGTTCGGCGCGGGCGAGGCAGTCCTCTCGGATGTGATAGTTTAAACGACTAGCAGGCCACTGCAGCATCAGTCGCCCCTTGACCGTGGACCCGGTCGAAACTCCTGCGCGTTTTGGCAACCGTACTCGGCAGACCAGCCAACTGCTGCAAGCAGCTCGTGACAAAGAGAGGCAGCAGCAAGCTGCCACACGGCTCCATACCCAGAGACTCGGCTCAGTTGGCCGAGTTGCCAGCTTTCTAGAAACTGAGCACGGCGTTGACCCGAAACGCCGATTCCTGCTACTCTTTCTGCCTGCAATCCTAATTTCTTGAGGCATCTGGAACGCACCGGGTCCTTCGTGCTTCCAGCAAGAAAGGGTTCCATGGGCAAAATTGTGAGGCTTCTCCGTCCAGCTGCTTTCGCACTGGCAACGGTTGCTTTCGTTTTTTTGCCTGGCCTTCTCCCGGCCGGGGAAAAAAATGAAGCTGCCGATCTTGCGGCGAAGACCAGCGAGACCGTTAAGCTCGCTCCACTCGCCCCGTTTGAGCACTATACCGCCGACGAGAGCGGCCGCTGGGCCTATCGGCCGCCAAAGCGTCCTGAGGTTCCTACGGTACGCGAGGCTGGCTGGGTCCAAACGCCCGTTGATGCCTTCATACTTGCCCGCCTTGAGAAAAAAGAAATCACCCCATCCAAGCCCGCTGATCGCGCCGCCCTGCTGAGGCGAGTTTACTTTGACTTGACGGGTTTGCCACCCGCTCCCGAAGAGGTTGCGGCGTTCGTCACAAACCCAAGCCCCAAGGCGTATGCCGGTGTTGTGGAAAGATTATTAGCCAGCCCGCACTACGGCGAGCGCTGGGGACAACATTGGCTGGACGTAGTTCGATACGCAGACACAGACGGTTTCGAATACGATGCCCTGCGGCCGGATGCCTGGCGCTATCGTGACTATGTGATCCGGGCCTTTAACGCGGACAAGCCCTTCGATCGCTTCATTCTCGAACAGCTAGCGGGCGACGAGCTGGCTCCCGGGGACCAGGATGCCATGACTGCGGTGGGGTTCAACCGCTTAGCGGCCTGGCGCAAGAATGCGGGTAACCAGGACGAGGAGATGAACCGCAACGAGGTTCTGACCGAACAGACCAATGCAGTAGGCGCTGTGTTCATGGGAACGACGCTCGCTTGCTCCCGCTGCCACGATCACCTCTTCGATCCGATCAGGCAGAGCGACTACTACCGGCTGCAAGCCTTCTTTGCTCCGGCAGTGTTCAAGGAAGTTTCGCTGGCCTCCGCGGAAGCCCGGACCGCCTGGGAAGCCAAAGCCAAAGTCGTGAAGGAAGAGATGGAGAAGGTTAAGAAGTCGATAGCGGACATGGAAGCGGATTGGAAAAAGCGCCTTCTGGAAGCCAAGCGCGGCCAGTTGAACGAAGCTGAACGGGCGGCGCTGGTCGTTGCTCCCACAGCACGCAACGAGGAACAGAAGGCGCTGGCTTCGCAGGCTGATTTTAAATTGGCCAGCAAGGTGGACGAAATCGGCCGGCGCTTCGTCACCGAGCTCAAGCAGAAAAAGAAACGAATGACGGCGGAGCTCGAGCAAGTCGAATCGCGCATGCCCGAACCGCTGCCCGCGATCTGGACAGTGTCAGACGAGCGGAACCAGATTCCACAGATCCACATTCTCGACCGCGGCAGGCACACTTCCAAGGGTAAGCGTGTTGGAGCGCGGGTGCCTGGAGTGTTTTTGCCTGAAAATGCTCCAGAGTATGAAGACGATAATCACTCAGAAACAACAGGCCGGCGGTTAGCGCTCGCCCGGTGGCTGGCCAGCCCGGAGAACCCGCTGACAGCCCGAGTCATGGCCAACCGTCTCTGGCACTATCACTTTGGCCGTGGCATTGTGGCCACGCCCAACGACTTTGGAGCACAAGGAGCGCCGCCAACCCATCCTGAATTGCTCGACTGGCTTGCAAGCGAATTCGTCTCCCAGAAATGGAGCATCAAGGCGATGCACCGCGTGCTGGTGTTGTCCAATACCTACCAGCTAGCCAGCGAAGGCGAGCCGGCCAGTTTGGCGACGACCGGTCTGGCCAAGGATCCAGACAATCGCTTGTTTTGGCGGCACAACCGCCGCCGCCTTGAGGCGGAGGCCGTGCGCGATGCCATGTTGAGTGTTGCCGGCAACTTCAACGCGAGAGCTGGCGGTCCGGCGGTCCTCGTGCCTGTTCAAGAGGAGCTGGTTCACCAACTCTACCAGCCGAAGCAGTGGGCCGTGTCGTCAGACGCCAGTGAGCACCGCCGCCGCGCCATCTACCTGATCGCCAAGCGCAATTTACGTCTGCCGTTCATGGAGGCTTTTGATGCACCGGATCTGCAAAACTCGTGTGCCCGGCGCGAACAAAGCACGCATGCGCTCCAGACCCTCGAGCTGATGAACGGCAGCTTCAGCAACACCCAGGCACAGGTGCTGGCGGGCCGTCTGCTCAAAGAGAACGGCTGGAAACCAGAAGCGCTGGTTGAGAGTGCTTTCCTGCTGATCACAGGTCGGGCTCCGTCTTCCCGGGAAACTCACGTTGCAGCCAACTTCATCACACAGCAGACTGCCTTTCTGAGGGAGCGGCTGGCCCGCAACGAAGAAGTCCCGCTGCCGTCCTGGATGCCGCAAGGTGCGGACAAGGCCGCGGCTGCAGCGCTCTTCGACTTCTCGCTGGCAATGTTTAACCTGCCGGGATTTCTGTATGTGAACTGATGATCTGTGTCCTAATCCCACATTTTTGGAGCTGAACGTGTCAAATATCCAGCCTCACGTCCGGTTTGCACGCAACAGGCGTGAGTTTATCTGTGAGTCAGCTGCGGGTTTTGGTGGCCTCGCCTTGTCGTTTCTTCTCCAACAAGACCTGATGGCCAACACTCCAGAGATCATCAACCCACTCGCTGCCAAAAAGCCACCGGCTCCAGCCAAGGCGAAGTCGGTCATTTTTCTGTTCCAGGCCGGTGGTCCCAGCCAGATGGATACCTTCGATCCGAAGCCGCTGCTCAACCAGATTGAAGGCCAGCCGCTGCCTAAGAGCTTTGGCCCGATCAAGTCTCAGTTCCTGAAAGAGAATGCCCGGATTCTTGGGACCCGCCGCACCTTCAGGAAGCACGGACAATCCGGTATTGAGGTTTCGGACCTGTTTCCTCACATGTCGCAGTGCGTCGACGACATGGCAGTCATTCGCTCCTGTTACTGCGACATCATCGTTCACTCAGCCGCGCAATATCAGATGATGAGCGGACGCCTGGTTCCTGGTTTTCCGAGCATGGGTTCGTGGATCATCTATGGGCTCGGCTCGGAATCGGAGTCGTTGCCCGCCTACGTCGTATTGCCGGCGCCGGAAGGCGCCCTGGAGGGAGGCCAGCCGATGTACGGGCAGGGGTTCCTCCCTGCTGTGTATCAGCCCACCATGATGCGGCCAGGAAGCAGCCCGATCCTGAATCTCGATCTGCCCAAAGGCGTCAGCCAGCAACAACGCCGGCGGACCATCGATTTCATCAGGGAACTTGGCCAGGCATCGATGGCTCCGGAAGACAATCAAATCTCAGCGCGACTGGCCAGTTATGAGCTGGCCTTCCGGATGCAAACCGAGGCCCCGGCAGTCGTCGACATAGCCCACGAGACGCAAGAGACCAAAGCACTCTACGGCATTGGACAACAGCCGACCGACGACTACGGCAGGCGTTGCCTGCTGGCACGACGCATGGTCGAGAAAGGAGTGCGCTTCGTGTGTGTCGTTGCGGGCGGCGGTCCCGGAGAATTGCAGTGGGATGCGCATAGCGACATCGAGGAAAACCATTACCGCCTCGCAGGCCAGACCGACAAGCCGGTTGCAGGCCTGTTGAAGGACCTGAAGCGGCGGGGAACGCTAGACTCAACGCTTGTAGTCTGGGGTGGAGAGTTTGGCAGGACTGCCTTAGCTGAAGGCCGCAATCCGAACGCCCTCGGACGTGACCACAGTCCCACCGGTTTCACCTGGTGGTTGGCCGGCGGTGGCATCAAGGGCGGGACTGTGGTCGGCGCCACGGATGACTTGGGCATTCATGCGGTGACAGACCGAATTCACTTCCGTGATCTGCACACAACAATCCTCAATCAACTGGGGCTGGACCAGAACCAGTTAACCTACCTCCACCTGGGTCGTGAGGAGCGTCTCACCGAGTTGCATGGAACCGTGATCGAGAAGATTGTTTCCTGAGGACGGCAAAAAGGGCAACGCTGTCCACCTTCGCTTGCCTTCTACCTCCGCACAACTCCCCATGCCAGCAGCGCCCATCCTGCCAGAAAGCAGAGTCCGCCAATCGGAGTGATTGCTCCGAGCGCTCGAACACCCGTCAAACAGAGCGCGTAGAGGCTTCCTGAGAACAGGACAATTCCTGCCAGCAGCAGCCATCCAGCCGTTTGAAAGCTGCCGCTCGGCCAACGGTCCATTGCGACCGCCACCGCCAGGAGGCCCAGTGCATGATACATCTGGTAGCGGACGCCAGTTTCGAATACCGCCAGCAAATCCGGTGAGAGGCGCGATTTCAAGCCATGGGCTCCAAAAGCCCCAGCCGCCACGCCTATCCCCGCTAGCAATGAACCCACAACCCACCAGAATCGAGCCATGTGATTTCCTCAAACATCGAGCAGAGGAAGCGCCTCTGCAACTGCTGCGACAAGACTGCGTGAACGCTGGAAGTGTTGACCATTCGCCGTGCAGCGGTCAAGTGCCGGCGAAACTGCATTGGGTTGACGGCTGCGATTCGGCCTGCGCAAGGCTCAGCGGCTGCCTGCGTAGCCGCCGAACGAAGAGAGACGCACCTGGCCATTCGTGTCAGTACGCCACCGCCCGGAGCTGCTTGAACTTCGCTGCGTTAAACTTGGGTTGAAGCGCTTTTGGGAAAGTCACAGTTTCTGGGTTGCCGTCGCTGACAAAGATTTCACCGGGACGCTTCTCATAGTAGCTAATCCAATGCTTCAAATCAGACCCGAGAACTTGAATCCGGGGCAGGCGCAGCAGGCCGCAGCTCATGCTGAACGGTGATGGAGCTGCGCCACCTCCTACCTTCAGGATGGCCTCATGATGATACGAAATTCCTTTGTAGGTTCCTTTTGCAGCAAGCTGTAGATCCTTCGGATACACCCCGAAGGGCAGTGCCAGAGCTCGAACCGCATAGCCTGGGACCCGCTTCTGTACTGCTTCCACGGACTGTGCCAGTTGCTTTTGGACTATAGTGGCGTCGTATTGCCCCAGATCAGCGTGCCATAGTGTGTGGTTGCCGATTTCAAAGCCATTGGCAGCCAACTCCTTGAGCTTGTCGGCCTCATACTCCGGCTGGCCAAACAGTTTGTGTGGCTGCTTCGCTTCAGGAAGAACAAAGAAGATCGCTCGCTTGGCCCAGTCCGGATGCTGTCGATGAAAGTTGATTAGAATGCCCACAGCGCAGTCGGGATCGATCTCTCGCTTTCCATTCTTGACGACGTATCGAAATTGGCCTGGAGAGGAGTCGTCAAAGGTCAGCACGACGATTTTTTTTCCCGCGGGCAGATCCATCTTCCCGTCAATAATGTCGCCCATGGCGACAGGCCGATACCCGCTCTGGTACAGACGCTCCAAGTCCTGCCTGAAACTTGAAATCGACCGTCCCCAGCGGGTCTCCTGCTCCTGTATCAGGTGGTATTCCAGAATCAGAAAGTGCCCGAGTTCGTTGGGGCGGTCCTGTGGCTCACGGACGGGCATGCTCTGCTGCTGGAAGGCTCGACTCGACGTGCCGAGGAAGATCATGCACATCAGCATGGGCCCTATGAAATGGTTTGGGTCAGTGTGCTTCATTGATTCCCCTGCTTGCGAAAGATACGAGTCCGCTCGATGAGTGAGCAACGAGTGAAGTGCAGGTCCAAGGACCCCGAAAACTTCTGCGCCTGAAACTATAACTTCCCAGCGATTGCTTCTGCCATTTCGAGGGTAGTGCTGCTGCCGCCCATGTCGTAGGTCTTCACCCGGCCCTCCTCGATCACCCGTGCCACGGCTGTTTCCACTCGATTCCCCTTGTCCTTCTCCCCAAGCCATTCGAGCATCATCCTGGCGGCCAGGATGGTGGCGATCGGATTGACCTTGAATTGGCCGGCGTATTTCGGAGCGGAACCATGAGTGGGCTCGAACACAGCGAGCTTCTCGCCGATGTTGGCCGAACAACCGAAACCCAGGCCTCCCACCATTTGGGCGCACAGATCGGAAATGATGTCGCCATACAGATTGGGCGCCACCAGCACGTCGTAGTTGAATGGACTTTTTAGGAGCCACATGACCAGCGCGTCGATGTTGGCTTCGTCCATGGCGACTTCCGGGAACTCCTTTGCAACCTCGCGGGCTGTCTCCAAAAAAAGACCGTCTGTGGCTCTTACCACGTTGGCCTTGTGCACAACCGTTACCTTTTTTCGGCGGAACCTGCGCGCGAATTCGAACGCGGCCCGCACAATGCGTTCAGAGCCCCGCCGGGTGTTGATCTTGCAGGAGACCGCATACTCGTCACCCGCCAGCTGGCTGAACGGGCCAAACGATTTTGACATCCGCAACAACTGGGACGATAAATCCTCTGGCACAGGGTTGAACTCTACCCCGGCATAAAGGTCTTCCGTGTTCTCCCGAAATACAACCAGGTCAATGCCCGGCCTGTAATTGAGCGCGTTCCCTGTGTAGGCCTTGCAGGGACGCAGACAGATGTAGAGATCAAACAGCTGCCGCATTCTGACGATTGGAGATCGGTAGACGAATCCTTTGCTGCGAAGCTCTGGCGCCAGTTCGGCCTCAGCCGCCTTGGCTGGCTTCGAGGTTATGGCTCCAAACATTGCGGCGTTTACGCTGTGCAGCAAGTCAATAGTGCTCGGCGGCAAGGCTTCACCTTCCCGGCACCAAAATTCCCAACCGATGTCGCCGGAGAGGAACTCGGCGTCAAGGTGAAGAGCATCTAACACAATTCGAGCACCCTGCAGCACTTCGTCGCCAATCCCGTCGCCGGGCAACCACGCAATTCTGTATTCGGCCATAACAGTCCTTGAAGGCAGCGGATTTGCCAGCCCGCACATTAACTCACCGCGTGCCTGGCAACGCAAGTCTAAGCGGAAGTCACGGGATTGAGACGGGAAAGTTTCTAACCTGCGACACGCGTGGAGTGATCCACGGAGGGTGCGGCTGAAGGATCAACCGCCAGGATATGTTTGTCATTCGCTCCAATCATTCCCAGACTACTGGTTCAGCGTCTCCTAGCTGCCCGACGCCATTTCTGGCAGGAACACTGAGTGCAGCAAACGCACCAGGGGGGCGGTGTCTTCCGGCCTAACCAGCAACGTGATGCGCAGCGGCGAACTGTCCATTCCGAAGACGCGTGCACCCATCCGAGCGGCCTCGCTCAGAACTCGTGCAGACCGGTTCGCGGAGCCAAGGGCCGTCCCCACGACCGATACGGCCGCAAGATTCTCAGTGATTTCAAGCTCCGCCTGAAATCGGTCCCGCAGCGATTGCCTCAGACTAGCCCAATCCGGCAGATCATCCGTTGAAAACAAAGCGACGGAGCCTGCGCTGTCGTCCGCCAGCCGCCACAGGGCAGCTCCCGCTTCCGCCAGCACACAGCCCAGGACGCTGGCGTCGGCGCGCAGCCTTAGTCTCACGAGACCGTGCGCTGCAGCCACGCCACAAGCCTCTCGTCCGCTGCTCTCAGAGCCAACCCGTGTTCCTCCCCCCTCGGCGTGGGTTGCGCGAGCATAGATATGGATGCCAGCCTTGCGTGCCCACTCTACGGCCTGAGCATTCAAAATTTTCGCGCCGTGCTCGGCCATCTCCTGCATCTCTTCATACGAAATTGAATCCAGTCGGTGCGCGCCGGGCACAAGCCGCGGATCGGCCGTGTACACGCCGTCTACATCGGAGCAGATCTCACAGGTGGCTCCGAGCGCTGCTGCCAGCGCGACAGCAGTTGTGTCCGACCCGCCGCGGCCCAGCGTCGTGATCTCCCGCTTATAAGACATCCCCTGAAAGCCGGCTACAATGACCACTTTGTTGCGGTCCAGCTCATCCTGAATCCGGACAGGGCGCACTTCAATTATCCGCGCTCCGGAGTGACGATCGTTCGTGATAATTCCGGATTGCGAGCCGGTGAAGGAGATCGCTTCCAGGCCTCGTTTCTGGATGGCCATGGCCAGCAGAGACATGGAGATTCGTTCCCCGGTTGAGAGCAGCATGTCCAGCTCACGGCGTGGCGGCGAATCAGTGATCTGACGGGCTAGGCGGATCAAATCGTCGGTGGTGCGGCCCATGGCTGAAACCACCACGCAAACTCGCCGGCCCTCTCCTGCTGTCCGAGCAACCCGATCGGCCACTTGCTCCAGCTTCGCAACATCGGCAACGGAACTGCCACCGTACTTCTGGACAATGATCTCGGTCATGAACAGGCTCCTGGAAACTTCTTCTCCTCTTTGCCGAGGAGGGCCTCGGGGGAGAGGTCATCACGACGCCCTGAAGCCACTCACCGCAAAGACTCAACCGTCTTGAACATGAAACTTGCGCGCTTCAGGCCCATTATCGCAGCAGAGCCATCTCGGCCATAGATCTTCCCTTGGGTCCTGCCCAAACCTGCGGATGCCAGCTGCCGTCCGGGGTGCCACCATGACGAGTTGCAGGCCTGGGAGACAGTTCCTTCTTTGAATGATCCAAACATGCCCTCCCGGTCTTGATGTACTATTTCGCTCAAACCCGCGTGCCCAAGACGCGGGACAATTTTGTGAGATCACATCCTGAGGAGAGGTTCTGCATGAAGGCACTCGTGAAGTCCAAACCAGGTGTTGGCCACGTTGGAATTGTGGAAGTCGAAGAGCCGCGTTGTGGGGACGACCAGATCAAGCTTGAAGTCGGATTTTGCGGGGTCTGCGGGACAGATCTGCACGTGCTGCATGATACCTTCAGGAACTATCCTCCCGTCATTCTCGGCCATGAGTTCTCTGGCACGGTAGTTGAGACCGGAAAGGATGTCAGTCATGTGACAATCGGCGATCCCGTTACAGTGCTTCCGGCATCAGCCGTAATCTGTGGTGTTTGCATCCACTGCCGCTCGGGTCGTTACATGTTTTGCCCAAAGCGGCGAGGCATGGGACACGGCGTGAACGGTGCTTTTGCACGCTATGTGGTCGTGCGCAAAGATCAGGCCTACAAGATTCCAGACGGACTTGGACTGGACGAGTGTGCGCTTTGCGAGCCCTTCGCTGCAGCCCTCCAGGCGGTGACTGAAGTCACGAATGTGCGCGTGGGCGATGTGGCGCTGGTGTCCGGTCCCGGCCCCATCGGGCTCATGTGCCTTAAGATTCTGGCTGCAGAGGGAATCAAGACGATTGTTGCAGGCACCGCCCAGGACGCGGCGCGCCTGGAAGCAGCCAGGCGCTTCGGCGCAAGCGTCGTGGTAAATGCCAGCGAGCAGAACCTCATTGATGTGGTGCTGGCCGAAACCCAGGGCGCAGGCGTTGACGTTGCTTTTGAATGCGCGGGTCATGCCACTTCCGCGGCGAGCTGTCTCGACGCTCTCAAGCGACTCGGGCGCTACACGCAAGTGGGGATCTTCGGGAAGCCGGTCACTCTGAACTTTGACACGATTTTCTTCAAGCAGCTTCAGGTCGCGGGCTCGGTGGGCTATACGGTCCACACCTGGGAGCGGCTGATGAAGATTCTCGCTCAGCGCAAAGTCCGCCTGGACGATCTCATCACCCATCGCCTGCCGCTGGCCCGCTGGCAGGAAGCTTTCGAACTTTGCGAGCAGAAGCAGACGATAAAAGTACTCATTTCGCCGGATGAGACCTGATCGCAGGACGGGAGGAGTTTGGGTACTCGCAACTTCCGAGCGAGCCGGTTTTTCACTTGAAACGCAGGGAGTCTTTTGGAGAGACGCTATTGGATGCCGCTCTCAAACGGGGATGCAGCGGGCAGACTCACATGCTCTCTTGAGCCGGCGGGGACGATGCGTCCCAACAGTGTCTCCAGCTGAGTGGTTTTGAATCCGAACGGCCCTGGCTTTGTCTTCAACGCCACTTTGCCGCTTTGATCGATTAAGTAAATTCGATCCGGCCAGCCCGCGTAGGCCCGCTCCGCCGAATCCTTCATGTCATCGATTACAGCAGGAATCTTGATCCCAAGCTTTCGGACACAGCTGACGGCGACTTCGGTGCGCTCGTCGAAATTCCGAGGCGTCTGAAAGATGATCTGGTCACGGATGTTGCTGGCCATCTGCCAAACATCGCTGGGGTGAGCTTCCTGGATATAGACCACGTAGAAGGCAACTCTCTCCTTGTACTGTTCGTAGAGCTTGTTGAGTACGGGAACCTCCCGCCGAAACGGCGGTCAAGTATAACTGCCGAATATCAGCACTACCGGACGGTCACCGCGGAAGCTGGATAGCTGCACCCAGGAGGTCTTGTCGTAGGTCTGCAACCGGAAGTCTGGCGCCATATCGCCAACCTTCAAGTCTCCAGCCCGCGCCACAGTCCATAGGGTCTCGAAGGGAAGCACCCTGATCGAAAGGGTCGGAAGCTTTGACATGACGGTCGCAAACCGCACCGGCGTCTGTTTCATTGCCAGGAAGAGCGCGGCGGAAAGCACTACCTCCAGAATCAGAACGCCGGCTCCGACTATCAGCCCGATTTTCAGCCACCGTTGCCGCCTTGTAGTTGTCTGTTCTGCTTGCTCGCTCATCCGCCTCTTCTCCAACCCAGTATCAGCCTGCGTCACTTGCTTACCGTTGCTTGTCGGATCTTCTCGATCACCAGCTCAAGCGCTCATTCTGACAAAAACTACTCAGAAACGAAACTTACCGTGTCGGCGCAGCCTGCAAAGACTTCCTTTCGAGGATTTTGATAGGAACACAATTATCAAAATACAATCTTCTGATTGTCACGAGATTGTAAAAGTGCTGGGTCGAAACAGGAACCTATCGGACCTTGGATTCTTATATTCTGGGGGGCTTCCGGTCTCCGCCGCCGAATCGATTCACAAGTTTGACAGGCAGAGCTGCTTGAGAAGACCTCTGAGCTCCTGAGAGCGTTCCGTATGACGAGAAATGAATTCCGACTCGCGCACTGCCTGGAAGTTGACCCTGGCAGTTTCCAGGGCTCCTTCCGCCGCCGCCAGAGCCATCCAGAATCCCACGTTGACATCCGACGCTACTTGGGAATCAACCACCGATCGCAGTTCCGACAACGACTGCAACACGTGATAGGACACCTCAGCGACCTGCATGGCAACTTCAGTGGCATGCCGGTGAGCTTCCTGCAGCTTCTGCCCCCGGATTTGCTTCTCACTTTCCGTAGCTTGGGCTGACTGTTGAGCGGCCAGCACTCCGGAATAGGCGTGTGCGTCGCGCTCTGCCGCCGAACGCAGCTCCGCCAGGCTTGTCTCGAGTGTTGCCAGATGCTCCTGAAGCGAGCTCGCCTGAGCTTCACCTGCTTTCGCATTGAGAGTGAGACCAAGCACCATCTTTCCCAGAGCCGCGGCCAACGCGCCTGCCAGGGCGGTCACGCTGCCTCCTCCCAGGGAAGTCGCCGGTTCGCAGACGAAATCGAGAAAGTCTCCAATTCCTGTCGCAGCCAGCGGGATCGATCTTTTCAGAACGGCATTCAACCGGTTCTCGAAAATCAGCTCAGGACCGAAGTTCTCAATCTTCAGAAAATGCTTGGCGGAAATGTCCAGCGCCCTCTGGGGAACGAGTCCGACGATTTCGCTTCCGGCGATTGCAACCCCGTACTGGTCTGCCTCACGCTTTACCATTTCGAAGACACGATGAATAGGCATCTCTTCGAAATCGGTCAGGTTCATGGAAACCTGCGCCTGCTGGCGGGCTTTGAGATCGACTCCCATGGCTTTGACGTAAGGCAAGCCTCCACCCGAGAACCGCACCGTTTTCGCAATGTGCCTGGCCGTTTCCACATCGGAGCAGTCCAGATTGATGTTGTATGCGATGAGAAACTTTCTGGCGCCTACTGCGGTCGCACCTGCGCTGGGGTGGATTCGAGCGGGCCCAAAGTCCGGAATGCGTTCCGAAGCCTGTATTTCCTGCCGCAGCCCTTCAAACTGACCCCGGCGGATATTCTCCAGCTGAACGCGGTCGGGGCGCGTCGCAGCCGCTTCATAAAGGTAGACAGGAATCGAAAAGCGCCGCGCGGCCTCGGCCCCCACTTGGCGGGCGAGGGCCACACACTCCTCCATGGTTACGTTTTGAACCGGGATGAATGGAACGACGTCGGTCGCACCAATACGCGGATGTCCACCCGAATGCTGGTTCAGGTCGATGAGTTCCGCAGCTTTTCCGATGGCTCGCAGCGCTCCCTCTCCAATGGTTTCCTTCTGCCCAGCAAACGTGATGACAGAACGATGGTGGTCTGGGTCCATCGTTGTGTCCATCACCAGAACTCCAGGAACAGACTGGATGGCAGCCACGATCTGATCGATGATGCTTCGATCGCGTCCTTCGCTGAAATTAGGAACGCATTCGACAATGTTCTGCATGGCGCCGAGAGTTGAAGGTGTCGATTGGGCGCTTCGCGCCGGTAAGCGACTCCAGGGTGAAGCGTGTGCCGTTTGCGTCGGAGGCAGGTTGCGGTTAGCCGGTACCGCGCACATGGATGAGCCGATCCATGGTCACTCCCGATGGCAGTTCATTGCGGCTGAGATAGTTGAACCCAGTTCCAACAGAAGCTTCCGGAAGGCCGAGCCGGCGCGCCAGACGCTGGTGGCGATTCACTTGGAACAGAAACGGCCTGCGCAGCAGCAGCCACATGGGGACGGTATCTCTGGGTCTGCCAAAGACGCGGCACAAGGCTTCAACGTTGGTTTTGGGTCCACCGCGGTTGGCGTACTCTGCCACCAGGTCAGACTGTTCGTAGACCTGAAACCAGAGAATGTCATCATCATGGTTTAGAACAGCGAAAGCAACAGCCTCGAGCTTGATGGCCAGATGCTCTGCAAGGGCGGCCACGATCCGCGTGTCCTGATCCTCGGACTGGCGATCAAAGACCACGCTGTACGGGTTCAGCTCAAGGACATAGGCCTCTCGTCCCAAATCCAGCAGGGCCTTAACTGTCCGCCCCGCTTCAACTCCCCGCACGGTGATGTTGGTGTAGAAGTTTCCCATGTCTGGATCGTTTTGCCTGGCAGCTAACAGGATTGCCACGCAATCAGCAAGTGTAGCGCCGCCCCCGTCGAGCGCAGCTTCTGGCTAGCTATCTCTCCTCTATTTGCCGTCACTGAATTCGTATGTATGCCTATTCTTGAAAACAATAGTCATGCCTTCCGAAGGTGTCATTGACTCAACACGCCCAACCAACTGATTTGGCGCCGGCTGATAGACACATGAGAGAAGTTTCTTGTCTCAGGTTTGAGAATTTCTGCAGAGACTCCAAGATTTGAGGTCCCGAAGAACATTATTCCTGTGATCTGTTCTGGTCCTTTTCCACGAAAGGAGATTGTTGAGTCAGGATGTCGTGTAGTTCTTCCCGTTGCCGTAGTCTGTCCCCGATTCAGACGATCTGCACCCAACTCGACAGGCAGCCCTTTTTCCAGCGGCCCTGGCTGCGTTTAGAGCTGGGGTGGGGCAGTGCTACTGGGGAATGATTCCAAGCTGCTTCATCATGCCCAAGGTGTCCCAGTTCACCCATTCTTCCACGATCTTACGGTCGGCACAGCGTGCTATGGATATCCCACTTATGGAAAAAGTCTTGCCCGTGGGGGCAATACCCTGAAGCTCGCCTTGGTGCGTGCCGGTTGCCGTCCAGCGGGTGACTACCTTGTCGCCCTCAACAATCATATCCGCGATAGTGATATGAAGATCGGGAAAGGCTCCGCGGTATCTGGTAGCGATCTGTTTCGCGAATTCCGGTCCCCTTCCAACGTCGGGCGTGGCGGGGTCGTAACGGACTGCGTTAGCTGCGTAGAGCTCGTCTGCGACAGCCAAGTGTCCTTGATTGTAGATCTCTTCAATTAGGCGTCGTACGCTGGCTTTGTTTTCGTTTGCGGATGCAGCTGCTGCTGTTGACATGACCTGTTCTCCTGTGGGTTAAAGTCTGTTGGGTGGTTGCTAAGACTTGGCAATAAACTGTGCTGTCGCAACCATTCACAGCATAGCCTAACGGCGTGCGAGATAGAGTTCCCCCCGAGACCAAGGGAAGCAGAGAAGCGGAGTCGTGACAGCGAAGTCAGCTTCATTGAGCAGATAGGCGGCGCTGGCTCCGCAGCGAACCCCCTGCTTCTTTAGGGCATGTTCTCGGGGCGCCCACTCAGGTTGTGTTAAACGTCCAGATCGGAACTGAATCCTTCATACCGGGACCTGAAAATCAGAGGTAGCTGCCGTGATGCTCGCCCACGAAGTTGGCGAGTTTCACGCCGTGGTCAGTGGCGAGCATCTCCGCCGCCCACCACAATGAAATCGAAGGTCTCTGACATGTCTATTCCCTTTTGCATCATTGCTGTTGGCCGTTGGTGCTGACGTTACGTGAGGGCTCCCTTTGTCCGCCTAATGCAGAGTCAGGCCGCCTCCGCAGTTGCATCAACGCTCAACGGCTCTTTGGCGGCCGCCACCAGTCCGAAGCCCCCAGAGAATGAGTAACAGCGCAACGATCAGCGACGCCCCAGCGGACCGAAGCCCAATGGTGATGACTGCCTCCTGGAAGACGCTACCATGGGCAGTGCCTGCTGCCAGCGGAAGTATCGAGTTGCCTGCGCCCCAAGCACCAGCCAGCAAGTTGGCTGTCAGTGCGGCAAAGCATTCGTAGATGAGCAGCCAGAATGCGATCTTTGACGTTGCGGGGCTTAGACGGATTTTGGGCCACAACAGCCCCAGCGTTACCAGGAAGATGCCTTGCAAGATTCCGATCAAGTGAGCCGACAAGGCAATGCGGGGGACTGTAAAGTGGGGAACAGCGAGCCCGATCAAGGCGGCGAACAAGATGAGGGCAACGCCGACCTGAAGCAATCGATGTGCTTGACGCGACGACATTGTTGACGTGTCCATTCTGCATTGTCCTTAAATCCAACAGTCGAAGAAGGCCTCGATAGCGGATTCATTGCTTCAGGTACACCTTCAGGTGCGTGCCGTGCCACAGACTCCTTGCTGGCCTCACTGAAGACTTGGCTCTGCAACGTTTTGGTTCAGCGACGCAAGTGTTTGTTCGAATATGTCATCTGGAATTGAAACCGCTGTTTCCATACCCTGAGTATGACCGCGAACACCAACTCCGATCTAGGTTCGAATGGCCGGCAAGCCTGCAATTCAGGTCTAACACCGATCAACGTGGTCGACCGGCCAGCAGTTTCTACGGAATGCGAATTAATTGGAAGGATTATACGGAACGATTGCGCGGCGAACAATGGTCAACTTCCTGGATCAGACGCGGGACAGAATCTGCTGGCCGGAGCAGGTCAATCTCGGTTCTTGGCGAGAAACTTTAGTTGGAGAGCAACGAGGTCAGGTAGGTTACCAGCGCCTCCATGTCTCGCGGGTTGAGATTGGCGGCCGGCATCATTGAGTCGGGAAAGTGGCGCTTGGGACTGCGGATCTGCTCCTCGATCCACGCTTTCCTGTGGCGGGAAGCAACGCCGTTCAGGACAGGCCCCACCTCAACGCCTACGCCATTCAGGATGTGGCACATCCCGCATTGTTGAGCCTGGTAAACGATTGCCCCATCCACCACCGCATTGGGAGCCGACTCCAGGTCGGCCGCGTTCTTCGGCGTGACGGTCAGCAGAAACGCTGCCAGGGCCGAGAGTTGCGCGTCGCTGAGATGAATCGGTGGCATGGAACTGCCCGGGACCATTCGAACCGGGTTCTTGAAGTGGTCTACCATCCAACCCACTGAGCGCTTGATGGTCGTCGTCGCCAAATTTGGCCCCACCTTTGCTTTCCCCTCGGTCAGGTTGTGGCAGCTGTCACACTGCTCCTGCCGGTAGTATCCAATCCCTGCCAGCGCTTCGGGTGAGAGCGTCTGCCACCCCTCGTTAGTCACAGTGCCCTCTGCTACGCCAGGCACAGACTTTGGAGTGGTCGCAATGGCAGCGATTGTGAGGCCGGTCCAACCCAGGGCAGCCAAAACAACGGCACAGGAGGCGACGGTCCTCTGGGCGAGCCGCTTCGCCTTTCCGCGATCCACAAAAGGCACCAGCAGCAGAGCCACAATGGCCAGCGTGGGCAGCACAACAGTTCCCACAACCTCCAGCGGTCCTTCGAACAGCTTCAGCAGCTGGAACAGAAACAGAAAATACCAGTCGGGCCGGGGAATGTAGCTGGTATCGGTCGGGTCGGCCAGGCGTTCCAGCGGAACCTTCACCACGACAGCCATGACGAAGAGAATGACAAAAGCCACGAAGATCGCCACGGTGTCTTTGTACACCTGCTCCGGAAAGAACTTCTTAGGGGGCCGGTTGTCTCCCGGTGCCGGCGTCACGCCGTGTTTGCGAACCAGGTAAATGTGGGAGGCGATCAGGAACGTGGTAATGGCAGGGAGTAGCAGGACATGCAGGCCAAAAAACCGGGCAAAGGTCACGACTCCAATGTTTCCGTCGCTCCCCAAGAGACGCGTCAGGTAAGGTCCCACCAGCGGCGCTTTGGCGGCAATCTGGGTCGTAATCACGGTGCCCCAATAGGCGCGGTTGTCCCAGGGAAGCAAATATCCAGTCAATCCGAACCCCAGGGTCAGCAGCAGCAGAGTGACTCCCACAATCCAGGTAGCCTCGCGCGGCTTCTTGTAGGCTCCATAGAGGAACACCTGAACCATGTGGAGAACGACCACCACAATCATCATGCTGGCGCCCCAGTGGTGCAGCCCGCGCATCAATTGCCCGCCGGTCAACTCGGTAACGATGTACTTCAGGCTGTTGTAGGCCTCTCCGGGTGTCGGCGCATAATTGAACGCCAGCAGCAGCCCGGTGAAGGCCTGAACCAGAAAAAGGAAGACGGCAACGCTGCCCAACACCTGATGCCAGCCGCTGGAAGCCGGGATCTGTTCGTACAGGAAGTTCTTGACAGCTGTCTCCAGCCCCGTGCGATGCTCGATCCAATCGATCAGCCGCCGCTTCAGCTGCTTCACGAAGACACCTCTCCGGATTTGTGGACTGAACCCAGCATCAGCTTATCCCCTTCCACCTTTACCTCGAAGCGATCCAGCGCCCTGGGAGCCGGACCCGTCAGAACCTTGCCTTCAATCGAGAACGTGGAAGCGTGGCAAGGACAGAGGAATTCACTCTTCTTGGGATTCCAGTGGTACGCACATCCGAGGTGAGGGCACTGGGGAGCAAATGCGACCAACTCATTCTCTTTCATCTTGACCACCCAGGCTGTGGCCTTCTCACTGTTCACTTTCCAGCCGTCCACGCGGTTCCTGCGGAAAATGAACTCCTCGGGGGTTCCGAGCGGGAGCTGTTCTATGCTGCCTGCCTCGATCCATTCTGATTCTCTCTTGGGTCGCGGCGGCCAAAGCAAGTAGATGGCAGCGGGCACGGCCAGTACCAGCCCAATGACAACCCAGATGCTGTAGATGAGAATCAGGTGAAAAGTTCGCCGGTTCAAGAGAGGTCTCCAGGAAGATAGATCTCTAATTCACAAGTAGTATAAGACCCGACCCCCGTTTCGGGCCACCGGCGCCGGATGAGAGGTTGAAACTCGGTATCCTACATTCAGTCTCAGGGATTGAACAGTAGGGCGGGGGAAGCCTTTACCAGAACTACCAAGTCGCCGTTGGACGGATATTCTCCCAGTGAAGGCCATCGGCTCAGACTGGCGCCGCACACTATAACGGATTGCTGCGAGTTTGCGAAGGATTGATAACCAGAGTTTTCGACGAGATCTTCCAGACCCTTCCACTTTCACTGCCTGTCGTTCCTTCCGGTTGTGGTGCGGGTGTCGCTGCCACGAGGATGGATAACGAGGTCAGGGAAAGAAAACACGGGAGGGGTAAAGGAAACGCGGGGCGAGCTGGATTGCTGCGGCTGGCCGGATTTCAATGCGAACATAGCCGCTCTTCTCGGCTGTCAGGCTGAACCCGACCACGTAAAAGCTCTTCACCCATTTGAAAGCCTCGCGAATGGTTGGCTGAATATCGCCGGTCGTCTTCGACAGCAGGCATTGCCCGCCCACAGCTTCAGCGAGCTGCTTGAGGCCGTTGTGGTAAGCCCGGTTGAGAGAATCGAGCCCCGGATCGATGTGCACGATGAAGATGGGCGCCTGGAAGCGTGCCAGGGCCGCAGTCATACGGGAGATTTTTTCCTGGAGCGCACGGCCCGCAAAGCGCCGACTCAGGTCCCGGCTATCGCTGGTGTTCACCGGCGGATTGAGATAGTCGGCGCGGTAGTTGCCAATGTCACTGTCTGTGATGAAGACCACGGCCACACGGACGTCCGCTTTCAGCAGGATGTTCGTGGCCATGTCTGCAATGGGCTGCATCGACTCGAGCAATCCTGCCTTACCGATTTGAGACAAAGCTTCAATCCTGGATTGCAGCAAGGACCGGTCGGGCGTGGGTTCTTGCAGGACCTCAATCGGCTCCTGAGCCGAGATCAATCCGACCCAATACTGCGAGCCCAGCGAGTTGATTTCCGCGATGACCGCCTTGCGCGCCTGAGTGATGTTGTTGATGTCCCCAACCGTGTCGAAGGCGACCAGTAGCATGGTTGGAGTTTCCGGAGCCATGACACCAGAAACCGGCAGCGCTGCTTTGCCGTTCAATACCTGGAGGCTCTCTGGGGCTAGCGGCTGCCTGTGTGCATCCGTTACCGGGCCACCCAGCCAGAGCGGCAGTTTGAATGCGACAGTCTTCCGCTTGTCAGCGGCTTGTTTGGTGTCGCCGAAAGTGTAGAGATGAAGAGTTAGCGCGGCGAGAAGGATGGCACAGACTACAGGCAGTCTGGAAATTGAGGTCAATGAAATCCTCGGAGTGATGTCTGCTTGAGCCTTGAGACATGAGACCCGAAGCACGCGCGTCGAGCCTTAGAAGTTGAACCGAAGCCCCAACTGCACAACGCGGCCGCCGCTGGTTCCGACAATCCTGCCGGCGTTGAGGTTAGGATTCGCCTCGGAGCCTATGAGAGGGTCCGGACGGTTGAGGTTTCCGTAATTCAGCGCATTGAAGGCTTCCATGATCAATTCCAGGGTCCACTCGCCGGTCACAGCAACACGTTTCGCGATTGACATATCGAAATTCTGGAAGCCGGGGTTGCGCAGCGAGGGATGGGTGCGGGGCCCGTCTCCCAGCGTGAAGTCAGGCGGTTGGATGAACGCGGCCGGATTGAACCACTGAAAAGCAGACGGATTCTCGATGTGAGGATTGATGCCGGGCAAGATGTTCACCCTGAGGTCCTGCGTTACACCACCGGTATTGTTGAACAGAGGCCGCAGGATGATGGGAGTCCCGCTGCGAATCGACGTGACCCCGCTCAGACTCCAGCCGCCCAGCAGTCCATCCATCCAGCCGCTGCGATTGAGATAAGTGCGTCCTTCGCCAAAAGGCAATTCATAGAGATAGTTCAGTGACAACTGGTGCGTGACATCGCCCGGGGAAATGGATTTTTCTGATTTCAGATCCAGATTGTTTTGCGGATGCGCCCCGCCCAGAACATCGTCTATCGACTTCGAAAAGAAATAGGAGCTGGTGAAGTTCAGACCGTGTGAAAACTTCTTCTCCAGGCGCAGGAACCCTCGGTGCCGCGAGTTAGAACCGATCGCATAGCCGTAACCAGGCGAGATCGAACGAAACTGCGGATAGGGGCGCAGCGACTGGTTGAAAACCAAATCGTTGAGCTGGTCGCGAAAAGCGAGGAACACCGGGTCCAGCGGATTCAAATCAACGCCATCACCCGTGTATTGGTGCACTCCCTTTTCCCCAAGATAGGACACGCGCACGACAAAGTCAGCCGGAAGGTCCCGTTCAATTTCGAGACGCCAGCTCTGCTCATAGGGCAGCAGGCCCGCCGGATCAAAATACTCGGCTCCGAGGTTGTTGGCCGCATCAGCGGTGAGATGAGGTGGTGGTGGAAAGTTCTGAGGAAAGCCCGACTGAAGGGCTGCTACCGGAACAAGCTGGTCGTTGGACGAAATCAATAGAGGGGCTGCATTGAAGCCGAGAGTGCCGAAGTCGGTCGGATACAGCGGAAAGGTTGAATAGAACACCGAGAAGCTTCCACGAATCACGGTCTGCCGGTTGCCCCACGGGTTCAGAGCAAAGCTGACGCTTGGTTCCCAATTGGCCTGGGTTGGAATAAACGTTCTGCTTCGACCATCACGCCCAGCAAACACCAGCGCACCCGGCCGTTGGTCTGCGGGGTTGAGGAGCGACAGATCCAGTGAAGACTGCCGGTCATACTTGTCGCGCCGTGGCGTATCCGTCTGCACGCCCAGACTGAAAGTCCAGTTCAAGTTGGGAGTCGCCTGATATTCATCAGTGACGGTCAGCTGGTACTGCTCTGAGCGGAAGTACGACGGATGAACCACAACGGACTGCTCGGCACGATTGGCCAGTCCAATCAGGAACTGGGCAAATGGATTGCCCGTATTGTTGATCCCTGGCAGGCTGGTCAGTTTCCCGTTGAAGAGAAACCTGCCTGAAGGGTTGCGCGGGCGAAACGTATTAACCTGGCCGCGATTCATCGAAACGTTGACCTTGAGGTTATGCTTCCTCAGCCGGACGCTCAGAGCGTCGGAGAGCGCATAGTTCGCAATCTGGTACCGCACTAGCGATCCCGGCTGACTGCCGATGTCGACAAAGTGGCCGAGGTCAAAGCGTGGGAATGCGCCGGCCTGAACGCCGCTGAGACCGAGCTCGCGGGCATAGTCTGCATTCGGGTCTGTGGTCTTGAGATCCGCCGCGAGGGCATTGTAGCTGGCGGAAATCGCAAACTGATTCACCAACGTCGGCGAAATGTTAAACGTTTCGCTCACACTCGTGCTTTGCGACCGCACCTGCCGGCGCGGCGCGCCCGGGTTGGCGGCGTTCTCGAAGATCGGCGCTGCGCCATCCAGCCCGCTCGACCAGCGCCCGTTCCAGGTGAGTTTGTGGCGGGAGCCGAAATTGTGGTCCAGCTTCCAGACGGTGCCGCTGGGTGTGTTGGTTTCAGCGGCATTCACGAAGAAGTTGTTGCGCAAGAACGGGCCGACATTGGTGTTCGGCTGCGGATAGTAGCTGAGGGCGTGCAAAGACACGGGATCCATGCGCGCTCGCGGGATGCGATTGCCGGGAAACGGATCGCGCAGATACTGCAGATTCTCGGTGGAAACGGGCTGAGCCGGGTTAAAGGCGGGGTTTGGGCGCGTCGTCAGCGGATCGTAAATGGTGATGGGTTCTCCGGCATTATCCACCAGATCAGAAAAATCGCCGTCCCGCTGCCGTGTGGTGGGAATGTTTGAAAGATAAGGCCGGGCAATCTTTTCCCGCGTCCCCTCAAAGGTCACTGAGAAAAACGCATTGTCGCGGCCCTGATAAAGCCTGGGAAGCTTCAAAGGGCCGGTGACGTTAAAGCCAAACTGGTTTCGTCGCAGAACAGACTTCGTCCCCTGCGCCTGGCGCACTTGGTGGGGCAACGCGTCCATCGCATCGTTGCGAAGGTACTCGTAAAGATTTCCATGATAGCTTTGTGCCCTCGAACGAACAGGTCGGGTGCCCGACGCAGAGTCTCCTGCCTGTGCGGCCACACGCTCGGCCTGAATCTTGAACTCCTCGAGCGCTTTCTCAAGCTTCCCCTGAATCTGGCTGGCGTCCTCGCTCGACACAGTTTGTTGTTTTGGGCTGGAGACTTGGACAGTGGCAATGTAGGTCTGAGGAGTTACCGGCGCACCCTTCGCGGCAGAATCTTCACCCACGCCATGAGGTCTTAGCAAGAATGGGCCGGTCAACTTCAACCCCTTCTCTTCGGGAGTATTCAGTAGAGTTCTGTGCTGGGAGACCGTGAGCGGTTCGGAGCGCAGGGGAAGACTCAAGAGAGGGAGCAACGCCAAAACTGCCAGTAGTCGGTTGTGTTTTGATAGGAATGCAGATCGCGTCATTACTTCCAGTCGCTCATCGGATTTGGAGTATCCCGTAAGACCTCCCTTCTGTCAACGCTGCCGGGAGTGTGGCTTCAGCCGGAGAATCCCTGGTTTCGCGAGCAACGATATAAAGCGTTTTTGCCTCGGCGAGGTTGGCCGACGCGGGTTTGCCGGTGCGCCGCCGCGGCGTTCTCTCCGCCACCAAAAAGGGCTTTTGCATCGCCGGACCTTCTGCTAATCTCATTTTCGAATCAAGGAAAAGCGTCCGCTTGATTTCCTCTCCCAGTTTTGTTTTGGCTTCAGAATATCGGGTTTGACCTGCGTTTTCAGCTGACCCTGTCAGCTGGCGATTGGGAAGTACAACGATACATGGAGGTTGTTGCATGGCACATCGGCTTCGAAAAGATGGAGTGAATCGCCGCAAGGCTTTGAAGAATATCTCGGCGGTCTTCGGAGCGGTTTCTTCTCTGCCCGCCTTCGGCGGGCTTTCTGCTGAAGGGCTGTTCGCTCAAGGACGATCCATTCACAAGCATTTACCGGCCAACTCGAAGACTGCGGCAAGAGCAGGACAACTGCTTGTGTTTAGCGGCCACCAAAACGAAACCGTGGCAACGCTCTCGGAGCTGATCATTCCTCAGACATCGACTCCAGGCGCGCGAGCAGCACGCGTCAGCGAGTTTATCGACACTTATCTGAGTTCGTTGAGCCCTTCGGGCAGGCAGGAGTTCCTGGAGGGACTCCAGTGGATTGATCGCCGCAGCCAGGAGCTATTCAAGCTACCCTTTGTCAAGGCCACACCCCAGCAGCAGACCGAATTGTTGACACGCCTCAGCGTGCCCAATTCCACCGAAACGACCAGCGGCCAAAGCTTCTTCAGGCTGATCAAGAGCCTGACGGTGTTTGGTTACTACACCTCGAAGGTGGGTATCGAGGAAGAACTCAAGTTCGAGGGATGGGTCGAGTACAAGGGATGTACGCACCCGGAGCATCAGGCGTAGGTCGCTCCAACAAACGCGGTCGCGTCCGAACCCGACGCGATGGCCTGGAGAAACGACGAGGAGACAACGTCCTGGCTTGGTGAGTTGAAACTATTCTGTTGAGGTCTCTGATACATGGCTACAAAAATTTACGACGCAATCGTCATAGGGTCTGGGATCACGGGAGGTTGGGCAGCTAAGGAGTTGACCGAGAAGGGGCTGGACGTTCTGCTGTTGGAGGCGGGAAGGAATATCGATCCGAACAAGGACTATTCCGAGCATCAGATGCCCTACGATGTTAAGTTTCGCGGTCTGACAGACACGAAGTTCATGGAAGAAAACTATCCGATCCAGCGCCAATGCTACGCCTGCCGGGAGTATAACCATCACCTCTTCGTCAACGACAAGGAGAACCCCTACACGACGCCGGCCGACAAGCCGTACCTGTATCTCCGCGGACGCCACGTGGGTGGACGCTCGATCATGTGGGGCCGCCAGGTGTATCGCTGGAGCGACCTCGATTTTCTTGCCAATGAGAAGGATGGTATCGCCATTCCCTGGCCCGTCAGCTACAAGGAAATCGAACCGTGGTACGACTACGTTGAGACGTTCGTGGGCATCAGTGGAATGAAAGAGGGATTGCCGCAACTACCCGATGGCAAGTTCCTGAAGCCGATGGCCCTGAGCTGCGGCGAGCGCATCATGCGGCAGAAAATTGGAGAAAAATGGAAAGGCCAGAGAGTTGTGACCATCGGGCGCACCGCCATTCTGACCGAAGACCATAAAGGCCGGGCCGCCTGCCACTACTGCGGTCCCTGCGAACAGGGATGCATCACGCGGTCTTACTTCAGCACATTGAATTCGACTCTGCCTGCCGCTCAGGCTACCGGACGGCTGACCTTGCGACCGCACAGCGTCGTGCGGAGTTTGATCTACGACGAAGACAGCAACCGGGTGAGCGGCGCATATGTCGTAGACGGCGTGACCAAACAGGAGTTGGAACTGAAAGGGAAGATCGTCTTCCTCTGTGCCTCGACGCTGGAATCCACGCGAATCCTGCTGAACTCTTCAAACCCGCGTTACGCGAACGGACTGGCTAACTCGAGTGGTGCGCTCGGCCACTATCTGATGGATCATCTTTACGGTTCGGGCGCCTCCGGCGAGTATCCTGGGCTGGAAGAATTCGACGACATTGGACGCCGTCCCAACGGCATTTACATTCCGCGCTTCCAGAACTTGAAAGGCAAAGACGCGAAATATCTGCGTGGCTACGGCTTCCAAGGCGGCAGCCATCGCGCCGGTTATCTGGGAGGCTTCCAATTGCCCAGTTTGGGAAGCTCGCTGCCGCCGGGTTTTGGAGCCGGCCTTAAGGAAGCAATGAAGGAGCAAGGGCCGTGGTCCATGTCTCTTTCCGGATTCGGCGAATGCTTGCCTGACAAGCGCAACAGAGTGGAAATCAACAAGAACGTCGTCGACAAATGGGGCATCCCGGCGTTGCACATTACCGCAGACTGGTATGAAAACGACCAGACCATGTACGACGAAATCCGCGAGGTAGCCGCTGAGATGCTGGAGGTGTCTGGATGCAAGGGCGTGCGAACCTTTGGGGAAACCAAGCCCGCGCCGCCCGGAAAGGGCATTCATGAGATGGGCACTGCTCGCATGGGCGACGATCCAAAGACATCGGTGCTCAACAAGTGGAACCAGGCCCATGACATCAAGAATCTGTTCGTCACCGATGGGTCTTTCATGACTTCCTCCGGATGCCAGAACCCCTCTATCACCTATATGGCCTTCACCGCGCGCGCAGCCGATTACGCCGTGGAACGATTGAAGAAGGGAGATCTCTAGAACCATTGTTCATGACTTCAGGTGTGGCCCCTCAAAGCAAGAGCCCTCCTCTCCGTTAGGTTTTTCTTGGCCCGACTCTCGAAGGATTCGGGGCAGCCGCAAGAGTGGACGCGCGCAGCCCTGCCAACGTCCCGCCCTTAACTATCTGAAATTTCAAAGCTAATCTCGCCGGTCAACTGTTCCGATGAGACATGGGTGTCACAGCGTTACCGGAGTTTAATCCTCCTCAAACTTCACCCATGTCATTGCAAAGCAGATTCAGCCAATTGAAGCATCGTAGTGCTTGCCTGGGTGGGTCGGCAGCATTGGTAATCGCTGTCCTAGTCCTTGGCGTTTGGCATCGGTTGGGCCACGTCCAGCCAAGAGGTCCACTCCGCTTAGGCATCAACGACTCGCCCCCCTACCAGTTAGTCTCTCCCAGTGGTTCGCTCGGAGGTGTGGCTCATGAAGTCTTTCAGGAAGCCGCACGGCGTCGAGGGGTCCCAATTGTCTGGGTGCCAGTGGAGCGCCCCATTGTGGCACTGCAAGCAGGCCAAATAGACCTGTGGCCGATCCTGGCCGATATCCCGTCAAAGCCGCAAGGGATCTACATCAGCAAACCCTGGATGCTGAACGAGTACTGCCTGTTGTCGCTCAAAGAAAAGCAGATCGTGCGACCGGAAGACACCAGAAACCGCACAGTGGCTCACCTGGATCGCGCCAGCGCCCGCCATCTCGGCCGTACCTATTTATCCGGCTCCGTCTTCAAGCCTAAGCCCACTCGGACTGCGGTAATGCAAGCGATTTGCTCCGGTGAGGTTGACGCAGGCTTTCTCGATGCCAGTGTCACACAATCGATGTTGCTGGAGCGCATTGCTGGCTGCGAGCAGGCGGTGTTCAACTACATACCGGTGTCTGACTCGACTGTGCCAGTCGGGATTGGCGCTTTTCCAGCCGCGGCTCGCGATGCTGACGCCCTGCGCGACGAAATCGGGCTCATGGCACGCGACGGAACTCTGCAGGCGATCTATTCAAAATGGTCATTCATCACGCTCCGGGAAACGCAGTTCATTTACTCGCTTGTTGAGCAGGAAGACCGCCTCCGTATGCTCTACATCGGACTGTCGGCCCTGTTTGTAATGCTCTGCTCCACTCTGTGGCTGGTATACGGCTTGAACGTCTCGCGCCGGCTGGCTCAGCAGGCCGCCCGGTCTAAGAGTGAATTTCTGGCCATGATGAGCCATGAGATCCGCACCCCAATGAATGGCGTGATCGGCATGACTTCTCTGCTGCTCGACACGCCTCTCGACTCGCAACAGCGCCACTACGCAGAAACAGTTCAGCAGTCTGCAGAAGGACTCCTGACGATCATCAACGACGTTCTCGACTGTTCCAAGATCGAAGCTGGAAAACTCGTGATTCACCCGGCCCCGCTGGATCTTCACATCCTTGTGGAAGAGGTCGGCAGCCTGCTCGGCAATCAGGCCAACGCCAAGGGGATCGAGCTTGCCTGGAGATATCCTCACGAGGCGCCAGTGCAGGTCGTAGGCGACGCCGGACGTATCCGGCAGGTTCTGCTCAACCTGGTGGGCAACGCGATCAAGTTCACCGAGCATGGCCACGTCCTGATTGAAGTCCGGTGTCTGGAACTGGCTTCGAACTCGGCCCGTTTTGTCATTGGCGTTGCGGACACCGGAGTTGGAATTCCGGAAGAGAAACAGTCGCTTCTGTTTGAAAAGTTTTCGCAGCTGGATTCCTCAACCACTCGAAGGTACGAAGGCACGGGCCTGGGACTGGCCATCAGCCAGAGATTGACGCAGCTGATGGGGGGCACTATTTCGATGAAGAGCAAACTCGGCAAGGGTTCCGTCTTCACGGTAGACCTCAGGCTGCCTCTTAGTGAAAAACTCCAAAGCGCCGGCATTCCTGATTCGTGGGCATCACATCGTGTACTGGTGGTTGACGATCGCCAACTGACCCGAAGCATCCTGGTAGAGCGGCTCGCGTGGTGGGGAGTTCAGCCTCAACAGGCGGACACGACGGAGCTGGCTTTGGAGTGGCTTCAGACAGGGCGGAGCCGCAATACACCTTTCGACCTGGTGATTTCGCGGTACCAATCTCAGTTTATCGATGGCAGTGCGCTGGTGCAGTGGATGAAGAGCCATTCCGTCTCAGGCGGGTGCGTCCTGCTTTTGTCCTCTGGCCAGCATTTCGCCCATGGCCTTCCCACCGCGTCCCCCGGTTGCCGCGTTTTGAGCGAGCCAGTCCGACATTCGGAGCTGAAGCAAGTCTTGGCCAGCCTCTGGAACAACCAGAGCCGGTATGAGTCTGGAGAAACCCCGGCCGAGGATCGGGTGCTCGTCAAACACGACCGGCCTGAAGTGCTGTCGGGACTGCGAGTCTTGCTTGCTGAAGACAACGCCGTCAACCAGAAGGTGGCTTTGTCCATGCTGAAGAAACTGGGGTGCGAAGCAGACCTGGCCCATAACGGCAAAGAAGCTGTGGCTCTGTGGGAGAGTCGTCCCTATGACTTGGTCCTGATGGATTGTTCTATGCCTCAGATGGATGGCTACGAAGCGACTGCAGAGATCCGCAAGAGAGAGTCGGGTGCCCGCATCCCCATCCTCGCGCTCACTGCCCATGCCATGCAAAGCGATCGTGAGAGGTGTCTGGAAGCAGGAATGGATGACTATGTCACCAAACCCATCAGCTTCGAGCGTTTGAGAGAAGCTCTCACGCAATGGGTGCCTGCCAACACTTCCGGTTCGCGACAAATCCTTGACCCAAGTGACGAACTGCGGGCCATCTGACAGGCAGAGAGTTCAGCAGAGAATCAAAACGGCGCGAGATTCAACTAGTTGGCTGACTGCGGGCGCTTCGACCGGCATAGGGATTTTGGCGCCAGCGTTTGAGACACCGTGGCCGATCCCAACGCCTCCCCAGCCTTTTTGCGGGGGATTTCGACGCGGCAAGTGGGACGGGTGATAGGGGTGATCACGGGAGAGGTGGTCAGCGCGCAGACGGTGTCGAAGATCAGCCGAAGTCTGGACGGGATGGTGAAAGCGTTTCACCAGGCACGGCTCAGTGACGACTCAGTGACGACTGGGTGTACCTGTTTCTGGACGGAGTGAGTTTGCGGGTGCGGCGTCCGGGCGGGCGCAAGCGGGTGCAGATGCTGGTGGCCTATGGGGTGGGTGGCGACGGTCGGCGGCGACTGTTGGGATTTCAACGCAGCCTGGGAGAAAGCCAGCAGGCCTGGGAAGGGTTGCTGGGGGATCTGTACCGGCGTGGCCTGGAAGGCCAACAACTGAAGCTGATTGTGACCGATGGCTGTGCGGGGCTGGCAGCGGCCCGGCAAACCGTTTATCCCCGTGTGGCTCATCAACGCTGCTGGGTGCACAAGATGCGCAATATCCTGGAATCGGTGCGGAAGCGGGATTACGACGCGGTCAAGGCGGACGCTCAATCCATCTATCGAGCGGAGGGAATGAAGCAGGCCCGGGCTGCTTTTCAGAGATTTCACCGGCGCTGGCAGAAAGCATACCCCGCGATGGTGAAGCGACTGGAGCGAGACCTGCCGGACCTGTTGTCCTTTCTGGCTCTCCCCAAGCCTCTGTGGAGAAAGCTGCGGACGACCAACGTCATCGAACGCTGCTTTGTGGAAGTCCGTCGACGGACCCGACCCATGGTCTGTTTCGTCAACGTGCACAGCGTGGATCGGATTATCTTTTCTATTTTTAGTCGCTTTAATGGAGATTGGAAAAACCGCACCCTCCGAGTTTTTACACAAGCAGCTTGACATCACCCTGACCGCCGAGGGGGTTGTAGGGCGATAACAGTTCGAGTGAAAATGAAGGGACCGCTGAATCTAAACACGACAATTTCCGCGTTAGAGGGTCCCAGGCGGGTTTACGCTACTTCGGTTGAGCAATGTCAGCATGAGATCGCACGGACCCCGACGATCTTGTTCCGGAATCCTCTCTTCGTTGTCCAAGCGAGATCATCACCAAGCAAGCCCATAGAACCGCTACCGACAAGGCCAGCCAGCGCAGTGTACGATCCTGATTACGCCTTAGCATCCGGTCTCCTGGCTTGAATCCCCTAGTTGCATGACTTCGGAAGTCGTTCCGCCTTAGTCAAACGGTTGCCGTGCCTCGTCAAACAGCACCGCCCCCGTTGCCTATCATCGGGAACTACCCATCTGCTTGAAACAGCGACCTAAGGGCGGTGTTCTTCCCCATGAGGTTTCCCGCCTGCGTCATTCCCAAACAGCGTGTTGTCGGGAATCGGGGTCTTCTTCTCAAGCGGCAGAACCACAAAGATTCTGGTCTGCGACAACTCTTATTTCCTCCCCTTGCTAATTAACGCGAGAAAAAGTATGGAAGTAGCTCACTGTCCATAGATTTTTTTTGGAGCCGCAAGCGCAGACTTCCGCCTTTCTTGCAGGGCCGGCGGCATCCCGTGTAAACGGTTCACGGCATGCAGGCCGCAGCTGCTGGGTTGCGTCAGCGTGGCCAGTGGACGATACATCGGACCATTCGGAACACTGACTGGACCGACAGCGGCCCTGCTGGCGAGAAGATCGAGAATTCAAAACCGCAGACCTGGAGCACCGGTCCACGCTACATCGTGGCCAACGAGGGCCAGAACTGTCGATTGACAACCATTTTCACCCAGCACTATAGTCCCCTCGTTTCCGAGGATCCTTAGACTCGAGGCCAATGAACCAAAGACTCCGGCTGGGAAGGAAACTCGCTGTCGCGAGTCTGATGGCTGTTTTGGGGGTTGGCTCAGTCTTTGCCCAGGACCCATTCGAAATTCAAATCTATGAGTACGAAACTGTTCCCCGGGGAATGTGGAACCTGGAGACCCACGTCAACTATGTCGGGCGTGGGACGAGAGAATTTGAAGGACCCGTAGCGCCAACACAAGAACAGTTTCATGTGACCTTCGAACTCACGCATGGCATCACAAATCACTTCGAAATGGCCGTGTACCAGGTACTGGCTCACCGCGTGGGAGGGGGCTACGAGTACGTGGGCTGGCGCCTGCGACCTCGCGTGATGCTGCCTCGATCCTGGCGGCTTCCCGTGGATATTAGCCTGAGCGGCGAGGTCGGTTTTCCCGGGCAGGCTTACGATGAGAATTCGGCAACGTTGGAGATCAGACCGATCATCGAAAAGAAGCTCGGGCGCTGGCAGCTCGATTTCAATCCGGTAGCAGGCCGAGCGTTGCGTGGACCTGGCACTCGGGAGGGTTGGGATTTTGAGCCCGGCGCACGCATTGGATATGAACTCAACAAGCAGCTCGACCTCAGCCTGGAATATTACGCGGGCATCGGGCCTTTCGGATCGCCACTGCCGGGCCGGGAACAGGTTCACCAGTTTTTTCCGGGCGGCGATTTGAAACTGTCTGAAAACGTTGTCTGGAATTTCGGGGTTGGAATCGGCGCCACGGAGGCAGGCAATCGCCTAATTTACAAGACAAGGATCGGCTGGCTCTTTGGGCATCGGAGTCCCGGTAACGACCGACCTTAATGCGACGCGGTTTCCTAGCGTGAAGCCAGGCTCTCTCGACACCTGAACCGGCTCCATCGAGGGGATTCGCTGACACTGAAGTTCCATTCCTGACCAGGGCCCAGGCACAGAGACGCAGCGCCTGAACGCAGCCAGCTTCCGACACCCGCCGAGAGTTAAGGTTGCCTGGCAGCCAAAAGTGCTGATTTGACAGCACGGTCCGCCGGACGATACAGTCCGCACATCCCCGGAATCCATAAGACTCAAGGAGAGAAGCGCCATGTGCCAGACTATCTTGGTGGTGATTTGTGTCCTTTTCTCACTCGCCCCGGCATTTGGGCAGTCTACCTTCGGGACAATTCAAGGCACCGTTCGCGATGCGAGCGACGCCGTGGTCCCCAACGCCAAAGTCACCATTCGCAATGTGGGAACTAACGTCAGCTTGGCTGTCACGACAAATGAATTGGGAAACTATGAGCTGCCCAATCTAAACCCTGGCTCTTATGAGGTCACCATAGAAGCCAGCTCCTTCAAGAAATTCTTGCACACAGGAATCGTGCTTAACGCCAGGCAAGTGGCTCGTATCGATGCTCGGGTCGAAGTAGGTGGCACCGAAACCGGCGTCACCATTACAGCGACAGGTACTCCCGTCGTCGCTACAGAGACTGCCACCATCGATGATGCCCGAACCCATCGCGAGATTCTCTCGTTGCCTCTGAATTTCCGGGCAGCCAACACCAGCCTTGTTGCAGTGATTGCCCTGGCCCCGGGGGTTCAGGTCCGTGGAGGCTCTGAGAACTTTTCCGTCGCGGGAAGCCGCCTTTCTCAAAACGAGACCTCCATCGACGGAATTTCCACATTGGGGATGCGCAATCACGACGTGCTGGTGAACATGTTCCCTTCGTCAGAAATCGTGCGCGAGATCCGCGTCAGTTCGGTCAGCAACAGCGCGGAGTATCAGGGTGCCGCCAACGTCGACACTATTTCACGGTCTGGCGAAAACACCGTTCACGGCAGCCTGTTTGAGTATCATCAGAACGGCGCAATGGATGCTCGTAACACTTTTTCACCTACCGTACCATTCAAAGTTGCCAATACGTTTGGAGGAAGCGTGGGCGGGCCGCTCATTTTCCCGCGCCTCTATAACGGACTCAATCGCACCTTTTTCTTTGTCACATACGAAGGCAATCGCCGGGCTGCCAAGCAGCTTTTGACTCCAACGGTCCCCTCGCTGGCCCTGCGCCGAGGAGACTTCTCGCAAATCAGCGGGCTGACCTTGCGCGACCCGCTGACCGGCGTCCAATTTCCTGGTAACCAGGTTCCCACAGATCGCCTCAATCCCACATCGTTGGGCCTGCAGGGATACTATCCACAGCCAAACTTCGGTGCCGCCAATTTGCTGAGCGCTAATTTCCGAGGCACTTTTCCGGTTCGCGTAAAATCGGACCAATTCGACGTTCGCTTGGACCATAACGCAGGCAGCAAGCACTTCATGTTTGCGCGGTTCAGCTTCAAGAATCTCCGAGATGGCACATCCAATTTTACTCTGCCCACGATTGGCCCCAGCCGTGAGACGCCGCATGTGCGCTCTCTGGTGGTTTCGGAGAGCTGGACGATCTCACCTCGGTTAGTGAATGAATTCCGCGGTGGGTTTGCCAGGCAGTGGCGGCGGATTGAAGGCCCCAATCATGGCCCGAGCACCATTCAACGGCTTGGAATTCAGGGCCTGCATCCTGACTTGCCAGACCGGCCTGGTTTTCCACAGGTCGCCATTGCTGGATTTACAACTCTTTCCCAGGCGACATTTGATAACGAGCTGAGTGCGACAACTGAGTTCACCAACACGTTGAACTACATGAGAGGCTCTCATTCCATGAAATGGGGTGCCAGCGCGCGCTTGCTGCGGGTGACCAACATCACCAATGTGTCTGGCGCAGGGATGTTCGGCAACTTCACTTTCAATAACTCCTATAGTGGGCACAGTTACGCTGACTTTCTTCTAGGACTGCCGACAACCACCCAGCGGATCGTGGCCCGGCGCCGCGCCGAGGGATTTACTCGAAACTGGAATTTTTTCTGGCAGGACGACTGGAAAGTTCTTCCGCGTCTCACACTGAACTATGGCTTGCGATACGAGTATCATCCGCCGTTCCGCGATCGCTTTGGTTTGATCTCGACCTTTGATCGAGCCACCAACCGGGTTATCGTTCCAACCAAGGGCATCAGTCTCACAGAGCCAGTCTTTCGGGCAACCATAGGCACCACGCCGATTGTGACTGCCCAAGAGGCTGGGTTGCCAGAGTCGTTACGCAAGAAAGACCTCAACAATTTTGCTCCGCGTTTCGGTTTCGCCTTCCGGCCGTTCCGGGACAACCGCACCGTGGTGCGCGGTGGCTTCGGTATTTTCGTCAACGACCTCATCGGGGCTGTCTTCGGCTCGCTGAGAAACATCCATAGCGCTTCCACAGAAACTTTTTCCAATCGAATCACGGCAGGCGTTCCTTTCCTGCAATTCCCGCGGGCCTTTCCTGACCAGATCATTACCGGAGTGGCAGACTTTCGCACCGCCAACCAGATTGACATGCGGAATCCTTACACCATGCAATGGCACCTCACCGCTGAGCGTGAGATCTTCCAGAATACCGGATTGCGCCTTAGCTATATCGGTTCGCGCACGGTCAAGATCGTTCATCAGGTGGATTACAACCAGCCGTTCCCCAGCACCGAGCCCTTCAACGAAAGCCGTGAACCCTTTCCGTTTTGGAACAATCTGTTCAGCCGGGTTAACGGACAGACCGCGAAGTATCATTCCTTTCAGACGGAGTTCGACCGGCGGATCGCAGGAGGACTCACCTTGCAATCCAGCTACTCGTGGACGAGAAACTGGACGGACGGTGGAGATGGCAATGAAACCGGCTCGGCCATCGAAGACAGTTACAATCGCCAGCGCGAGTATTCTAACGTTCAGTTCTCGCGCCCGCACCGCTGGCTGACCACCTGGGTTTGGGATTTGCCGATAGGGACAAATCGGCGTTTTGGTAAGAGCCTTCCCTCGGCGCTGAACCACGTTGTCGGTGGATGGGAGGTCTCAGGAATTCTCTTGTTTCAGAGTGGCTATTGGTTCCACCCGAACTTCACAGGTTATGACCCTGCGAATGCCAATTCCACACCTCGAATTGGCGCCTTGCGCCCGGATCGGATCGCGAATGGCAATCTGCCGGCAGGTGAGCGGACTTTGAACCGGTGGTTTGACGTTGCGGCCTTCATTGCTCCACCTCGCAATGCCGGCCGCTTCGGAAATTCCGCGCCATTCATCCTGAGTGGACCCGGAATGGCTGTCTGGAGCGGTGGGGTTCAGAAACGGATCCAAGTGGGAGAAAACCGCCGTTTTCGGATCATGGCAAGTTTTCAGAATCTTGCGAACCACCCCAACTATGCTCTTCCGGCAGCCAATATCTCGACGACCGGCACCGTTGGACGCATTACCAGCACTCTGAGCACGGAGGGCGCTGGCGCCCGAACGGTTGAGGTCTCTGCCCGGTTTGAATTTTGATGTGCCGAAAGGCGCAAAAGATCGGATCTTTCCTTTTCCCGAGTGGAGTCCGGCAGATTCCTTTAGCCTCCCGCGATGGTGGCCTCTGAGACAGCAGTGGTGACAGGCCTTTCGAGCGCGAGTGAGCTCAGGGGCCTTCATGTTTTGTGGTATCACAAGCGGTGAAGTACCTCGAGAAACGAAAAGATCTGCCCTCATTCTGACCCCTAGAAACACCGGACAGCCTTTCGCTGTGACTGAAACGAAAGCAACTTCCCATCGTGGCTAACGGGCAAGCTCGCAGGAGCTGTGGACGTCCGTTCTGGTTGCATTCTCAGTCAAGCTGACGCAGCGCGCCCCCAAGCCCGATGATAGGATCGTCCTTTCTTCTCGTTCTCAGTCCCGGCCAGGAACCTAGCCATGAATCATGCAGCCAATAAGCGGACTTGGCTGAAGCTGTCTGCTTGGATCCTGTGCCTTGCTGACTTCCAGGCGAGCCTGCCACAGGCTCGACCGCCGGCATCATCCTTCTTCCTGGTTGACGCTGCAAACTCGGTGGGGCTGAACTTCAAGCAGAACAATTTCGCCACGAGCGAAAAGTATCCTTTTGAAACTCTGGGCGGAGCCGTGGCCGTCTTGGACTACAACAACGATGGTGCTCAGGATCTGCTGTTCCTGAATGGTTCTCCGTCACCGACCCATCTGAAAATGGACCCTCGGTCTCTGAATCGTCTCTACCGAAATACAGGAAAGGGCACCTTTGTTGATGTAACCCAGACGTCTGGTCTCAGCGGCGCGGGCAAGAAGGGCTATCCCCAAGGAGTCGCAACCGGTGACTACGACAACGATGGATTTACGGATGTCTATATCACCAACTTTGGCGACAATATTCTCTACCACAACAACCGCGACGGTACGTTCTCGGATGTGACCCAGTCAGCCGGTGTCGCGATGAGGGACTACCCTTTCAAGGCGAGTGCCTGCTGGGTAGATGTCGACAACGATGGGCTTCTGGATCTTTTCGTGACTCGCTATTTCCGGTGGAACTTCAAGGACAATGGCGGCGATTACTGCGGTGAGAAAAAGCCTGGCTGGCGCACCTACTGCGCCCCTGATGTTTTCAAACCGCTGCCCAACGCGCTTTTCAAGAACAATGGGAACGGCACTTTCACCGATGTTTCCGAGAAAGCCGGGTTAAACAAATCCCAGGGGAAAGGGATGGGTGTGGCCATTGCCGACTACGACAACGACGGGCGCATGGACATCTTCGTGGCCAACGACAAGACGCCTAACTTTCTCTATCACAACGAAGGTAACGGAGCGTTCAAGGAGGTTGCGTTACGGGCCGGAGTCTCGGCTAACGATAGCGGCGTGATGGTTTCAGGAATGGGCTGCGATTTCAAAGATTACAACAACGATGGCTTGCCGGACATCTTTTACACGGTGCTTATCAGGCAGTCGTTCACTCTGTTTGTCAATCAGGGCAAAGGCTTCTTTCAGGACTTCACGTTTCCATCAAATCTAGGGGTTCTCACTTCACGCCACAGCGGGTGGAGTTCGAAATTTCTCGACCTGGACAATGACGGGTGGAAGGATCTCGTGACTGCAGGGTCTCATGTCATCGATAACATCCAACTGTTTGAACCGGACACACCATACAAGGAGTCCTGCTTTTACTATCGCAATCTCGGGAATGGAAAGTTTGAAGATCTGTCCAGGGGAATGGGGCCGGACTTTCAGACTGTGGGAGCCTTCCGGGGCCTGGCTGCGGGTGATTTCAACAACGATGGTTCACTTGAAGTGGTTACCTCCAGGTTGGGCGACATGCCGGTTTTCTTCAGGAAAAAGGGCGAGCCGCCGAACCACTGGCTTCTGGTGCAGCTGCGTGGAACGCGGAGCAACCGGGATGCGATTGGGGCGAAGATCAAGCTGACGCTGGGTTCCAGCCAAAGCCTGTATGAACACGTCACGACCGCCAATGGCATCTACTCTGCCTGCGATAAGCGCGTTCATTTCGGATTAGGCCGTGAGACTCGAATTGTCTCGCTCGAAATCCGCTGGCCGAGTGGAACACTTCAGAGATTGGAGAACGTGAAGCCCAACCAGCTGATGACAATTCGTGAACCGGACCAAGAGGAGTGACGTGGCGTGACCTCAAGTCACCCATTTTCGACTGTGGATCTTCTACTTCCGCACCCAGTAGGAATTCGGGGTCCCGACGCGCTTCACGCGTCCTTCCGAGTCCACTTCAAAGGTCAACAAGTCCCCGACTGCTCCGCTGCCTGAATACCCTGGCGAAGGGGCAATCCGAAACTTGTGGAGACCGACTGGTCTCAGCGTCCATCGGGACTCCCAGAGATTGTCTGCCTCGGGTGTAATCATCGTCAGCTCTCCATTCAAGACCAGGATTTGAATGTCAGAGTGCTTCCAGGTGTAGGTTCCGACATATTTCTCCCACACTGGATCTGGGCTCGCAACAGTTTTGGGTACAGCGGTGGCGCGAGCAACGGCGGGAGTGAGAAGCGAGAAAGCCTGATCTACGTAGCGTCCAGGGTCGCCATCGTTCGCATTGGTCAGAGCGATAACGGCCAATTTGTCGGCCGGAGAGATCTCGATCCGAGTCAAGTGGCCAGGAAGGCTTCCTCCATGCCCCACCCGGACCTGCTCGCCAACGCGGCGGACGCTGAATCCCAACCCCCATCCGCTGCGCCAGTCTGGCCGCAACCACTGAATCCGGTGCATTTCGCGCAGCGTCGACCCTTTCAGAATCTGCGCGCCACCCGCGGCCCTATCGCGGAGCTGCAGCGATGCGAATCGCGCCAGGTCTTCGACAGTTGAGGCTAAATTGCCCGCAGGCCGTTCAGCCTCGATATCGAGAAACGGTTCCACGTCGCGCTCCGCGCCAGGGACGCGCCGCCCATAGCCCAAAGCAAGACCTGGCATGTCTGCCGTGGGAATCGCTGTGGTTGCTCTCATGCCAAGCGGCCTGAGGATGTGAGTCTCGACGTACTGAGGCCAGGCTTCACCGGACACAGAAGCCACAATCTCCCCCGCCAACGTCAACCCAAGGTTGGAATATTTCCACTCTGTTTCACTTGGGAACACAGTTTCCTGCTCTCCAATCCGCCGGATCATCTCTTCGCGTTTCGGCATCGTCAAATCGCTCCAGTTCAGTCCCGCTGCTTCGCGCGGCAGCCCTGAAGTATGGGTCAGCAAATGCCGGATGGTAATGGCTGGACTCTCCGGGTGAGCCTTCTTGATTTTGAACCAGGAAAGATACTTGGAGACCGGGTCGTCCAGCTGCAACTTGCCGGCGTCACGCAGTTGCATGATGGCCGTCGTCGTGAAAAGTTTGGAAATAGAAGCGATGCGATAAACGGTGGATGCTGTAGCCGGGAGTTTCTTGGCCAGATCGGCAAATCCATATCCCTTCGCCCAGATCAAATCCTGATCGTAGACGATGCCCAGGGACAGCCCAGGCTGTTCACGGGCCGCAACAGTTGCGCTAGTCCAGGCAACCAACACCGCAAGGGCGGCGGCGACCTCGGGTTCTTGCGCGAGCGGATGACGGCTCGCAGGGTCGTTCTGAGCAAGCGTTGCAAAAGTCGTTCCGGCAAGTGCCAGGACAACGAAGCAAGTGAGTTTCTTCATAGGACTCCCCCCTAAGATCTTAAAGAAGTTGGATTCGGTGCCGGCGTTACGAACACATTATCGGGGCAAAGGGTAACAAAAAGGACCTAGGCCTGGAAAGCCAGCACCCGTCTGCAATCTCCACGAAGTCGAGGCTCACGCGCGAAGCTTCCTGTCTGCTATTGAAGGCCAGTGCGCGATGCTTGTGTGACCGGTTCCTCTGTCGCAAGACGCAGCCTCACAGCCTCGCCATTTGCCAGGCTGACGCCCAGTTTGACGCCCGGATCCTCCGCAAGAAAACTGCGGGCAGCAACTGCCTCTGAACGCTTCTGGAGGTCCTGTCACTTCGGCTCGCTGATGCGCACCTTGCGGATCCAATGATCAACAAATTCCGAATGCTTCATCAAGGGTTCTATGGGCATATGGCACGAAACACAATCCTTGTTGGATACAGGGCAGAGGCTGCCGATGGCGGCTTTGCCGGTGTGACAAGACAGACACTTCGGATCGTAGGCTGCCATCGAGGCCGGCAACTGCTGGTGTGGATCGTGGCAAGTCGTGCACTTCAGCTTGCCATCGCTTTCATCGTAGCAACGGCTCAGCACCAGACGCTGGGCAGGAAAGCGAATCGTGGCCTTGTCGGTCATGACCTGGCCCAGATTCTCCGACGGCTGGCGGTGACATTGACCGCAAAAGACGAGTTGTTCCGCAGCCTTGAGTTTTCCGGGGTTCTTGATCACTTCAGCCCCGCCTGCTCCGTTACCGGTGATAGCTTCAATGTGTTTCGATCCGGGACCGTGGCAGCGCTCGCATTGGACGCCCGCGTTCTCCGGCCGAATCTCTTCGGGAATGGCCTCTGGATGCCGAGTAACGTGGCAGGCAAAACATTCCTGCCGTTCCTTGGGTTCGAGCCAGCCCGCAAGAGCCTCGTGAGCTGTATTCGGCTTGCTGAACTCGGCCCCTGTTGTGATATCAAGCAACCGAATCCGCTGATACCAGCTCACGCGACTCTCACCGTATTTGCCGGCGTCATCCCGCCCTACAAACGTAATGCCTTTTCTGCCGGCGCCCAGTCCCCAGATCAAGTGCAATCGCTCGCTGCGATTACCCTTCGTGGCAACCAAGTCGAATCTGCGAGCTTCACCAGCCGCCCGCTCGAGGCGATACTCGACCTGATGTTCCCGATCCAGGAACGACAGTGGCACTTGCTCGAGCAGCTCCGGGATCTGCTCAACACGGCGCAACGTCTGCGAGTGGTCGCCAGCGGCGTGTGCCCGGGCAATATCAACATGGCACTCGGCACACTTCCGAGAGCCTGCATATTCGCGCACAGGGGTTGCGGGCTCCTGGGCTATCGTGAGCCCAGCGAGTACCACAAGCGAGATGACTGAGATCGCAGACCAGGTTTTCATAACGGGGATTGGGAACTTTGCGTCACACCGCTGGAGTTTCTCGCAAGTGTTCTGAGGTCCTCATTCAGAGCCGAGTTTCGGGAGTTGATTCAGCAGATCGGCGTTCCCTCACCCGGCCTACCCCAAAGTGCCAGAGTTGTAGAGGCCGCTCTGAGAGCGGCCTCTACAAGCGAACGATCAATCGAGCAGGGAGCAACGGATCCTGTTGGATGTTGCTTTACTGACTTCGAACGGCGATGCCGCCACAGGGCGGTGGTGCCGGGGCTTATCCTTTCAGATGTCTCAGGGTTCTCCGGTTGCTTCGCCACGCCTTTTCTTGTCGAGCGCTTCAAGACGGGCAAACTCAGTGCGCGCGCGAGCTGCGTCGACCGGCCGCTTAGCGCGCGCGTAGGCTCGCGACAGCACGAAGTAGACGCTAGGCGCGTCTGGAGCGATCTTGGCGGCTTTCTCCAGAGTGGCCACAGCCTTGGGGATTTCGTCTAGTTCGGTGTAAATACGGCCCAGCGCATAATGCCCTGCAAAGTTTTCCGGGTCCGCTGTGACCGCACGCTGGGCATAGGGGAGACCTTCCTGAAATCTTCCGGCATTGATGGCGTTGAGGGCTAGTTGTAGTAGAGAGGCGGTGTGCTTTGGATCTTGCTCCAGTTCCTTCTTAAAGAATTCCAAAGCTCGGTCTGTTTCTTTCTGCGTCAGCAGAAAGACTCCATAGGCGTACGCCACATTGGGCGACTTTCCGTAGCGTGTTTCGAGCTCGGAGTAAAGCCTGCCCGATTCCTCTCTCTTCCGAGCCGCGGCCAGAAACGCGGCGCGGCCAAAATCTCGGACCATCTGCTTTTGACCTTCAGAAAGGTCTTCCGGAAGGCGCGGTATTCGCAGCACCGACATGCCCAAGGCATCCAGCACCTGGGCGCTCTCACGTTGCTCGACGGCAAAACCATTGAGCAGTACCTGAGCTGCTTCAAATTGTCTTCCAGCGTTGAGCAACAGCGCCTGGTGGTAGCGCACCACTCGGGCCAGGTCCTCGTTGTCGCCCAAGCCGAGTGAGCGCCCTCGCACGAGGTGGTCCAGGGCCGCAGCGAACTTTCTGGTTCGATATTCGCACAGACCAAGCATGGCCCAGCCATGAGCATTCTTAGGTTCCCGGGAAGTCAGTTCCCGAAACGCTCCTTCTGCGAGAGCGTACTGGTCCGAGTCATAGTGCAAGGTCCCTAGATACCACCACCCCTCAGACCATCCGGCTTTTCGAGTCAGGATCTGCCGGTATAGACGGACCGCTTCGGAAATCTGGCTGGCGTCCTTTGCCTCCTCAGCCTGCTTCTTTAGACGTTCGAATTCCTCGGGGGACAATGAAGTCCCCCGCGGTGAGGGGGTGCGCTGCTTCGGCGATGTGACGTTACCGGGCGGAGGATTGCTGGCTTGTTTTTGGCTCCCGCCCAGAGGTGGGGAGATCAAGTGGACTGTTAGCAGCAGTAGAACCCACGTGGCCAGCCTTGCTGTGGAGGGCGAGACAACCCGCTGCATTGCGGCTGAATTTTCCAGGAAGCACAAACTGCGCAAGCAAGCACGACGAGCGGCGTCGAGTTTTCTCCTAGCGCAGCGGGAGCAACCGGGGGGTCTTCCAGCGTCCTCGAATGGAGTGCCTGGTATCATGGCGTTTGGCTGGCATTGCTTTCGGCGGCCTTCTTTGACCCTGGTTCCCGCTTCTGTTGTTCCAGGCGGAGCCGTTCCACAATCTCTTGCTCCTGATCTCCCTGAAGTTTGAGCTTCTTGCGGTAGTAGACGCGAGCCAGGTTCACATGGGCATCGATAAACTCAGGCACCCGGCGAGTGATCTCTTGCAAGCTTCGTTGCGCTTCATCCAGCTGCCCCTTCTGCAGATAAATGAGGCCGAGCTCAAAAGCCGGGCCAATGTCATCGGGCCGGAGTTGCAATGCCTTGTTCAACAACAGCAGGGCTTCTTCGAGCTGGTTGTGGCGCCGGCGCAGCAGGCCACTTTGAAAATTGGCGGTGAAGTCATTGGGATTGATCCTGAGCTCCGCATCAAACTCGTCCTGAGCTCGCTCAAGGTCCCCGGACTGCAGCAGCGCTTTCCCAAAACTGGAGTGCACCATCGGCAGATTCGGGTTCAGTTGAGTCGCCTTGGCAAATTCGTCAAGAGCACCTTTGTTGTCATACGCCTCGGCCCGCGCGGTACCCAGCATCAGGTGAGCCTCAGCCGAGTCGCCATTCCGCAGGATCTGGTCCACCCACCGCTGTCCTTTGTCAATCTGCTGGTCGCGGATATAAGCCGTCCCCAACAGATAGGCGACCGACAGGTCGTTCGCATTCAACTCCGGAGTGGCCTCGAGCAATTCGATCACTTTCTTGTTCTGGCCAAGCTGGAAGTAACAGTCTGCCAGCAAGGTCCGCGCCTGGGGGTTCGCGACGCCGCTCGCCAGCACCTCCTGAAAATGGCTGGCAGCCTTTTGCAAATTCCCCATCTTATAGTGCGCAATTCCCAGGTTCAGCAGAACGAGCGGCTGGCCAGGCGTCAACTTGAGCGCTTGTTCGTAGCGCTCAATGGCTTCAACGTAACGCCCGAGTCGCGCATACGAGCTGCCCAGGTTGGCGAGAACGGGGAAGCGAGGTCCGGCCTTCAGAGAGAGCTCATACTGCTCGATGGCCTGCTCGATCTTGCCTTGATTCTGTAACTCGACGCCGCGGGCAAAATGAGGGTCCTGCGCTGAGTAAGCAAGACAACAGGAAACCGCTGCAGCACCCAGGCAGCGAAGAACGGGGAGAAGCAGCGCTATGGCTGGCGGGATTCTTGCAATGCTTCCAGCGAACTGCGTACTTGGGAAGATAGCGGGTGGTTTGGCCATCGCTCCAGAAACTCTCGCAACTGTTGGGCGGCTGCTTCCCGGTTGCGCAGCTTATTATAGCAGTTGGCCAGAATCAGTTTGAGGTCCGGCAAATGATCGTGCGGCAGCCGAGAAGCCAGCAGACCCTGTTCGACCGCAAGGGGGTAGTTGCCTCTTTCGTATTGCGAAACCGCCGCATATAGATACGGAGCCGCTTCCAGTGGCTGGACACTCTTCCACTGGGCGACGATGTTGTCCAGGCTGGCAAAATCAAGATTCGCCCGGTGGAGATCGGCCAGCGCCCTGTAGGATGCCAAGTGGCTGGGATTGTCTTGAATTGCTTTCTGGTAGCTGCGAACCGCTTCCTCGAGCTTGTGCTGCTTTTCGAAGACCGTGCCCCGCAGGAAACTCGCTCGTGCGTAATTTGGGTAGAGCGCCAAGGCTTTATCCAAATCCCGGCTCGCGCCATCGAGGTCTCCAGCACCCAGCGCTTTTTCTGCTGCTTCAATTTCCTTCACCGCTTTCTTCGGCGCTCGCAGCTCGTTCTGGCTGATGACGACGGGCCCGGCACTTGCTCCTTTTGGCAGGGCCTGCTCAGAAACCAGCACCAGCCGAGTGCTGCCACGGGTCTGATTGCCTCCCATCGTTTCGACATCGCTCTTGGCTGGCTTGTACCCGGGCGCCCTGGCGGCAACGGTGAATTGTCCGACTCCCAAGTTGACAAATCGATACTCTCCTTCCGCGTTCACCGTCGCTCTCATCGGTTCGCCAGGCCGGTTGCTGAGTTGCAATTCCACTTGAACCATTGAGGCCAAGGGCCCCGGCGGCCGGTCGTTCAGGAGCACTTGACCGGTGATCATTTCGGTCCCCTGAGCGAGCAGGGGACTCGTCAGAAACAGAAGAGGAACCGCTAACTTCATTGGATGATAAAAGCAACGCTGTTACTGGTCGTAGCGCCCAGATGCTTGATCAATACCTGCACATCGTAGTTTCCCGAACTGAAAGCGCTCAACGGCAGCTTGCCGACATAGGGAATTCGACCCTCCTCATCGGGTTCGGGAAGTGCAGTTTCCCCAAGCCGTCCGAGAGCCTGCCCGTCTTTAGAGACAATCATGTCCATGGTCGACTTGCCCCCTTCGCCCGGCGGCAGGACAGCCACAAAGTAGAATAGGAGATCAGGAGTCTCTTTCGCATTGATTTCCGGCTGAAGATTGGGAATGACCATCTGCTGGCGGAAATTCAGCGGGCTCTTGGCGAGATCGGCATTGCCGTGAGCGTCGTCCAGCCGCTTGACCAGCGCCACAGTGCTCAGTGCGGCAGCCTTTTCGCTGGGGGGCGGCACGATCAGCACCTTGCGATTGATGGTCATCTTTTCTGAGATTCCATCACGCACAACAGACTCCACAGTGTAACGGCCCTGAGGCAGGTCCAGAGTTTGATAGAACAGAATGTTGCGGCTCTGGGCGTCGGGTGCCTTGTCCCTGGGACCTCGCAGCGGGAACTGCTGGCTGAATTTCTGTACAACCTGGCCTGCCTGGTCTTTGACTACGGCCAGTGTGGAGATGCTGGCCTCATACTCCTTCTTCTTGGAGTCGACGCGGAAGGTGAAATCAGACAAAGGAATCTCCAGGTAGACCACCACTTCACTCTTCACGCCCTTGGTGGGGTAAACCAATAAGGTGTTGCGAAAGATCAGATCCCGCGAGGAAGCCTTGGCATCCAGCGCCGAGAGCATGGGCATTTCAAAGGGAAGCAGCGGGGCCCCTGTGCTAGTCGGCGGCAGCGCAAAGTATCCATTGCGAGTCTGAAGCTTCACGCCACCCCGGCTGACTTTCACCGTCACCTTGCGAAACTTCCCGTCAAACGACGTGTTCGCGGAACTGTACGATAGCGCGTAGTAACTGGAAACTTCGCTGGCCACCTTTCGCATGCCGATGCGCAAGTCATTGCTGTTGGCAATGAGGAAGCCGCCGGTGTTCTCGGCGAGCTCGGACAGGGTTCCCTGGACATTCTTCCGAATGGCTTCCTCCGCCTGCTCGCCCAGCATCACATCGGCTCTTGAGACGGGACCGCTGCCTCTCGATCTCATCTGTGCCTGGCTCTGGCCTGCCGCGCTCGCAAGGTCCATCCCGCCCGCGAGGCTTTCGCGGCCACTGGTGAGGCCGCGTGCATCCACGGCGTAGATGCTCACGTTCGACCGGTTTGAGAGACTCATGAGTGTATCCCAATGCGGCTTCAGGTTGGAGGGCACCTGGATTCCTTCAGAGAAATAAATCATGGTCTTTCGGCCTGGGAGCTGCTGCTGCTCTCTCGCCAGCGACATCAGCGAAAAAATTGTGGAGCGGCCTTGCTGCTCGCGCGTCATGGTTTCGGAGTAGCGCAGCATGGTGAGCTGCATTTCAGCCATCTTGGCGTCAGCGGCCGAAGAACCGATGGTGGCTGTATTGCCCCCTCCTGGTCCGGCGGCAGAGGCGGCGGCTAAATCAGTGGTAGCTTGTGCGGTGCTGAGGCGCTCGAGGGTTTTCTGGATTGAATCTGACTGTGCTTCGAACTGATTAAAAGTTCCCGTGGTCGCCAGGTCTACAGCCGTGCGAAGCAACTCGCGGTTATTGGTGAATTGCTGCAGGATCGTCAAGCGCAGGTCGATCTTAAACACTGCAACAAAAACATTCTGCTTCAACTCGGTTTCCAAAAAGTCCAGAGCGGCGCGCTGGGCCAGTTGCCGGCCATCCATACCCAATTGGTCGAAAACCAGCGTCACCAGGCGAATTTGCCTTAGCGGATCCAGAGGCGCGGGCGGCGTGCCTGGCGCCGCCGCCGGCTCCACCGGCTCGCCGGTCACCGAACCATCGGCTTCTACCTGCCGGAACGCAGTGATGCGCTGCTTGACGCCGTCTTCGAAAACCTCAAACTCTTCGGCGCGGAGATCTTTGATCTGCCGTCCTTTCTTGTCGGTCGCGATGATGTCGAGGAGGATCTCCGTGACGCCCACCCTGAGCGTGTCGCGAGGCGTCTGGTCAGAGGATGCCGTCTGCGATCGCGCGTCGCCGCCAGCCGCAAGCATAACGACCAGGGTAGAAAGAATGATCCGGACTCGGAATGGGTTCATGATGACGATTCCTGTGGCCATTGATTGCGCATCGCGAATTTCATGGCGACCCCCTGAGTGTGCATTGTTCGATGCGGAAGGCTGGATTTCGCTTCCCTCCCAACGCAGGAGACGGGAATCGAGGTCGACTGAGTTTCTCGGAATTTGTCACTACATTCCGCCACAATAGTAGTGCATCCTCGGACCGATTGAAGTGAAATCTCTATCAATCGATCATAACCCGGGCAGCTTTCCTTGTCTTATCTGAACCAAAAAAAAGCACCGAGTCCGCCATTTCATTCCAGTGAGCCTGGCGGACCCGGTGCAAAAAGAAACGGACTGCCCGGACTAGAAGTAGAACTTAAATCCGAGCTGGATGATGCGGCGGCCAAACTTGTTCCCCGAAACGTTTCCAAAGAGCGGGTTTGAAACCTTTCCCTGGGCATTGAAATCCAGCCTCAGGTTCTGGTCTGAAAGTGACGGCAGTGGATGGTTGAGGAAGTTATAGGCCTGGACACGTATCTGGATTTTCTTGTGCTCATCAATTTCAAAGTTCTTGAAGAGAGCCAAGTCATGGTTTTGGTACGAGGGTCCCTTCAGGTACGGGAACACATAGTCGCCGTTTCGCCCGGGAGACGGCGGCGCAAAGCAGTTGGGGTTGATGTATTGGTCCTTTGCAAGGCCCTTGCGAGGATCACACGTGATGAACGGCTGAACGATCGTGTCCGGCGTCCCGGCGATGACGCGCACATTTCCGATGTCCACGCCGTTCACGGTCCCGCTGGGGTTGAAGTTGGCACTGCTAGCCTGGAGCGGAAAACCGCTGGCAAACTGCGTAATTCCAGAGAACTGCCAGCCATCCAGGAACCCGCCAGCGACTTTATTGCCACTCATCCAGCTCTTCGCAAAGTCGGGCAACAAGATGCTGTAGGACACGCTAAACACGTGGGTGCGGTCGTACTGCAGGATGCCGTAATTGTGTTTGCGAATATCCAACGAGTCGGCCCGCGCGCCCTGCTGGCCGCCGCGAATCCCCAGGGTCTTGGAGAAGGTATAAGAGGAGAGGAAGTTGTATCGACCTTTCTGCCGGTTCAACAGCAACTGCAGACCATTGTAATTCTGGAATTGATCGTGCCTGTAGTAATTGATGGCCTGATACAACTTGTAAGGCCTGTAGTCATCCGGATTGCCATTGGGATCTCTCAGCATGGCACCCAGAGGAACGAGGTTGATGTTGGCTGAATCGCGGTTCATGAGGTACTGGCTCTTATTTCCCACATAAGACGCCTCCAACATCGTTCCTTTGCCCAATTCTTGCTGGATGGTATAACTCCAACTGTAGGTAGTGGGCTGCCGCGTGTCGGTGGGATCCAGCGCGCCGACAGTCTCCTTCACGGCGCTGGGCACAAAGTTTTCGACTGACGCCAACGTCAAAGGACCAACCGCAGTCGTCTGCCGAACGCCGGCACTCTTGTCGATCACGGCGTCATAGGGTTGTTGGGGATCGTGATAGGTAAACGTGCCAAAGCCACCTCGCATCACCGTCTTGCCGGCGCCAAAAAGATTATAAGCAAATCCAAGCCGAGGCATGTAGAACAATGCCCGTCCATCGTTGCCCGACAACGGAGTGCCGCTATCCTTGGAATTCCAGAGCAAGCCCGTGTCGGAACCAATGGCAGCGCTGGCGCTGTACTTTGATGGGTCGAAAACCACCAAGCCATTCCCATCGCGGTTGTACCAGGGACCCAAATGGGAGAATCTCATCCCGTATTCCAGGGTGAACTTTGGAGTCACCTTCCAGCTGTCCTGGGCATAAAACTCGGTGGTGCGAAACGCAATGTTGTGCAGAGTGTTCTTGGTTGATTCGTTGTAGGTGTTGCCGCGGCCCATAAGAAGGTCTGCCAGAATGTTGCCGCTGGAGTTGCCTGACCAGGTTGCCAATTCGATATAACCATTGGAATTGTTATTCCCGGGCTGGTTGTTGGTCACCATTTCCCAATAGGCGCCAAACTTCATCGTATGAGTGCCTCTGACCTTTGTCAGGTTGTCCGCACCCGACCCCAGCCACTTGCGAGCAAACAGCACGGGATCAAACCCACCCGGATTAAAAAATGTCGGCCCACCGCCCCAGGCGCCAACCACGGAGGGAATCTGGTCGAGGCTGTTCTTGAAGATTCCCTTGTAGGGATAGTTCAACTTGGAACGAGAGACCTTCGATGGATCGTCCAGCGTGTTAGGAAAGTTAATGTAAGTCAGACCGAACACAATCTCATTAGTCAGAGTGGGGCTAAAGATGTTGGTCAAACTGGCGCTGACGGAATGAGACCGGTTCTCCGCGTTGGTTGGAGTCGGATAGGGAGTTTGGCCTGCGTTCCGCCACCAGAGCCCAACCGGAAACTGTTGGAGTTCTGCCTGTCGGCTATAGCGCACAAACAGCTTGGTGTTGTCACTGAAGTTGTAATCGACCTTGGCCCACTCCTGATTCATGTTCTGACTGAGGGTTAGAGCTTTCACATAGTTGAAGCCGCCTGTCGCCGCATTGGGCTGCACGTTGGGCAGCGGAAACAAACTCGTCAACACCCGGCCACCAGGATCGATCAAGTTGGATGGAATCCGTCCATTAACAATTCCGGTGATCCCATTCTGGCTCTGAGGTTGCTGGCTCACCTGGTCAGACCCGAGCCGTGACAAGTAGGCAGCATCGCTAAAGTCACCAGTGCGCATGGCTTCCGTGGGAACCCGCGAGCGCAGCACGCCCGTGTCCAGGGTTTGGCCGTAGTATTCAGTTCCGAAGAAGAAGAACATCTTGTCGCGTTTCTTGTTGAAGTCTGAACCGGGAAAAAGAACTGGACCGCCGATGTTGAATCCGGGAAAGTTATACTTGTTTTGTGGCCGCTCTTGCCCGTTGGCGTTGAGCAGCCACTCGTTGGAATTCATCTTCCAATGCCGCATGTAGTAGTAGGCCGTTCCATGGAATTCGCTGGTTCCGGACTTGGAAACTGCGCTCATGACAACGGGTCCCTTGGAGTTTTCAGCGCTGAAATTCGATTGCAGAACCTTGAATTCCTGAATCATGTCAGGATTCGGGTTGATTGGTGTGGCGCAGTTGCAGCCCGGGTCGGAAACGTGTGCGCCGTCCGCAACGATGTCCATCGATTCTGTGCGCGTGCCATTAGCCGAGAAATTTCCCAACGCGCTCTGTTTGCCTCCATCGCCATTGCCATTGATGCCAATAGCTTCGCCGCTGAATCCAGGCCGGTTGTCCAGCCCTGTCACAGCCACCATGCCGGGCAGGATTTTAATCAGCTCAGCCGCGCTCCGTCCGAGGATCGTCGTGTTTTCGATCTCCTTGGCGGAGATCACCGCGCTCTTTTCACCGGAATCGAGCGGGGCGATTAGGCCCGCATCCGCAGTCACGGTGACCGTCTCCGTCTGAGCGCCGGGCGCAAGGACGACATCCGAGATGTTGATCTTGGATCCCGGAGTCAGAACAATACCCGGTCTTTCCCAAGCTTGGAATCCGCTTAGCTCCACGCGCAATTTGTAAGTTTTGGCCTGAAGAGCTGTGAAAGAGAAGTAGCCTTCGCTGTTGCTGACGGTGCGCCGCGTGTCATTTGTGCCCGCATCGATTAAGAGCACAGTTGCGCCGGGAACCACCGCCTGACTCTGATCCATGACGATCCCGGTAATGGTTCCGCTTGACTGCGCCAGCACGGATGGCGCGCCAAAGCTTAGGTAGAATGCTGCGATCAAAACGAAAAGCGCTGCCGCAGACTTGGTGTTAACACTCTGTAACCCCAATTTAGATCGGTTCATTGACCTTTCCTCTTTGATTGGTGTTGCGATAAGCAAACTAAAATGAAACGGGAAACAACCACTCACACTGCAATCAAACTGTCACGGTACTGTAACGCCTGCAACAATCCTTCCAAACATGCCAACCAGCCAATCTCGGTCGAGGCACGGCACTGAATACAGTTGTGGAATCAAAATCATTGCTCATCGGCCCGATAGTCTCATCTGCAGTGCAGCTACCTCGGTTTTGCAACCGCGAGATGCGAGATCCTGAATATCAAATCTGAGATTCTGGAGATTTCTCAAGTCGCTCTGTCACGGAACCACAGAACATCAGGCCCTTTCAGAGACACTCCTTTTGACACTCCGATCAAGAATGTAAATTTGAGCCTACTTTACGGAAGTCTGCAGCGGCTGCAAGGATAAAGGGGTAATGAGTTACCCTGCAGAGAGTGTGCCCGTCGGCTTCAGGAGCTTTCCGGCTCTGTTCTAAACAGCTTACAAATCTGCCAGATCTCCGCGCACTGCCAGCGTAGCGTCCCGCTTGAGTTTGCTCCCACTGGGTTACTTCGAAACAAGGGTTACAGAGACATACAGAAAGTGTTAACAGCCGAGGTTACATGTCGGTGTAATGTCTTGAAAATGCGACGCTCAACGTGTTAACCTCAAAATCCTATCTCTTCCATTTGAAGTTCCAGGCGGGAACAGAATGCCTTCCGTATCGCATTGGACGTCTCATAAGGATCTCGGGGCGGAGAAGGCTGAACTGGAGGCTCTGCTGGCGTCAAAGCTGTTTGCGCGGGCACCCAGCATGGTTCAGTTCTTACGATATGTCTGCTCCAAATACTTCGACGGAGAAGCGAGTCAAATAAAGGAATACACCATAGCCGTCGAAGCCTTCGGCCGCTCTCCGGATTTTCATCAGAAAGAAGATCCAATTGTTCGGGTCGAAGCGAATAGACTTCGGAAGCGGCTCCAGCAGTACTATGAGACCGAAGGGCGCGATCACTCCATCAGGATCACAATCCCCGCTGGCCAATACTTGCCGGTTTTCGAGTACCGCGACACGTCCTTTGGCTCACCAGGGATTAGCCCCGCTGAAGAAGAGGCTGTGAAAAACCCGGCTGTCCTTGCCCTTCAGGCATTCAACGCCGAGCCAAGCCAGCTGGCACCAGCCGGTCAGCCAACGGGTCCACTGCTCCTCGCGCCTGCTGCCGCAGCCACTGAACCTCGCAGGATCTGGCCAGTTCTGACAGTAGCCGTCTCATGCCTCTTTCTACTAGCCGCGTGGCTCTGGTGGAGACGCGAGTCTTCAATTCCGGCCGGGATTACTTCACCAGACTCAGCAGACTCAGCGCTGGTCCGAAGCTCCGGTTCCGTTGCCACGCCAGCATTGGGAGACCGGGAAGAAGTAAGGATTCTCGCTGGATCAACCATTTCCAGGTACGTAGATCGCGTCGGCCAGGTCTGGACTGGGGATCGATTCTTTACGGGCGGTTCGACATTCAAATTCCTGGTTCTTCCGATTCAAAGAACAACAGATCCGGAGATCTATCAGTCGGGGCGGGAAGGCGACTTTCAATATGACATCCCGCTAAAGCCCGGGATCTACGAACTGAGGCTGCATTTCGCGGAACTCGTCTACGGCTCGGACGAGGTCGAAGGTGGTGGAGAGACCAGTCGGTTGATTGAGGTTCATGCTAATGATAAGCCGTTGCTCCAGTCGTTCGATATCGTCGCGGATTCGGGCGGCAGCCGCACAGCGGACGTGAAGGTGTTCACTGATGTTGCTCCGGTTGACGGCCGGCTGAAGCTCAACATTTTTGCTTATCGCAGTCGAGGGCTTTTGAACGCAATCGAGATACTGCCAGGCATGCGAGGTCAGATGAGGCCGTTGCGAATGACGACCCGCCAGGCCGTCTACTTTGATAGAAACCAGGCGATGTGGGGGCCGGATCTGTATTTTCGCGGCGGACGTGTGAACGCCCGCACCAATCCTATCTCGGGAACTAACGAGCCGGAGCTTTACCAGTGTGAGCGGTTCGGAAATTTTAGCTATGCCATTCCGGTGGCACCAGGGCGTTACCGGTTGACCTTGAAGTTTGCTGAAACCTACTTTGGCGACAGCAACCTGGGAAGAGGCGGCGTTGGCAACCGAGTCTTTAGCGTTTCCTGCAACGGGGAGCTGCTGCTTAAGAACTTCGACATCTACAAACAGGCCGGGAGCGAAAATCGCGCCCTCGACAGAACTTTCCACGGACTTCAAGCGAGTCCCCAAGGCAAGCTCGTCTTGCAGTTCGTGCCGGTCACTAATTACGCTTCGGTGAGCTCGATGGAAGTCGTGGCCGAACCGTCTTCCCAGAGAAACTAACTCCGAAAGACTCCCCCAGAGCTTTGCATTTTCGACGGGTAAGTCCGGTCTTCACGACTTATGCTATCCTTGCGCCAGCATGAGTTCCAGAGTCCTTTGTCCCTCAAGATTGCCCGTATTGATTGCTCTCGCGATTCTCGGGTCGATCCTTCAATCGGTGGCCAACGCGCCGGAACCCCTCTTCCAAGAGGTCCCTCCAAACAAGAGCGGCATTACTTGGACTCATGATAACGCCCGCTCGGACAAGCGTTACCTACCCGAAACTCTGGGCCCTGGCTGTGCCTTTCTGGACTTTGACAGCGATGGCTGGATGGACATCTACCTCGTCAATTATGGCCCGTGCGATTTTTTCAAGCCGGCCAAGCCGCTGACCAGTGTGCTGTATCACAACAACAAGGATGGCAGCTTTTCCGATGTCACGGCTAAAGCCGGTGTCGGAGCCAATGTCTTCGGCATGGGGGTCGCGGCCGGCGACTATGACAACGACGGGGATGCCGATCTACTGGTTACCGCGTACGACCACTCACCCATTCTCTTCCGCAATAACGGGGATGGCACATTCGTCGATGCAAGTCAGAAGTCGGGCATCGGGACTCACAGCTGGACAACCAGCGCCGTCTGGCTTGATTTCGACAACGATGGTTACCTCGATCTGTTTCTCTGCAGCTTTGTGCAATACGGCCTCCAGCACCACATTTTCTGTGGAGACAATAAATTGGGCCGCGCCTACTATTGCATTCCACGAATCTTCAACCCCACACCCAGCTACCTGTTCCACAACAACGGCGATGGCACGTTTACGGATGTCACCAAGTCGAGTGGCATTTCGAAATCGCTCGGCAAAGCTCTCGGAGTCGTAGCGACGGATATCAACAATGACGGGCTGATGGATTTATTCGTCGCCAATGACACGGTGCAGAATTTTCTTTTTGTCAACCGGGGTCAAGGAAAGTTTGAAGAAATGGGCCTGATGGCAGAAGTGGCTTACAGCGAGGATGGGCGGCCGAGATCCGGCATGGGTGTGGACTCTGCCGACTTCAACGGCGACGGCTGGCCTGATCTGTTTGTTGCCAATGTCGATCAGGAGAAGTTTTCCATCTATCAGAACAACAAGGATGAAACCTTTCGCGATCTGGCGATGACAACCGGAGTCGGCCAGGCGACGCTGCTGTTGAGCGGTTGGGGGTTGAAGTTTTTTGACCTCGACAACGACGGTGTTCTTGACTTGTTCCTAGCCAACGGCCATCCCGACGATATGGTTGACATCAACATGACAAAGGTCACCTACAAGGAGCCAATGCTGCTGTTCCGCCAGGAAGGGCGGAAATTTGTCAATGTTTCGGCCCAGGCTGGTCCAGCTTTCGGCCGCCATTTCCCGGCCCGAGGCACGGCGCTGGGCGATTATGACAATGACGGCCGATCCGACCTGCTGGTGGCCAATAACGGCCAGCCGCCTCTGCTGCTGCGGAACAACGCGGGCAAGGAAAAGCACTGGCTGGGCGTGCGCCTCGTTGGCGCCCAGTCCAACCACGACGCGATCGGGGCGCGGCTGACGTGGTCGGTCGGCGGTCTCACGCAGACACGCTTGAAGACCGCAGGCGGCAGCTACCTGTCCTCCCACGATCCACGCGACATCCTTGGTTTGGGAGCGGCCACGAAACTAGATTGGCTGGAGGTGAAGTGGCCGGGACCGAAGGGGACAACTCAGCGATTTGTTCATACGCCCGACCCCAGAACTTCTCAAAGGGGAACAAGGAATACAGGTTCCGTTGTAGAGTCGCTCATCAGTATTCCGGTCGACTGTTACATCACGCTCACCGAAGGGCAGGGCATTTCCGATTTCAGAATGTAAAGCTAGGGTTGAAATCGGCGATTCCTGCGCCGCAAGGTTACCCTCACTCAACGGTCTTCAGTTTCTGCCACTTCTTCGATTTCCAGACCTGCAGCCCTGAAGCCGTATCTTCAAGCAAGAGCACGGCCGAGTCCGGTGCCGCGTTGACCAACGCGATGCCACCTTTTGCTCCCATCACACTGACAGTAGTGGCCAGCGCATCTGAACGCGTTGCATTTTTCGCAACAACCGTGACACTGTGCCGCCCTGTCAGCGCCATGCCGCTGCGAGGATCAATGATATGGGAGTAACGGACGCCGTCAATCTCAACAAACTGTTCGGCGTCTCCTGACGTGGAGACGCCCGCGTTGCTCAGCAGCAGAGATTTGAGCTTGGGTTCCACTTGGAAATTTGCGGTCGCAATCTCGATGGTCCAGCCTCTCTTGCCGGGCGGCGCCTGGCTGACGGCAACGTCGCCACCAAGGGCAACGAGGGCGCTCTCGATTCCAGCTTGCTGGAGTGACTGGATGGCTTCATCGGCGGCGTATCCTTTGGCGATGCCTCCAAGATCCAAAAGCATGCCCGGCTTTGTCAGGTGTGCCGTATGTGCATTCGCGTCGACTTTCAGATGCTGATATCCCGTGAGGTGTAGGGCTTGGGACACGCGTTCCGGGTTCGGCACAGCGCGCTGCCGCCGCGCGCGACGCCAGAGATTGACTAACGGCCGCGCCGTGATGTCAAAAGCCCCTCCACTCGCCACAGCCAGCTCCTGAGATTGAACCAGGATTCGAAACAAATGGGGACTAACTGGCGCTGGTCCCTTTCCGGCTTGCTGGCACAGCCGATTCAGTTCGCTGTCGTTCTGGTAGTCGCTGAAAATTGCTTCGAGCTCTTGAATGCGTTTGAATGCCGCATTGGCCGCTCGCACAGCAGCCTCCTTGTCCGGTGCATAGATCACAATCCTGGCCAGTGTCCCCATGTGGGGTTGGGACTGCTCGAAACGGGACAAAATCTCGCTGCAGGCAAAAGCGTGTACCTTAGTGGCGGCGATGAATAGGCCCATCAGGAGAATCAATCCTCGGTGTGGTCTTCGAAGCATGCGATACCCCAAGGAACTGACAAACTGGTTGGAGTGCTACGACCGGAGTGCTAGAATGTTCCTTTAAATCATGTCCTCAGGCGCTTCCGGCTCCAGCGTTTGATCTCAATCATTCTAAAACGAATCCTAAGGAAACTGGTTTCATGAAGCGGATTTCTTTGTTTAGTCTCTCGTTTGTTTTCGCAGTCCTGCTGATTGACCAGTCTAGATTGTTACGAGACGCAATCGCGGCTGCCGGGACTCCTGTCAAGATGGAGGCCTACACGGAGACGATACCGGGGACGGACATCAAGTTTGATATGGCGCCGATAGCTGCGGGAACATTCACGATGGGAAGTGCCGCCACCGAGGCGGGCCGCAATGACGACGAGGGCCCTCAGCATCCTGTAAAGCTCCAGCCGTTTTGGATGGGCAAGACAGAAGTCACCTGGGAAGAGTACGACCTGTTTGCATTCAGCCAGGACATCAGGAGCAAGCAAGACCAGAAAACCGATCTCACGAAGCAGCCAGAAACCGAAAAAGCTGCCGATGCGGTGACACGCCCGACACCGCCATACGCGGACCAAACCTTTGGTTTGGGTCACGATGGACAGCCGGCGCTCTGCATCACTTGGCACGCGGCCATGGAATATTGCCGGTGGTTGTCGGCCAAGACTGGAAAGATCTACCGGCTTCCCACGGAGGCGGAATGGGAGTACGCGTGCCGCGCTGGTTCGAAGACCGCTTATTCTTTCGGCAACGATCCGGCTCAGGCGGACGACTATGCCTGGTATGTCAAGAATTCCGAGAGCAAGCCGCAGAAGGTCGGCAAGAAGAAGCCCAATGCCTGGGGGTTGTTCGACATGCATGGCAACGTGGCAGAATGGTGTCTCGACCAGTACGACAAGGCCTTTTATGGAACCTTTAAGCCTGGTGCCGCGGCGTTGTTCCCTGTTCTCCTGCCATCCGAAAAGCGCTATTCCCATGTCGCCCGAGGCGGCTCGTGGGACGATGAGGCGCCTTTGTTGCGTTCGGCAACCCGCAGAGCTTCAGAGGATGACTGGAGCATGCTCGATCCGCAGCAGCCGAAGAGCATCTGGTGGCATACCAACGCGACGTTCGTCGGCTTCCGCGTCGTACGGGCTTTGGAGGAGCAAGAGAATCTGAAAGGAATCCGGTCGAGGGTGATCAAGAATTGATTGCAGGCCTTCCGGCAAGTTTTTTGAAGAACTGAGGTTGCGATTTTGAAGTCAAATACTGAGATTGGAGGATCTGACATGAATCAAAGCAATTCCAAGAAAGGCACTCGCCGCGAGTTTCTCAAGAACTCTACGGCGGCAGCGGTAGGCGCTTCGATTGCGTCGCGGATTGGGCGCATCCCGGCGGTTCACGCGGCCGGCAGCGATCAAATCCGTGTTGGGTTGATTGGATGCGGTGGGCGTGGGAGTGGAGCTGCGGATCAAGTCTTGCGGGCGGCACCCGGCGTCAAGCTGGTGGCGATGGGAGATGCGTTTCGTGACCGGTTGGAGTCGAGCCGGAAAAATCTGCAGGAGAAATACAAAGATCTCGTGGATGTTCCGGAAGGCCGCGTCTTCGTTGGATTTGACGCCTACGAAAAGGTGATTGCCAGCGACGTCAACTACGTCATCCTGGCCTCGCCGCCTGGATTTCGGCCCGCTCATTTGAAGGCAGCTGTAGCCGCCGGCAAGAACGTCTTCACTGAAAAGCCGGTTGCAGTCGATGGTCCGGGAATTCGGACTTGCTTCGCTGTATACGAGGAGGCCAAGGCCAAAGGCCTCTACATCGCTGCTGGCACACAGCGCCGGCACCAGATCAGCTATAACGAAGCGATGAAGCTCATCCACAATGGTGCGCTCGGTGACATTGTGGCTGCTCGCTGCTACTGGAACCAGGGAGGGCTCTGGAATAAGGCGCGCCAGGCTGAATGGAGCGACATGGAGTGGCAGGTGCGCAACTGGCTTTACTTTACCTGGCTGTCGGGTGACCACATTGTGGAGCAACACGTCCATAACCTGGATGTCATCAACTGGGCAACGCAAAGCCATCCAGCACGTGCCGTGGGCATGGGCGGACGCCAAGTGAGAACTGGACCAGAGTACGGACATATCTTCGACCATTTTGCCATCGACTACGAGTACCCCAGCGGCATGCATTTGATGAGCATGGCCCGGCAGATTCAAGGCTGTGAGAACAGCGTTTCTGAAGCTTTGGTGGGGACGAAGGGTAATGTGGTCCTCGAAGACCGACGGCGCTACATCATCAACGGAGAGAATCCCTGGCAATTTGCAGGCAAGGACAATGACTCCTACCTGCAGGAGCACACCGACCTGATCGAAAACATTCGGGCTGGCAAGCCAATCAATGAACTGAAGAACGTAACAGAGAGCACGCTCACAGCGATCATGGGCCGCATGTCAGCCTACACTGGAAAGGCGGTGACCTGGGAGCAGGCTCTGAATTCCAGTGAGGATCTGGTGCCGACTCAGCTAACCTGGGGCAATATTCCGGTGCCACCGGTCGCCACTCCAGGCAAGACCCAGCTGGTGTAGCTGCTTCCCCCTCCTCGGGGGTAATGCCAAGGGGCAGACCTGTGTGTCTGCCCTTTTTTCTGAACCCTCGCGGGCTGCCAAAACCGGCCGAGGGCTGCGGCAGGCTCGGTCTCTTCCGCTGCTCTCCTTGCTTTACTGCTGCTGGTTCTCGGCCCCGATTGCAGTGGGTCCACCGGCTCCAAAATCTCGTCACAAATCCTTATAAGGACTCATGGACACATGCGAATTCGTCTCCTCGTCAAGTTAGCTGCCTGCGTTCTGTGGCTGCTTGCGATTCAATGCTCTGACCTGAAGGCCGAGGAGGTTCCCCGCGCCGAGGCCCCGCGTCCCGACTTCTTGCGGGCCGACTGGCGATCGCTCAACGGCGTCTGGGATTTTGAGTTCGATGATCCGGACACAGGACGGGCAGAACGCTGGTTTGCTGGGAACAGAAAATTTTCCCGAAAAATTACCGTGCCTTACTGCTTCCAAAGCAAGCTAAGCGGCATCGGCGACCCGTCTTTTCACGATGTGGTCTGGTACCGGCGCGTGGTCCAGGTTCCAGAGGCATGGAGTTCCAAGCGGGTGCTGTTGCACTTTGGCGCTGTGGACTATGAAGCAACAGTCTGGGTCAATGGCGATTTCACTGGCAGCCATCGTGGCGGACACGTTTCCTTCTCGCTGGATATTACCGACCACTTGAAGTCAGGAGCGAACACGATCATCCTGAGAGCGTGGGATCCTTCAACGGATCGGACAATTCCGCGGGGAAAACAGTACTGGAAGGAGAAGTCCGAGGGGATCTGGTACACACGAACGACGGGCATTTGGCAGTCTGTCTGGATGGAACCGGTTGAAGCGACCCACGTGAAGCGACTGCGGATCACACCGAACGTCGACCGCTCGCAGGTCGAAATCGAGGCCTTTCTGAGCCGGGCCGTGCCGGGCCTGAAACTTCGCCTTGCTGTGAAAAAGGACAACGCTGCGCAGGCACTGGCCGAAGTCGATGTTGCCCAAACCCGCGTGGCAGCAACGCTCCAGATTGAAGGGCAACAGCTTTGGAGCCCTGAGCGGCCGAATCTGTACGACCTGACAGTGGAGGTTGTGTCTGCAGGCCGGGTTGTTGACAGGGTGGACAGCTACTTCGGGCAGCGCAAGGTGAGCGTGCACAATGGCAGGTTCTACCTGAACAATGCGCCCTACTATCTCAAGCTCGTGCTCGATCAGGGCTATTGGCCGGAGAGTCTGCTGACTCCGCCCACCGACGAGGCCATCCAATACGACATCAAGGTAACCAAATCGTTCGGGCTGAACGGTGCGCGCAAGCACCAGAAAGTGGAAGACCCGCGTTGGTTGTACTGGTGCGACAAGATCGGCTTCATCGTCTGGGGCGAGATGGCAAACGCTTACGACTTCAGCGACGAATACATCGGCAGGTTCACTCAGGAATGGCAGGAAGTCGTTGCGCGAGACTACAGCCATCCCTCAATTGTTGCCTGGGTGCCTATCAACGAAAGCTGGGGAGCGCGGCAGATCCTGACCAATACTGCTCAGCAGGAACATGTCAAGAGCGTGTATTACCTGACAAGATCGCTCGACGCGTCGCGCTTGGTAGTGGACAACGATGGCTGGGAGCACACTGAGGCCACCGATCTTTTCACACTTCATGACTACGCCCGCACGGGTGACGACATGACCGCCAAATACAAAGTGCTCGAAAATGATCCGGGGCGCGTACCCCGCAACGGGCGCGAGGCGCTGGCCTTCGGCTACAAGTACAATGGGACACCTTTTTTGATGACGGAGTTCGGCGGCATCGCCTATCGTGCCGGCGTTCCCCAAGCACAAAATGAGTGGGGTTACTCAGGAATCGAGCCAACAAAGGAAGCTTTGCTAGGCCGTCTGGATGGGCTGATCAAAGCTCTCAGGAGAAGTCCGGTTTGGGCAGGCTACTGCTACACACAATTGACCGACGTGGAACAAGAAATCAACGGGCTGATGACCTACGATCGCAAGCCCAAGGCTTCTCCGGAGGAGTTCGCAAAGATCTTCAATCAGCAGTAGAGTGAACGCCTGAGTACCGCGAAATCCGTTGCGAAATTCACGACAGTCCGAAGCTACCGAAGGACTACCCAGCAAGCAACCACGACAATCGCCAGGGCCAAACCCCAGACACGGGCATCACCGAAAGCGCGGACTTGCCGGGGCGCTGCAATGGACCATTCAAAGCAGACGCCATCGGTCTGTTCCTTCTCCGGTTCCCGCGTGAACAGGCTCACCAAAACCATCACGCCGATACTCAGCACAAACCCTAGAAACGAACGATGCAGGAACGAGGTCAGGATCGGCGCCTGCAGCAAGGGGATCAACCCTCCACCGGCGAAGATACTGTCTGCCAGCATGATCGTGCCCAGAAACACGCCGAACCCCATTGCTGATAGCGCTCCGGCGTTGGTCGCGCGCTTCCAAAGAATCCCCGTCAACAGGGCCGCGGCCATCGGTAGTCCCATGTAAGCTGAGACGACCTGCAGATACTTCCACAGCGTTTCCGCCTGGCCGATCACCGGCGCCCAAGCGATACCGGCTCCTATTACCAGTGCAGTGGTTGCACGGCCAATCCAGACTTGCGCCGCCTGCGATGGGGGCGCCTTGCTGAAACGGACCACAAAGTCGTGGGTCACCAGAGTGGCTGCTGAGTTAGAGATACTGGAGAGGGACGACATCAACGCGGCCAGCAGTCCAGCCAGGATGAGTCCTCGCAGGCCGGCCGGCACGAGTTGACTAACCAGCGTCGGATACGCGGAATCGTGCGGAATATTGGGGTAGAGCGCAGCCGAGATGACCCCTGGAAGCACAAAAATAAAGACGGGCAAGATTTTCAGGAAGCCGGCAAAAATCGCTCCCTTGGTGGCTTGCTCCACATCCCGAGCTCCCAGGACTCTTTGCACGATCACTTGGTCCATGCACCAGTAGAACATTCCCGCAAAATAGTTGCCCAGAAGGAAGCCCGTGATTGGATAATCGGGATCGGTAACGGGCTTTACCATGTGCAGGAAGCCTTCAGGCACACGACCGGCCATGCCTGCCCATCCGCCTGTCTCACCCAGGGCGGCGACCGTCAAGAATGCAGAGCCCGCCAGGAAAATTACAGTTTGAAAAGCATCGGTGTACACCACTGCCGAAAGCCCGCCGGCTGCGGTGTAAAGTGCCGTGAAGAGGCCAATGCTCCACATTACGGTCTGCATGTCCCAGCCAAACAGCGTGTGGACTACCAGTCCTCCGGCCCAGAGGGCTATCGAGATTTTCGTCAGAACAATCATGACCAGAAAATAACTGGACAGGACCATCCGCGCCGTCAGGCTGAAGCGGCGCTCCAGAAACTCAGGAATGGTGTAAACCCGGTTGTTCAAATACCGCGGGACAAAGACGAACCCGAGGGTCAGGAGGCAGAAGCAGGCCATCCACTCAAAGCCTCCCACAGCCAGCCCCACACGGTGGGCCTCACCGGCCAACCCCACTAAATGTTCAGCACTAATATTTGTAGAAAACAGGGAAGCGCCCAGAACAGGCCAAGTCAGCTTGCGGCCGGCCAGGAAATAGTCTTCACTGGTCTCCTTCCGGCGGGCAAATGAGAGGCCGATGGCCAGCGTGACCAGCAGGTAAGCCACTATTGTGACCAGGTCAATTGAATGGAGTGGAGCCAACGTCAGTGGCCTTTCTACCAGCCATGAAAGCTAGGGGCGTTTTCGGTGCTGCGACAGACGGATGGGGTTAACAAGGCAGCCCGCAGCTCGGCCGCGGCGCCACGCTCAGATTTGTTTCTTATGATTAGGGGAATTGTGACTGAACTGGGAAGGCTGAGCCTCCCCAGTTGCCACTAGCCTCACCGCGTATGCTTCATCAAGAAGGCTACTGTCCGCGGCCAGGCGGCCTGAGTCGCTTTGAGGTTGGCGCCGTCGCGGCCGCTCTGAGCCCTCAGGAATCCGTGGCCGGCACCTTTGTAGATTTCCATTTCATAGGGCTTGTTGAGCTTCTTCATCTCCGCTGACGCCGGTTCGATAGTCGCATTGACACGGGCATCATCTTCACCATACAGGCCCAAGATGGGAGCCTTGACATTGGCCAGCGCTGAGGTCTCGGGAGAAGTGCCGTAGTAAACCACGGCGGCATTGAGACCTGCTTGCTTGGTGGCGTAAGCGAAGCTCGTCATGCCGCCCCAGCAGTAGCCGACGGTTGCTATCTTCTTGTTCCCGGCGGGGATCTTCAAGGCATGATCACGAACGGCATTCAATCGCGTCAACACTTCGTCGGGCGTCAAACCACGCACCGCTTTCACGACATCGTCCCGACTCGAGATCGAGTCGGTGCAACCGCCATTCGGGCCCTTGCCGCAGATCAAGTCCGGAGCCACTGCAATAAATCCGTCCTCGGCAAGCTGATCGGCCACTCCGCGAATCCAATCGCTTAGGCCAAAGATTTCGTGAATCACGATCACGACTCCCGCCTTGTCTTTTCGCTCCGGATAGACTACCCAAGTGCGGATGGGTTTCTCGTCGCCACTCAGCTTGATGTCGATGTACTCACCATGCCGAGGCGATTTTTCCAGAGCGGCCTTGGCATTCTCTTCACCGGGCGGCAGCTTCTCGTCCTGAACTGCGGCAGCGCCTGAAGCCGCCTGGAAGTGCATGGCCACGTGGTCGGCGTGCGGGTCTTTGGCATCTCTGCCGTGAGCCGTTGCTGTGAGAGAAAGAAGACAAAGTGTGGCGAGCGAGCTTCGCTGATTCATGATGGTCTCCTTAGATAACAGGGTAAGGTGCTTTGGGAACGTCTCCTGCATTTTCATTCTGCTAAGGCTGCACCGGAAACTCCTTGGACTCCGTCCGGCAGGTCTTCAGGATCTGTTCAATCTGTGCGACAACTTCGGGATGACTAGGCGCAATGTTTGTGGTTTCACTAAGATCCGACTTCAGATTGTACAACTCCAGCGGCAGATCCTTCCCGAGTCGCACCCCTTTCCAATCGCCCAGTCGGATGGCCTGCTTGAACACTCTTTCGTGGAACTCCCAGTAGAGATACTCATGTGACACTGGAGCGTCGCCGGTCAGTACAGGCAAAACAGAAATGCCGTCGATGCCTGCGGGTGGAGCAACACCGGCGGCTGCAGCTGACGTGGGCAGGAAATCCCAGAACGCCCAAACGTGGTCGCTCACCTGCCCGGGTTGGATGCGCGCCGGCCAGCGGGCGATCATCGGAACGCGGATGCCTCCTTCGTACAAGTCGCGCTTGGTCCCGCGCAGGGCCCCGCTGCTGTCAAAGAACTCCGGCTTGTGGCCTCCCTCCAGATGCGGCCCGTTGTCGCTCGTGAAGAACACGAGAGTATTCTCATCGATGCCGGCGTGCTTCAGCGCTTCCATCAGCTTCCCCACGCCGTCGTCCATTCGAGTGATCATCGCCGCAAAGTTCTTCTCTTGTTGTGGCCAGTCTTTGTCGGAGTAAGGCGAGTCGCTAGGCACTTCCATCCCGTTGCCGGTAGCGTTGCCCAATTCATTGTTGGCATGGGGAATCGTGTAGGTCAGATAAATGAAGAAGGGCTGTGACTTGTTCTGTTCCACGAACTGGACAGAATGCTCGGTGAACAGGTCAGGGGGGTACTCCTCCATGCGGCGGCCAAAATTCTTTCCTAACCAGAACTGCTCGCGGTTCTTCCAAAGATGGTCGGTGGAGTAGTTGTGCGCATGAACATGAGCCAGGTAACCGAGGAATTCATCGAATCCTTGCTCGTTGGGAACTCCTGAATCGCCGGCATTGCCCAGTCCCCATTTGCCGAAGACTCCCGTGTGATAGCCTGCCTGCTTGAGGACTTCCGCAACAGTCACTTCTTCGGAAAGCAGCGGCAGGTCGGGTCTGTGATTGCCCCGAATCCGCGCGTGACCGGTGTGTTTGCCCGTCATCAACGAGGCGCGGGAGGGCGCGCAGACCGTGCTGCCGGCATAGGCCTGCGTGAACCGCATGCCTTCCGCCGCTAGGCGGTCAATATGAGGCGTCGCAATTCGCGGTTGCCCATAACAGCCCAGATCACCGTAACCAAGATCGTCGGCCAGAATAAAGACGATATTGGGAGGTCTGGCCGGCAGAGTCTGCGCACCCAGGCCAAGACCCGACAAAGGGAACAAAAGCGTGAAGACTGAAACGACGCGCAGCAGACTCTGCTTGCCCAAGGGCTTGACTCCCCACGATTGAACTTGTGCCGGGAGCGGGATTATATGGTGAACTGGCAGCCGCAGCGATCAAAAACGTCTCTGATCCTTGCTTGAGGGTTCTTGCACAAAACTCCCAAGGCCTGAGCCTCCCTGGGGCGTTCAAGACTCAAATCGCCACGAGACGAACTCGCTCGTCGTAGAGTGCCGCGCCTTCACCAAGATCGGTGGTGCGGGCGCGAAGCAAGGTATTGGCACAGCGGCCATCCCGATAGTGACCGCCTTTTGGAATGATGGCGAGGTCGCGCCGCTGGAGGGGATCATGGCGAAGACGGACGACCATCGAAGCGATCGCCGACTCCAATCGGCAGAGTGCGCCGTTGGCAATTCCCTGGGCACTGTCAGGATGAACGGTCACAACTGCCCGTCCCTCCTGCGGGTCGGCCCAGTGTGACGATTGGGACTTTTCGGTGGAGAGCGACATCATGAAGAGCGGGAACGACTGATCCTCACCGGCGGAAGGAGGCGGTTCAGATATGAGATTTATCCTTCCCGTCGCGGTGGGGAATTTGCGGTCTGCAAACAGCACCTTTGGCGGCATTGGGTTGCGAATCGCACCATTCTTGAGACTTTCCAGAGTTATTCCGTGTGGTCCCAGCTTGGGGGCGATCATCCGCCGCTTCCAATCGCTGGCGCTTCCCGCCATCACTTCGCCCAGACCAACCCGGCGGGACAAGTCCTGAACGATATCGAGATCACTCTTGACGCCAGGAAGCGGTGCCACGACAGGACTGGCTACGCCGATCCAATGATGACCGTACGATCCCAGCAGATCATCTGCTTCCAGCAAAGTCGTCGTGGGCAAAACAAGATGAGCGAGACGCGCCGTGTCGGTCATGAAGGAATCGACCACCACGACAAACTCGCGCGAACTCAGGGCGGCATGGGTTGTTTTCGACTCGGGCAGCATCGCCACCGGGTTTCCTGCCGTTACCCAAACAGCGCGGATGGGCGGATCGCTCATCCGCAGGACCTCGGGGCCAAACAGGGGCTCGCAGACTGTGCGTGGCGCTGCGTTCTTGCCTTGAACAAAAGAGGTGTCGAACGCGCCGCGCCTCTTGAAGTAGAACGAGACGCCACCGCCGGGAATGCCGATGTTTCCCGAAATGGCGCAAAGGGCATCAAGCGCGCGCACACTACCTGCCCCGTTGATTCGGCGTCCCATTCCCCAGCCCACGATAATCGCCGTGGGCTTTCCCGGTCCGAGACGGTGCGCCAAGTCGTAGGCTGCCTTTTGGGGAACATCTGCTCTTGCGCACCACTCCTCCACCGTTTGGCGCCTCGCGAGCGCCTCGAACTCATCGAGGTGATCGCAATAGCAACTCGCGGCAGGATCAATCCAGGCTTGCTCGAAAAGAATCCGGGCTACGGCCATCGCGAACGAAAAATCTTCGCCCGGACGGGGCTGAATGAACTGTTCGCAGAGATTGGCCGTCTTGTGGTGCACCGGGTCGATCAATACGAGCTTGGCACCTTTGGCTTTTGCATCCATCAGGACAGGCACGGTATGAGGACTCGACGTGAAGACGTTCTTGCCCCAAAGCAAGATGTTCTTTGAGTTTATAAGATCGAAGATGTCATGGCTTTCTCTCTCTCCGAAATCCAAGTCCTGTGCGGCGTCACCGCCGCCGGAACAGATATCGCCCCGCTTGGTGGTGACCGGGCCGAACTTCTCGAAGAAGTAATCCGAGAGATGCTTCAACAGGCCCAAGGATCCACCGCTGCGGTAGTGGAAGATGGCGGCCGGGCCAGACTCCCTGCGAATTGTGCTAAGCCGGTCAGCAGCCAGATCCAGCGCTTCATCCCACGAAATGGGATGGAACTCACCATTGTGCCGCAAGAGAGGTGAGGCAATCCTCTCGGAAGAATACTGCGTCGACAGGAACAAACTTGTTCGGTAGCACAAAAAACCGCGGGTAATGGGATGTTCTTTGTCGCCGCGGAGCTTCGTGATCCGCCCATCCTCGACGGTGGCAACTATGCTGCAAGCGTCCGGACAATCCCGATTGCAAAGGGTCTTTCGAGTCTCTGTCATGGTGATGGGAGTATACCATTCCCTCCTCAGAAGTCATGGACACAGTTCGAGTCCCCTTTGCCAGAACAGTGGCTGGGCAGGCGCGCGCGCGGGATTTCCGCTCAGAGGCCAACGGTGCACAAAGCGCGCTAAGCAGTGCAAGCATCGTGAGTTCCTCTCTCTGGGTCAGCTCACTTGACGGGTGGCCCCCTAAGTCACTACCATTCCGCCCTCTGTAGTGTGTTTGCGGAGATCCAGCCATGACTTGTCCTGGGCCGTCGCAGAGGAACTTGGCGGTTTGTTGCTGCCTTGCTCTGATGCTGGCGCTGTTTTCTGATCTGACTCGAGGCCAGTCATCACACCGGCTGGCCGAGTCTCGCGGCGACGGCGGACCAGCGATCCGGGCGAAGCTGACTTATCCGACAGGTGTCGCGCTCGACAGCCAGGGCAATCTCTACATCGCCGACACCGGTGCCCACCGCATCCGCAAAGTCGATCGCCGCGGTAAGATCTCAACGGTCGTGGGAACGGGACTGCGAGGATATTCAGGCGATGGCGGCCAGGCCGTTCACGCCCAGATTGCCGGCCCGAACGGGCTGGTCTCAGATCGGTTGGGCAATCTCTATTTCACCGATTCTTTCAATGACCGAATTCGAAAGGTTGACGCGACTGGAAGGATCACCACCGTTGCGGGCAACGGCACCGACGGTTACAGCGGTGACGGCGGTGACGCACGCAAAGCGCAGCTGAGCAACCCACAGGGAGTCGCTCTCGACCAACACGGGAATCTGCTTGTTGCCGACACGTTCAACAGTGTCATTCGCCGAGTTGACAGGAATGGAATCATTACCACTCTCGCCGGCTCGCTACCCCCGGGCCTTGGTGGCGATGGAGGCCCAGCGGCGAAGGCGCTTCTCAGCTTGCCCTACGACGTGGCCGCTGGACCCGAGGACAGCATTGTTTTCTGCGACACCGCGAACAGCCGCATTCGGCGAGTTGATGGCTCAGGGACCATGCACCCTGTTACTGGTTTAGGCCCATCAGCGGGTGTCTTCGGAGCGGGATTCAAAGGAGATGACGGCCCTGCTGCCACAGCCCAGATCCACTCGCCTGCGGGCCTGGCCTTGGATCGCCAGGGAAGACTCTACTTTTCTGACACAGGAAACAACCGCGTTCGTCTCATTGAGAATGGAACAGTTCGGACCATCGCAGGAACTGGACGTGCCGGGTTCCATGGCGATGGCTGGAAAGCAATCGAAGCCGAGATCCATACGCCGCAGAAGCTGGCAGTCGATGAGGCAGGAAACATTTACTTGGCGGACCGTCCCAACCATCGTGTTCGAAGGATTGATTGGAAAGGAACGATCACCACGGTGGCTGGAAGTGGAGAAATCTCAGGCGTTTCTTACGAGGCGGGCGCGCCTTGATGCCCTCGAAGCTCACGAATGAAAGAGACTCGGTCACCGGCAGAGCAAAGCCCCGAAGCAGTGCCAAAAAACCTCGCCAGCTACTAGGCTGGTTGTGGCTGATTCAGCGTGATCTTATATCCTGCAGCCTCCAGTGAACTCTTCACTTGGGTGGCCACATGATCTGGTGTTCCCTCGTTGATTTCAAAAGTTCCGCGCAAGGCGTAAAGGTTCCTGTCTAAGTCGTACCAGACACTCGGGCCGCGGAAAAAACCGCCACTCAACGTGCCGACAGTGGCGACGGCCGATTCGATTCCCTTTTCAGCTCTCTCCAGCGTTCGGTCTTTCAGCTCGATCTCAATAGCCGAGCCACTGACACTGAGAAATCCTTCCATGGTTTTCTCCGCTATCTCCAGATTGAGGATGAACTCTGCCACCCTATCGAACCTATCGGCATTTCTTGGGAGTCACTTCAACCGGCGCGGATAACTCTCGTTGAGTGACGCCTTTGCATCAACACAGCCGAAGATTCAAGAGTCCTCTGAAGGTGAGAAGCGCTTTCGGGGCGGCAACTCGCGATTCGAGACGCAGCAGTCACAGGTTGTGAAACTCGCTATGTGGCCAGGGAAGTTGTTTTCGCGCTTGCGACAGAAACCAGCTAATGAAATCGCAGGCTGTTCTCGATGTAGTGTTATGGATACAGAAGTTGACCAGACTCAGGCAGATAAACGGCACGCCTTGGAAATTTTCAGAATTGGAGAAGACCCGAATGTCGAGAGTCCTAGTTGCGATGGCGCTGCTCATCCTCTTGGCCGGCCTGGCCGGCTGCGTGACCTCAGACACCTTGATCAAACTCAACCCCGATGGCAGTGGCTTGATCGTCCAAAAAACCCTCATGAAGACCGAAATGATCGCCCAGCTGCGGGTTATGATGGAAGGAATGGCAGGACAGATGGCTGGCGGCTCGGCGGGCACAAGCGACCTTAAGACGCCCGCGATCTTCGGTGAGAAGGAAGCGCAAGCAAAAGCTGCCACGATGGGTGCAGGAGTAACCTATGTCGCGAGCTGCAAGCTCAAGACTGAGAAGATGGAGGGCATCGAGGCCTCCTACGCCTTTCGAGATGTAACTCAGTTGCGGCTCAGCGAAAAACCCGAGCCGCCTTCCCTGGCAGGACTTCAGGGCGTCTCCTCTAGCAAGAGTGGGGAAACCATGTTCCGTTTCTCCCGATTACCGAATGGCCATTCGAGGCTGACAGCTATCTTTGCCAAGAGTACTCCGGCTGAACCAGCAGTCACCGAAAGTTTCACTGTCTCCAAGGAATCTCCCGAGGTAGATCCAGAGCAACTCGAGCAAGCCAAGAGAATGTTCGACGGTTTGAGAATTGGCATGCAGATTGAGGTTCAGGGCAATCTCATCAAGACGAACAGTCCTCACCAGGAGGGCTCTACGGTGACCCTCATGGAGATGGACTTCTCGCAACTCCTGTCCAACGAAGCCCTGCTATCACAAATGGCTGCGACGAAAGGGCAATCTTTCGACGAAGCCAAGGAATTGCTGAAAGGGCTGAAGGGGTTCAAGGTCAATCTGGACCCGGAGGTCACGATTGAGTTTTCGGGGAGATAATCCAGCAGTTTCGATGGCATCCTGATTGGAGTTACTTCTTGGCCGAGGTTCTTCCCAAACCTAGTTCGCCGTTGACTCGATCCAGGAACTCGATAAACAGCCGCGCATGATTGTCCAGGACCTCGACGCTCCCTCCACCGAGCAGCGGCGAACACATCTCGTAGGCGACGTTCCCACTGAAACCTGCTTCTGAAAGATCTCTCAGAAACCTGCCATAATCGATGAATCCTTCTTCGATGGGAACGGCCTGAACGTAAGGCGTCTCCGCTGAATAGTTGACAAGCGCGGGGTCATAGCGATATCGAGGCCGCCGCTGGTAGCTGGCAATCGTCGTCTGGAATGTGACAGGACCGAGCTTTCGAGCTGCTGCCGATAGGTCTGAACCATGCAGCGCCGGGGCCCAGGCGTCGAACATCGCTCTGCAATTGGGTTCATTGACTGCCTGGATCAGGTCAAAGTGCGACTCATAGCCAGCGGCAATGTCATGATGGTTCTGGACACCCAGGACCACTCCAAGCTCTGAAGCTCGCATGGCACACTCCTTCAGCGTATTAACGACCAGGTTCCACTGGGCCAGGTAGTTTGCCGCCGGGCTCTCATAACCGGTGAAGATGCGCACGATATCCCCTCCGAGATCGTGAGCCAGTCGGGCCAGTTCGGTTACATAGTGGATCTGAATCTCGCGATGCGGCACCTCGCCGTGTTCAATGTCAGCGGTAAAGTTGTTGTAACCGGCGATGCACACCCTTCTGATGCCTGTTCGTTCCAACTGCTGCCGCAGCCGGGTTCGAGCCTGGTCGTTCCAGTCCAGAACAGATAGGTGAGGCCGCTTGGCCATCAGCATCACTCCACGGAATCCCAGGCCAGCCGCTTTGTCAATAAACTGCTCAACAGAAAGCGCTGCCTGGCCCCACGAGCCGGAATAACTCACAGAATGAAGCATGGGAACAAGGGACATTTTCAGCTTCTCCTAAGCCTACGAAGTAGGGTGCAATGGATCTCAAGCATCTGACCAGCAAGACGCGGAGCCGCCAGTATTAGCCAAGAAGCACTTCCTCCGCCAGTCCAATTTGCCCACCCGTCAGTGGAGCAAAGCTGTGATATCTTGATCGACCGAAAGGCCTGTCTCCAGAGGCTGGCGGCTGAGGAAGAGAGGTGGAAAATCACATGCTATTTGAGAGATGCACTGTCATCGTTACTGGCAGCGGATCAGGAATTGGCCGGGCAACAGCTCTGCGTTTTGCAGAGGAGGGCGCGGCAGTTGTGGTAGCCGACCTCAATGGAACTCGCGCAGAGCAGGTGGCGCACTCTATCGCCGGCTCGGGTGGAACTGCTCTGGCAATTCAGACCAATGTCAGCCAGGCTGTCCAGGTTGAAGCCATGGTTGCGGCGGCTGAGAAGGCGTTCGGAGCAGTGGATGTGCTGGTAAACAACGCAGCGGGCTGTGAAGGGAACAATCTGGCGTCGTTGCCGGAATCCACGTGGGACCAGGACATGAACAGCACGCTCAAGAGCGTCTACCTCTGCTCGAAACGGGTGCTGCCAGGAATGATCGCGCGGCGCCAAGGGGTCATTGTGAATATCGCCTCAGTCAATGGCCTGGCTTACTTTGGCAACGAGGCCTACAGCGCCGCCAAGGCAGGCGTCATCAGCCTCACCCAGAGCATGGCGACTCGTTATGGGCAGTACGGCATTCGGGCGAATGCTGTTGCTCCTGGCACAGTGCGAACACCCATCTGGCAGGAGCGAATCGAGAGGGATCCCAAGGTCATGGATCGCCTCAAGAAATGGTATCCGCTGGGCAGGGTAGGAGAACCTGAGGATATTGCCAGCGCCGTCATCTTCCTCGCGTCTGACGCGGCATCCTGGATTACTGGAATTGTGCTGCGGGTGGATGGAGGTCTGATGGCAGGGAATCCGCTCATGACACGGGAACTGCTAGTGGAGTCGCAGGAAGGGCCAACCTGGGTTAATGTCCATGAACTGCCAGGATGATGGGGTCGCAGTCAGATCACGTAACACCGAGGCCGAATTCAGAATCACTCGCTTTTGTGGGCCAGCAATTCGAGACCTCTCCATCTCGTCAATCTGGCGGAACTGATGCATTGAGGAATCTGGAGTATTTCGGCCGTCACGAAGCTGGTCACGGGCTGCCTTGCTAACTAACCGCTCTACCCGGGACGTGCTGCATGATGCCGCACCACACCCGAAGCAGATTAGATGTTTGCTGTCACGGAAGAAGTTCCGTGGCCCGGGATTTCTTCTATCAAACTCGTTTGTGCATTCTGATGCCCAGGAGCACAGACACGGCTGAGAATTTTTGCGTTAAGCTCCCGCCAAGTTATAGCGTTAAGTTTCGGGAAGAGTTGCTGTGCTGCCTTTCCACAGAAGATTCTTCGCCGAGCGTGACAGTCAACAATAGACCACTTCCAGCCTGAATTCCCGATGATCTGAATCTGCGAATCCGCTTTCGCGTGGTTGCAAAGCCGTTTGAACAGTTGCTTTTGCGCATGCAGGGGCTTCATTCACAAATAACAGATTGACACCCGGCGGCGACTCCTCTAAAAATTCAGGTCTAATGATGAACTGCTGGGCGCCTCTCATACAGTCCGGGAACGCATTCACACAGCGGGGTCACCGGTGTCAGTGAAGATTTCAGTTTTGGGCAGCAGTAGCTCGGGAAACTGTACCTTCATTGCCACCAGCCAGACTAGAATCCTCTTGGATGCAGGATTTAATCCAACCCAGACGCTCAAACGTCTCTGCGCCATTGGCGAATCCTTAGATGGCATCGACGCCCTGATTATTTCGCACGAACACACAGACCATCTGGGCGGCCTTGCCGGGTTGCTTTCCAAGAGAGATTTGCCTGTGTATATCGGCGAGGAAACCTTTGCAGCCATGAACCCAAGGATCCCTTGCGACCGGCTGGAGTTCATCACGGCTGGCCAGCCTTTCATGCTCAAGGATCTGAAGATTTCACCGTTCTCGATTCCACATGATGCTGTCGATCCGCTTGGGTTCACGTTCGAATCAGGGGGAATCAAAGTCGGCCATGTCACCGACCTGGGGTATATGACCGAACTGGTCACACAGCGTTTGAAGGGTTGCGATGTGATCGTGCTCGAATCGAACCACGATCTGGAAATGCTCAAGGTGGGACCCTATCCGTGGTTTTTGAAGCAGCGCATTATGGGGCGCGAAGGCCACTTATCCAACGAAGGCGCAGCACGATTCTTTACAGAGGGCTTCGACGGACAGGCTCGATACGTGGTGCTGGCACATTTGAGTGAGAGCAATAATCATCCTGACATTGCCCGCATGGTGGCAGCGGAGGCCCTTGAGCCGCGAGGGTTCGATCTTGAGCGCCTTTATCTGGCCGGCAAGGTGGCGCCAAGTCCGGTGATTGAGGTGTAGTATGTGATTGGATCGAGGATGGCTGCCATCCCCGATCCTCAATTCTCAAATCTTGAGGGCATTCGCTTGATTCCGCGTTACAGTCGGCCTGCGATGGGCGCAATCTGGTCGGAAGAAAACCGATATCGAAAGTGGCTGGCTGTCGAACTCGCGGCTTGCGAAGTGCTGGCGGGCCTGGGTGTGATTCCGGCAGAGTCTGTCGGCATCATCAAAGGGAAGGCCAATTTCAGTGTCGATCGCATCAACGAGATCGAAAAGGAGGTGAAGCACGACGTCATAGCCTTCACAACTTCCGTTGCAGAGTTCGTGGGTCCCGAGTCTCGCTACGTGCACTATGGTTTAACCTCCTCCGACGTCGTTGACACGGCCCTGGCGCTGCAGTTGAAGGAAGCATCAGCCCTTTTGATCGAGGGACTCAACGGACTCCTGGAAGCTCTAAAGAAACGCGCTCACGAACACAAGATGACCGTAATGATCGGCCGCACGCATGGCATTCACGCGGAACCCACAACCTTGGGGTTGAAGATCACCGTTTGGTATGAGGAGGCTCGGCGCAACTTGAGGAGGCTGAAGCAGGCGGCTGAAACAGTGCGAGTTGGCAAGATCTCCGGCGCGGTCGGCACTTTTGCCCACCTGGATCCGCAGGTGGAGGAAGCTGTTTGCGAGAAGCTTGGGCTGCTGCCCGATCCCGTGTCCACTCAAGTCGTGCAACGCGACCGGCATGCAGAGTTTCTCGCAGCTCTGGCCATTTTGGCCGCCAGCCTGGAGAAAATTGCTCTGGAAGTCCGTGGACTGCAGAGAACAGAAGTCCGCGAAGTCGAGGAGTACTTTGCCTCTGGACAGAAGGGTTCTTCTGCCATGCCGCACAAACGCAATCCCGTGACGAGCGAGCAGATCTGTGGCCTGGCACGCTTGGTCCGCTCTAATCTGCAGGCGGCGCTCGAAAACATCGCGCTGTGGCACGAACGCGACATTTCCCACTCGTCAGTGGAACGTGTCATTCTGCCAGACTCTGCAATTCTGGTAGACTATCTGCTGAGCAAGACGAGGCAGCTAGTCGAGAGGATGTTTGTTTATCCGCAGCGCATGCTTGACAATTTGAACCTCACGAAAGGCTTGATATTCTCCGGCCAGTTGCTGCTGGAGCTCACTAAGAAGGGAATCAGTCGAGAACAGGCTTATCATTGGGTGCAGCGCAATGCTATGCGCGTCTGGGCCGGTGAAGGGGAATTCAAGGATCTGGTGCTCGCCGATGAAGACGTTGCCAGACACATGACGATGGCGGAAATCGAAGTGACGTTTGACTTGCAGCACCAATTGCGCCATGTGGATGCGATCTACAAGCGGGTTTACGGGTCGTAGCAGGGAAGTGCGTCCGGAGATCTAATTCCACCAAGGAAGGAACATGAACGACAAGTTTCACGAGGAATGCGGCATTTTTGGTGTGTACAAGCACGCTGATGCCGCGCGTATCACCTATCTGGGATTGTATGCGCTGCAGCATCGCGGGCAAGAGAGCGCCGGAATCGTGTCGTCGGACCGGCATCAGCTCCATTCTGCGAAAGGCATGGGCCATGTGGCGGACATCTTTACGGAGGCCAAGCTCGAAGAACTGAAAGGCGATGTTGCTATCGGGCACACCCGCTACTCCACCGCCGGAGAGAGCTCACTAAACAACGCTCAGCCCATCCTGGTAACCTGCAGCAAGGGCAATCTCGCGCTTTGCCACAATGGCAACCTTGTCAACGCGCACGAGATTCGCAAGCAGTTGGAGGATGAAGGCTCGATTTTTCAGTCGACAAGCGACAGCGAGGTGATCCTGCATCTGATTGCTCGCTCGCATGAGCCCACCATCGAAGCTGCCATCCAGGAAGCATTGCTGCAGGTGACTGGCGCGTATTCATTGATCTTCCTGACTCAGAACAAGATGCTGGTTGTACGAGACCCGCGCGGCTTCCGTCCGCTTTGTTTCGGCTGGCTCGACGGTTCACCGGTGGTCGGGTCCGAGACCTGCGCCTTTGATTTGATCGATGCCGAGTTCGAGCGTGAGGTCGAGCCTGGCGAGATGCTGGTTTTTTCAGAAGGCGGAGTTGAGTCCCGAAAGATCTTCCCGCCTGTTCAGCCCACCTTCTGCATTTTCGAGCATGTTTACTTCTCGAGGCCCGACAGCCAGATTTTCGGCCGTTCGGTCTATCAAAGCCGCTATCTGCTGGGGAAATGCCTGGCGCAGGAGCAGCCTGCCGACGCCGACATAGTTGTTCCTATCCCGGACTCCGGCGTGGCCGCAGCGATTGGTTACGCCAGAGAAGCAGGCCTGCAGTTTGAGTTTGGGTTAATCCGCAACCACTATGTGGGCCGCACGTTCATCGAGCCGAAGCAGTCGATCCGCCATTTTGGGGTGCGCATCAAACTGAATCCCGTAGACGACCTGTTACGCGGCAAGCGAGTCGTTCTGGTGGACGATTCCATCGTCCGGGGCACGACCAGCAGGAAGATCGTCAAGATGGTGCGGGCGGCTGGCGCAACGGAAGTGCACATGCGCATCAGCTGCCCCCCGACTATTTCGCCGTGCTATTACGGCGTCGACACGCCCAATAAGCGGGAACTCATTGCCTCCAGCCATTCTGTCGAAGAAACTTGCAAGTACATCGAAGCGGACTCCCTGGGCTACCTGAGCCACGAGGGGATGCTGCGAGCTTGCGGCGACTCGGAAGAGCATCCGCACTTTTGCTCTGCCTGCTACACGGGAAAATATCCTGTCGAGTTTCCAGAAAGCTCTCTGGTGCAGATCGGTGAGCCTGTGCCTGCCGAAAGGTAATCCAGAGGTTCGTTTTTTCTAGCCCCACATCCAGGTCCGAGGAGTCACTCCACTGCATGCGTGCATTGGTTTCCAACTATCGTGACGCCGGAGTCGACATCGACCAGGCAAATATCGCCAAGAAGCGCATTAAGACGCTTGCCCGGCGCACCTTTACGCAAGGTGTTCTCACTGAGATTGGTGGCTTCGGCGGACTGTTTTTGCTGGACAAAAGAAAGCACGCCCAGGTTCTGGTCTCCAGCGTCGATGGTGTTGGCACAAAACTCAAGGTGGCATTTGCTACCGGAGTGCATCACACAGTGGGCAAGGACCTGGTCGCTCATTGCGTCAACGACATCCTCGTGCAGGGCGCTACGCCCCTGTTCTTTATGGACTATATCGCGACGGGCCGGATGGTTCCTGAGATTATCGCCAAGGTGGTTGAAGGCGTTGCGGCCGGTTGCAGCGAGGCTGGCTGTGCGCTGCTGGGCGGCGAAACCGCAGAAATGCCAGGCTTCTACAAAGACGGTGAATATGACCTGGCCGGGTTCATAGTCGGCGTCGTCGACAAAACCAAAATCATTGATGGGCGCAGCATGCGGCCGGGTGACATCATCCTTGGACTGCCATCTGCGGGTTTGCATACCAACGGATATTCACTGGCGCGAAAGCTGCTGCTCGAAAGGTCTGGCTACAACGTCGAGACGCGCTTGCCCGGTCTGAAAAAACCCATCGGTGAAACCCTGCTGGCACCGCATCTCAGCTATCTGCCGACTCTCAAGCCGCTCATTGACCGCGGCTGGGTGAAGGGTCTAGCCCATATAACAGGGGGAGGCCTTACCGAAAACATTCCGCGCATTCTTCCGCCCCGTTGTGTTGCGGTCATACGCATTGGCACCTGGCCGGGGCTGCCTGTTTTCGGCATCATCCAAAAGCTGGGCCGGATCGATGAACAGGAAATGCTCCGCACGTTTAACATGGGCATCGGCATGGTGGTCATTGTGTCGTCCCGGCGCCTGGCGGCAGTTGAGGCGTACTTCAAGAGCCGGAAGCAAGCTGTCAATCAAATTGGCGAGATACGCTCCGGCAAGAGCAGGGTGGTTTACGAAGCATGAAACGACTGGGCATTCTCCTTTCGGGTCGTGGGTCGAACTTCGAGGCCATCGCCAGCCACATTGATCGGGGTGATCTCGAAGCAGAGATCGCCGCGGTTGTTAGCAACGTGGAAGAGGCCCCAGGCCTCCAACGAGCACGGGAGCGGGGCCTCAGCGCATTTTTTCTGAGTTCCAAAGGCCTGGACCGGGAATCCTTTGACCTCCAAGTGATGCGCCTCCTGGAGAAGCAAAGCGCAGACTTCGTCTGCCTTGCCGGATTCATGCGTCTTTTGAGTCCGCGTTTCATTCAATCCTTCCGACACCGCATCCTCAACATTCACCCGTCACTCCTGCCGGCATTCCCAGGCATGCACGCTCAGCGACAGGCACTGGAATATGGGGTGAAGATTTCGGGCTGCACGGTGCATTTTGTTGATGAGGGCCTGGACTCCGGTCCGATCATCCTGCAGGCAGCTGTGCCAGTCTTGGACGGCGACACAGAAGAATTGCTTTCCGCAAGGATTCTGGAGCAGGAGCACGACCTATATTCCAGGGCACTCCAACTCGTGATTGGTGGGCACATCCGGGTAAGCGGACGAAGAGTTGAGTCTTAGCCAGAGTCTGAGGGATACAGAGTTGTGACTGCTTCTCAGGCTGGCGCAGTTGCGGTTTCAGACAGAACTGTCCCAATCTCTCTTTGCCCTCGTTGCGACTTCCTTCGGTGACTAACCTCATGGCTTCGGCGTTGTCCATCGACGAACAGTTTGAATACCTTCGGAAAGGCGCCGTCGAGATCATCCGAGAGGAGGAACTCAAAGCCAAGCTCACCAGAGCCGCGAGAACGGGTAAGCCCCTGCGGGTCAAGGCGGGGTTTGACCCCACCGCGCCCGACTTGCATTTAGGCCACACGGTTCTCATACGCAAGCTGAAGCACTTTCAGGATCTTGGCCACACCGTCATCTTTCTCATCGGCGATTTCACCGGCCTCATCGGCGATCCCTCCGGGCGCAACGTCACCCGCAAGCAGCTCAGCAAGGAAGAAGTGCTGCAAAACGCTGAGACTTACAAGGAGCAGGTCTTTAAAATCCTCGACCCTGAAAAGACAGTGCTGGACTTCAACAGCCGGTGGATGTCGTCGATGTCCCTTGAAGACTTCATTCGTCTGGCCTCACGTTATACTGTGGCGCGCATGCTGGAACGCGATGACTTTGCCAACCGCTTGCGCAACAACCAGCCCATTGCGATCCACGAGATACTCTACCCGCTGGCGCAGGGCTACGACTCGGTGGCACTCGAGGCCGATGTGGAACTCGGCGGAACGGATCAGAAGGTCAATCTGCTCGTTGGGCGAGAAGTGCAAAGGGAGTACGGCCAGGAACCGCAGATCGTTGTCACGATGCCTCTCCTCGAGGGTCTCGACAGCGTGCAGAAGATGTCAAAATCTCTGAACAACTCCATCGGCATCAAGGAACCGCCCAATGAAATGTTTGGCAAGATCATGTCGATTTCTGACGCGCTCATGTATCGCTACTATGAGCTGTGCACCGATTGGCCGCTTTCACAGATCGATCGGTTGCGACAGAAGGTCGCGGCCGGGCAGAAGCACCCGAAAGAAGCCAAAGTCGAGCTGGCCAAGCTGATCATTCGCGATTTTCATTCCTCCGCGCAGGCTGAGCAAGCGGAGGAGGAATTCAACCGGATCTTCCAACAAGGACTGATCCCGGAGGACATCGACGAGAAGCATTTGCCTGCGACTGATGAAAGGATGCGGCTGGGCAAATTGATCGCGCAGCTGGGGCTCGCAGGTTCTGTGGCGGAAGCCAACCGATTGATCGAGCAGGAGGCCGTCCGCTTGAACGATCAAAGGGTGTCCAGTGTCAAAGCTGAGCTCGATTTGAGCCTGCCAGCATCGTACATCTTGAAGGTAGGTAAACGGCGGTTTCTGAAGCTGGTGGTTGGAAGCGGTCCTTGAGCCCCTGGTTGGATGTATAATTCGCTCTGAGGATGCTGTTCTCGCCAGTCTTCGAGCAGCAGAGCGAAGACGATAAGAGCGATCTTCGATTCGAGAGAGCTATGCAATGTGTTGAGTGTGGGTCGGAGCAACTTGCTGGAAATCACTTTTGCACCAAGTGCGGGGTACGGCTCTCCGAAGTGCCCGCTGCTGATACCCCCTCCAATCAGACTTCAGAGGGACTTGTCTTGTCACCTTCGACGAAGGAGGAGGAAGACAAAATCCTCCGCGAGCTTAAGGAAGCTCTCAAGGGAGTCGATCCCGACAAGCCGGAGGAGGGAGCGTCGCCGAAGTTGCGGTTGAGCAGCCGGAGCAAGCTTGCAGTGGTTGGCACCGCTGTCGCACTTGTGATTCTTGCTGTAATTGGATTTGAGATCGGCCGACGAAAGGGAACCGAGCCGGCGCCACTTCCACCTGCCCCTATTGAAACTGTCCTCCAGACTCAGCCCGCTTCCCCCACCATCGACGACGCCACTCGTACAACAGTGGGCAAGATGGCCGCGATGCTGGAAGCCATCGACCAGTACCAGAAGTCAAAGAAGGGGTTGCCTCCCTCATTGCCCGGTATCAACAAGAGTTACGGTGTCCCTGAAACACTCAAAGATGGATGGGGGCAAAATTTCCTCTATCTGGTGGATCTGACTAACAAAACTTTCATCCTGCGCTCGATTGGACCTGACGGACGGAGAGAGAGTGCTGATGATATCTCCGTCACCAGTGAAGGGCGCGAGCTTTGGCTGAAAGAGAAGGAAGCAACGATTCAAGAATGGCAAGCTGCGAACCTAGGCCTGCATGCGCGGCTCACTTCTGTGGGTTCGGCGCCCGAGGAGCCCGACAAGCTCGAAGCCGCTCGCAAGCTGGAGGAGGAAAAGAGGCGGCAGGAAGGAGTTACTGCAGCCGCTGCGCAACGCCTTGAGCAGGAGCAGAAACGCCTCGAAGGCGCTCGGCTGGAGCAAGAAAAGCGCAGGCAGGCCGAAGCACGACGGCAGGAAGAAGAACGGCAGGCTGCCCGAGCGAGGGAGGAGGCCCAGCGGCAACAACAGGCTCTTCGCCGAGCGGAAAGGCTGCAGGAGAACTTCATCAACGGGCTGGAGCTGTGGGACGCTCCGGCGACTTGGGAGATTATCAAGGACAAGGAGACTTCCGCTTTGCGCGTGCAGGGGCTGGGTTTCTTGAAGAAGGGCCAGCAATGGGATAACTACAAAGTGGAGTTTGAGCTCAAGATCAACAAGGAATCTGCTGGCTGGGTATTACGGGCTCAGAACTCGAATAATTTTTATCTCTTCAAGCTGGGCTCAGAAAGGGCCAAAGCTATCCCTAAGAATTCTCTGGTCAAGTATATCCGCTCCGACGAGAAATACCTGAATTCGTTGAAACGGGAAGATGCGCCAGGAGCCGCCGGCGTCACGCCTTTGTCCATGAAAGTCCGGAACAGGGACTACTACCGGGTGATGCTAACCGTGCAAGGGCCGACGATCACGCACTACATTGACGGCATTCAAGTGGATGCCTGGAATGACGACACTTTTGCCAGCGGGCGTTTCGGCTTCAATGCCAGTGTCATCGAACAAGCCACCATCCGCAGTCTCACCATCGAACCGCTACGGTAGAAAAGCGGACTCCCGATTCGTCCCGCAAGTTAGTTCTCATCCACGCGGTGGATTTTCATCATGTTGGTCGCACCGCTAACGTTCATGACACCCGCGACGATGATGACGGTTTCCAGCCGCGTCACTAGCTGGCGCCGAAGGAGGGCTTGGTCCGCTGCACGGATCAGAGTGTCGGAATCGGCTACGTAATCCATGAACATCGGGACGACTCCGCGCAGCAGGCTGAGGCGGTGACAGACCTCGCGGCGCGGTGTGAACGCGAACACCATGGGGTTAGGCCGCAAGCTTGACAGGATGCTGGCTGTAGCGCCCGATTCGGTGAAGACGACAATCTTGCTGGCTTCCAGTTGATGGGCGGCAATAATGGCCGCGTGACAGACGCTGTGTGCAAACGTGGGCAGATAGCCAAAGGCGGCCGCATCGGTAGACAGCCGCGAGTAGGCGGCTGGCGCCGATTCCGTGTACCCGGCAATGCGGTTCATCGTCCTGACGGCTTCCACTGGAAACTGTCCACTAGCTGTCTCCGCAGAAAGCATGACGGCATCGGTGCCATCGAGAATGGCATTGGCCACGTCGGACGCCTCAGCGCGTGTAGGACGGGCCGAGTGTGTCATGGACTCAAGCATCTGAGTAGCCGTTATCACGGGCTTGGCAACTTTGATGGCAGCCGCGATGAGGTCCTTCTGAATGAGCGGAACTCGCTCGGCGGGAACTTCAACGCCGAGATCTCCGCGCGCGACCATGATCCCATCCGACACTGCCAGGATCTTCTCGATATCATCCAGCGCCTGCGGTTTCTCGATCTTGGCAATGATTGGAAGGGAGCCGTGCCGCCCTTCCAGGCTTGATACGATCTCGCGCGCCTGGCTAAGGTCGCTTGCCCTGCGAACGAAAGACAGGGCCAGATAGTCCACCTGATTCGAAACGGCAAAACGGATATCCGCCAGATCTTTGTCGGTAATGGCGGGCACCGACAAAGGCGAGTCTGGGAAGTTAACGCCCTTACGATCTTTCAGAGTTCCAGCGAAAACGGCACGGGTCAATACTTCTGTTTCAGTGGCGCTTTCTACCCGCAACTCGATCAATCCGTCATCCACGAGAATCCGATCGCCTGGCTTCACTTCCCGTGGCAGGGCTTTGTAGGAAATGGAGGCTGCCTCCGAAGTGCCTTCAATCTCCTGCGTTGTGAGCAGAAACTTCTGATTTGCCTGGAGCTCCACCGGCAAGCCGCCACGAAACTTTCCTAGACGAATTTTGGGGCCCTGCAGGTCGGCCAGAATCGCCGTCGAGAGAGAACGCTCGACAGAAAGCTTTCGAATGAGATCAATTACCTGCTGGTGGCCAGCATGGTCGCCGTGCGACATGTTGAGACGGAACACGTCGACACCCGCTTCGAGAAGTGCCCCAAGTTTGTTCTCTGAGCTTGATGCGGGACCAATAGTGGCGACAATTTTGGTCTTTCTCATTGCCGAGTCCCTGTCTGAAGATCGGGCTGCGTCTGGTTCCCTGTACGGCGCCCAGCTCAACTACCGCGCAAAGCTGGGCAACGGCAGTCCTCTGAGCACGGTCGAAATAAGAAACCGCCAGATATAGCGCGCGCGGAGATGATAGGAAACATAGGCTTCCTCACGCAGCCGGTGCAGCTGGTCGGAAGTCATCGTCGGGTGCGTGTAAACGTTGGTCCAGCCGTTGAACTTTTCCCAATCCTCTTCGAAGATGTGTTCGCGCAGCGACTCGTAGAGCAGAGTTCCGGGATATGGCGTGGTCACGGTGAATTGAATCGCAAACGTGTTCAGTTTCTTCGCGTAGGCAATTGTGTTGCGGACGCCCTCAACAGTGTCGTTCGAAAGGCCCAGAATGTAGTTGGCAATGACGCGAATGCCGAGCCGGTGGCACAAAGCGATGATCCTCTCTTGCTGCTCTTTGCCCGGGGCCTTGCGGAGATTCTCCAGGAGCATTTCCTCGTTGGCCGACTCGATGCCGATCTCCAGTGAGCGCAACCCAGCCCGGTGCAGATGACGCAGCTGCTCTTCGTCCAGCTTATCGGTCCGAGTCTCAATGCCAAACCGGACGTCGAGTCCTTTGGAGAGGATCAAGTCTGAGATCTCCATCGTGCGGGTTCGGTGAAACGTGAACATCGGATCCCGGAATGAAATTCCCCGAACACCGTGGCGCCGCACTAGACCCTGAACCAGTGTGATAACTGGTTGAGCAGGCAACAGAAAGCTCGAAACGCTCATCCAGTGTGGGTATTGGCTGATCCTGAAAAATCACAACACCCGCAAAGGAGCGCGTTTCGA
>Ga0187892_10000550_pt1 | contig 97387 bp, 71 predicted proteins | sample MA1701073metaG_FD_139345 | JGI IMG/M metagenome (GOLD analysis project Ga0187892, IMG submission 139345) | Bio-ooze microbial communities from a basaltic lava cave in the Kipuka Kanohina Cave System on the Island of Hawaii, USA - MA170107-3 metaG ... | reverse complement strand
GCGGCCAGCCGCAGGGTGGCGTTGCGGAGTCGCCGCCCGGCGAGCCGGCCACGAGCACTCGCGAGAGCGGCCCCAAGGCCGGCCTCCGCCAGGATCCCCCGGTCCCCCCCAAGCGGCGCTGACCTGCGGGGGAACCAGGGGGACAGGCCTTCCGGGAGACTCGCGCCATGGGCTCTCGAGGCTACGCACCTGCACGACAATTCTTCGATCCGCCGGGATCGTGCGGAGGCGCCCCACGTTTCACTCTCAACGGTGGGGGTGCAGCGTGACGGTGTCTCCGAGTCGGCTGGCGGGCGGGCTGCGAAACAACCAAGGTCACCCTCGACTGAGTTGCCCGCGCCACGCTCCCAGGTGCACGGCAAGCTCGTGATTCTCTTCGCTCGCCGACCGGGTCCATGGAGTTCTGCGGCGACCCGCTGATCCCTCCACGGCGAGTTCCCCGCGGGCGATCCCGGACGTTGCGCGGTCGAAACGCGATTGCGCGCGGGCCTGCGAGAATCTGGTACCTTCGGGGAACGGACGCCGCCTCCTCGACTCGACGGAGGGATGCATGAGGATCGGATCGATGGCTCTGCTGCTGGCGCTGGCGCCGGCGTCGGCGGCCACCGCCGCGCCCGCCGGGGCCTGCTCGAACGAGGTCGTGCAAGATTTCGCGCGGATCGTCTTTCTCGACACCGAGCCGCTGTCCGTGACCGAGGGGGCCGGTCAGCTCCGGGTCGTGGGTCGCGGCCTGACCCGCAGCATCGCCGGTGGAGAGGCCGGCGTGAAGGTCAAGGCCGGCCAGACCGGCACGGGCGAGTGGTGGGCCGAGCTGGTAGCCGAGCATGACGTGTTTCGCTACGACGGGGAGCGGGTCACCGTGGGCCCGGCCCGTGGGCCGGTGGGGCAGCTGCAGGTCGTGGCCTCCCCCGCCATACTGTCCAGGCCGAGCTACTCGGCCTGGCTCGAGGGCGACGGACACGGCCGGCTCCTCGTTCTCGACAGGAATCCGATCGGCATCCACGAGGACGCCTACGTCAGGGCCCCCGATGGCCGGATCGTCGAGCCCGATTCCGGCGTCGGAACGCTGGCCATCGAGGCCGGCGGCGCGGGGCACGTCTTCGTCTTCGAGCGGACCGACGCGCCGCGGTGGAGCAGCGCGCGGACCGACGAAGGACGTTTCGTCGCCGAGCTTCTCTTCCGCGGGCCGTCGATCGAAGACCCCGACGAAGACTGTGAACCGAACATCTTCACCTGCATGACGACGACGTTGGACGGCAAGTGGGTCATACTCTGCTACTGTGGCCAGTACGACCCCTCGGGCGTCTGTTGTTGGCAATGGACCGGCGTCTACGGAAAAAAGGCGCTGCAGTAGGCAGCAGGTGGATCATGCGACGCGTAGCCTCGGTCCTCTTTTTTCTCCTGTCGATGATGGCGATGGCTGGCCCCGGTTGGGGCGGCGGCCAGCACGTGACGTTCGTCTACCTGGGCAGCCTGGGCTGCGGGGGCTGCCGGAGTCCGGAGATCAAGGAGGCCGTCGCCCTGGCGCGCGCGACCCTCGGGCCACGGGTGACGGGAGCAGGCAACACGTTCTCTTCCGTAGTGATCTCGACCGATGCGACCGAGGAACGGGGCCGCTCCTTCGTCGACCGACATGCCCCGGGCTTCGACCACGAGTGGATCGTGCCCAACGGGATCGAGCTGCTGGGCGAGAAGCGGCAACCGGAGGCGGTCATTCTGAAGCGCGGGCTCCTCGACCGAGCCGTCGTGGACGCGATCTGGGGCTACAGGCCACAGCCTGACGAGCTACCCATCGTCGGCCTACCCCAGATCGTGGTCCTCGAGCGGAGCGGCGACGAGACGCGGGTCGTGTTCCACGTGCTGGGGAGCGTGATTCCGCTGTGGGCCGAGGCCGGCGCCTCCTTGGCGGAGCGCTTTGCAGTTCCCGGGCCCCGCTGACCGACGACGCGGCTCCGCCTCACGTGCGAGAACGTGAGAACGGGGAGAACGGGGACAGTCCCCCGCGCCTTGGACGGTAACATCAGGCGTGGGGAAGCTGTCGCTTCAGACATGGCTTGGCGTGATCCGCCAGCTTGGGCCCCGAGGCAATTCGACATGACCCACACAGGATCGGGGATCCTCGGCGGGCACGGTTCGGTACCGGCCCCGTCTTTCTCGCATCCATCAGCACGATCCTGGGCGCGGTGATGTTTCTGCGCTTCGGGTACGCCGTCGGTCACGCGCGCCGTGGAGCGAATCTTCATCGAGTGACGCCGCCGCCCTGCAGCATTGGATCGACCGTGCGCTGGCTGATGTTCGGCACTTGAACTATGTTGGTTCCGTGAGTCCGGCGCACGGGAGCCCGCATTGAAGCCGACCGGAGGTCTGCTCGTCGTCCTGGTGCTGTGCGCCTCGGGCTGCGCAGGCGCCTCGTCGCACGCGGCTGTCGACACGGCCGCAGCAGCGCCCGTCCTCGCCGACAAGCCCTGCGTGCTCCTGATCAGCATCGACACGCAACGGGCCGACGGGGTCGGCGCCTACGGCTCGGAGCGTGCCACGACCCCGTTCATCGATTCGCTCGCCGCGGAAGGCATCGTGTTCACCCGGGGCTACAGCACCTCGGCCTGGACTGTTCCGGCGCTGGCCTCGATGCTCAGCTCGAGCCTGCCGGAACAGCACGGGATGCACCAGCGTGCGCTGCCCGACGGGCTGCGCTGGACGGTGCTGGGCGATGCGCTTCCGAGCATCGCCGAGGAGTTCCAGAAGAACGGCTACAGGACCTTCGGCCTCACCGCCAACTTCGGGCTTCCCGCCGATCGCGGGTTCGGCCGCGGCTTTGATCGCTACCGTTGCGTCGGCGCCGCTGGCGTGGAGGGCCTGCGGCCGGTGCTCGACGAGTGGCTGCCGGACATCCGCGCCGCCGAGCGCTGGTTCGTCTGGCTGCACCTGTTCGACCCCCACGCCCCCTACGAAGCTCGCGAACCGTGGATCGGTCAACTGTGGAAGGGACCACGCTTCGCCGACCTCGAGAACATGGCGGTCAATGCCTACACCGAACGTGCGCCGAAGCTCGGCGAGGCTCGCATGGACTACATCCGGGCGCTCTACGACAGCGAGATCCGACACGCGGACGCCTACGTGCGCCGGGTGTACCGGAGCCTGCCGCAGGCCAAGGATGCGATCGTGCTCTACACCGCCGACCACGGGGAGGAGTTTCTGGAGCACAGCGGCACGGGCCATGGGCACACGCTGTACGAGGAACTCGTACGGGTGCCGTTCATCCTGCGTCTGCCGGGCGGCCGATTCGGGGGAACACGGCTCGAAGCGCCCGTGAGTCTGATCGACGTCCTGCCCACGCTCCTCGGCGTGGCCGGTCTCGAGGTGCCGCCGAACGCCATGGGGTTGAACCTGATCGGCCCGGACGGGCCGACCGTTCCCGACGGGCGCGTCGTCGTCGCGCAGCTCGAAAGCCAGCGCACGCTCCGCGCCGTCACCGACGGCCGGTGGAAGTGGATCCAGGACGGGACCGATCCGCAGCTCGGCGAGCTGTACGACCTAGAGGCCGACCCTGGAGAGCGAAGGGAAAGTCGTTCGGCTGCGCCGGAGACCGTGACCCGGCTCGCGGCCCTGCTCCGCGAAACCCTCCAGGCCCGACCGAGTGCCCTGGGATCCACCACGCCGATCAGCCCGGAACAGCTCGAAGCCCTGAAGGCCCTGGGCTACGCGAAATAGCCGGGCATGATCGTGCGGAGAGCGCGACACGCTCCGCACGACCATGGGAACCCGGGGACGGCCCCGCCGACTCACTCGCAGGCGTCGCCGATCCCGTCGTCGTCGGCGTCCGCTTGGCCCACGTTCGAGAGCGTGGGGCAGTTGTCGGCCCGAACGACAAGGGCCACCCGGGGCACGAGCACGAGGTCGCTCGATTCCGCGTCGGCGTTCCAGATTCCGATCGCAGCCACGTTCGTTCCCAGGTGCAGGGCCGGCAGTGCCGCCGCGGTGACGTCGGTCAGCGGCGTGTACACCGGGTCCGCCGCGTTGCTCGACTCGGACTTGAAGAGCAGCGTCTCGTTCCACGCCGGAACCCCGGCGGGCATCTCGGGCGAGCGGAACGCTTCGATGCCGTTGATCCACACGATGTAGCCGTCGTCGTAGTCCGCTCCGATGATCACGCGCAGGACGGGGTCCAGGTCCGTGACGTCGAAGGCTGCTCGAGTGTAGACCGACTGCGTGCCCAGGGGCACCTCCGCGCTGATCAGCTCCGCGGCGTTGGGCGGCGTGGCGCTGGCGTCGAAGCCGATGCCGTAGATTCCGGCCAGCCAGGGCGGGCCGGTGACGTAGCTGTCCGCGATCCAGGCCAGGCCGATTCCAGGGTCGGATAGGTTGGCCAGGAACTCCGCCGCCGTGCCTTCTTCGACCATCGCGACCTCGACATCGCAAACGTTGTCTCCGTCCGGATCGGTCCAGGCCGCGTTGGGGCACGGCGCGCAGTCGGGTTGCGGATTCAGCGGGCACGCGTCGCAGCCGTCCCCGAGGCCGTCGACGTCGCTATCGGCCTGGGCGGGGTTGGCCGTCCCCGGGCAATTGTCCTCAGCGTCGAGCACTCCGTCGGCGTCGTCGTCCACGTCGCAGGCGTCTCCCGCGCCGTCGCCGTCCAGATCTTGCTGTCCCGGGTTCGAGGCCAGCGGGCAGTTGTCGCAGGCGTCGCCGAACCCGTCGCGGTCGCCGTCCTCCTGGAACGGGTTGGGCACGAGCCCGCAATTGTCCGCCACGTCCGCAACGCCGTCTTCGTCGTCGTCGATGTCGCACGCGTCGCCCTGTTCATCTCCATCCAGGTTTTCTTGGATCGGGTTGGCCGTCCCGGGGCAGTTGTCGCACGCGTCCCCCACGCCATCCGCGTCGCCGTCCATCTGGTCCGGGTTGGGGACGCCAGGACAGTTGTCCGATGCCTCGGTAAGGCCGTCGCCGTCGAAGTCGAACAGCGGAGACTCGGCGCAGTCGCTGACCGCTGTCACGATGTAGAACAAGGGGGAACCGGCCCCGGCCGCCCCGACGTCCACGAACTGCACGCCGGGCGTTCCCGAATCGCCGTCGCTCACGCCGGCGTAGGCGGGCGGCCCCCAATTCTGCGGGTCGGGAGAGGCGTCGCGGTAGACGTTCCAAACCAGACCGGCACCGGTCGGGTTGTCCCAGCTCAGCGTCACGTCGCTGCCCGCCAGAGCCAGCCGCAGGTTCGTCGGGTCGCCCGGCGGCACGCACAGGCAGCCCCCGGGAGTGCAGGCCCGCTCGGAAACGCAGGCGGTACCGGGCTCCACGGCTTCGACCGCGTAGAAGTACTGCGTGCCCGCGATGACGCTGCCGTCACTGAAGCTGGGGACCGGCGACGTGGCCAGCGGCGCCGCAGCGAGCTTCGCGTTCGCGCAGGAGATCTCCGAGCGATAGACGGCGTAGCCGGCGGCAGCGGGCACGGCATCCCACGTCAGGCCGAACGCCCAGGGACAGCCGGTAGCCGAGCCCGTGAGGTTCGCCGGAGGGAACGCCGGCCAGCTGTCCGGGCCGCCCCCGTCCCCGTTGGTCGACAGAGCGAAACTGTTGGGGTCCCCGGCCGCGGCGCAGCCGATGGCGTTCGACGACCAGCCGAGACCGGCATTGACGAAGTCGATCTGGACCGTCGCGTTGGGCGGTGCCCCGGCCTTCACTCGCAGCGCGAAGCTGCCGAACTCCGTGATCTTCAGCGGGAAGACATCGCCAAACGTGTCGTTGCCGTCGATCAACTCGATGTTGCTGTTCGCGCTCCGCATCGTGCTGACCGCCGCCGCCATCGGTTCGGTCTGCATGTTTCGGAGCCGCGCCTCGAGCGTCCAGACCTCTCCCGGATCGGCGACGCCATCCTGATCGCAGTCCCCCGCCACGGGCGGCAAGGGCGGGTCCAGCAGGCATACTCTCTTGCTGCACTCGATGAACGCCGAGGCGGTCATGGTCTGGTAGGACGTGACAACGCTCTCCCCGTGGGCCACGGTCAGCTTGCCGTCGCCGACGACCACCGGACCGTCCTTGCCCAGCCAGACCAGCGGCAGCATGCCGCGGTAATAGCCGCCCGCGGTGACCGGGAGCAGCGTGACGGTCTCGGCATCGCCCCACACGTGACCGGTCACGACCACCTGCACGCTCGCGCCGGCGGTCGTGTCCTTGAGGTCGACCGCCAGTTCTCCCTTGCAGACGTAGTGCGGGCGATCCAGGGCGAGCCACGGCCCGTCGATCAAAGCCATCGACTGGTTGACGTTCAACCGACCATGGCCCATGAACTTGTCCCAGTTCGGGGTGTCCTCCGCGGGACTGCCGACCTGGTCGTCGGCGCCGAGCCGCAGCAGTTGGCGGACTTCCTGCACATGGAGCGTGGGCTCGGTCGCGCGCAGCAACGCGGCGAGCCCGGCGGCGAGCGGCGTCGCCCCCGATGTGCCGGGAAACGTCGCGTAGCCGCCGGTCGGGCTGGTCGTCGTGAAACCCGTCGGCGCCGAAACCTCGGCGTGGTCGCCGTAGTCGCCGCTGCGAGCGTCGGTCTTCGTGGTGCTGCCGACCGAGACCACGTTCGGATAGGCCGCGGGCGTCGTGGCCGTGTAGCTCCCCGCGTTCCCCGAACCGGCGACCGCCAGCGCCCCGAGCCCCCGCGCATACTCCACCGCGTCGATGAACGCCAGACTCCAGGCCGAGCCCCCGAACGACATGTTGATCGCGTCCGCACCCATGTCGGCGGCGAGCCGCACCGCATCCATGATCTCTTCCAGGCTGATGAACCCCGAATTGTCGAAGACCTTGATCGGCAGGATCTTGCAGTTCCAGCAGATCCCCGCCACGCCGAGCAGGTTGTTGCCGCGGGCTGCGGCGTTCCCGGCGACCTGGGTCCCATGTCCGTAGTCGTCCTCGATGCCCACCGGACTTCCCGTCAGATCGATTCCGGGGAGCAGGTTCGCGATCAGGTCCTGGTGATCCGAGTCCACGCCGCTGTCGAGCACGGCGACGACCCCCCACGCTGCGCCCACGCCGAAGTCCCAGCCCTCGGGGGAGTCCGTGTCGGCGTCGGGCGTGCCGCCGGACTGGCCGGTGTTGTGGTGGTTCCACTGCTGCGGGAAGAGCGGATCGTTGGGAAACGTGCTCAGCGGCTGGAACAGGTAGGCGGGCTCGGCGTACTCCACCCAGCTCTCGGCAGAAAGCTCGCGCACCGCCTCCCGAACTTCCTCGGCGCCGGGCGAGGGCAGCTTCACCACGTAGATCCGGTCGAGGCCCGTGCGGCGGAACAGCTCGAGGTCGCGGATCGGGGTACCGTGCTCGCGCACCGCTCGGAACCCTTCCAGGACCCGGCGCCGAGCACTCCAGCCGTCGAGACCGGCCAGGCCGCGGGGCAGCTCGTGGACCGACAGGAAGGTCGCCGCCGCCGCCTCGCGGCTCAGCTTGACGATCACCCGGTCGTCGAGGAACTGCGCGGGATCCGCACCCGGGGCCGGTTCGTCGGCGAGAGCCCCGCCGGTCACACCCATGGCGAGAATCACCCCTGCCAGGGCGAACGGGCCCAGGATCGACTGCGCGCGTTGGGGCACCCAGAATCTCCGATGCCTGACCTGTTTATACGGCGGCCCGAACGGGCCAACAACCCCGTTCTGGCGTCCGAGGCCGGTCTCCACCCGGAAAACACCCGGAGAAGACTGGTCCCGCCCGAGGAACGGCAAGGCCGATGATACGTCAGCCTCGGGGCGATCCCGTTCCCCAGGTCACGTTGACAGGGGTGGTGGGGCCGCCATAATCGTGGGGATGAAGGAGACGGATCGGTGCTGAAGAAGCGGTTTTTCAAGACGAAGCAGGAGGTCGAGGTCGCCTTCGAGTTGACGCATGAAGCGGCCGGGCAGGTGGCGCTGTTGTGCGAAGCGAATGGCTGGGACCCGATCGAAATGAAACAGGACAAGCGCGGGAGGTTCCGCGCCAAGCTGCGCCTGCCCAAGGAGCGCAAGTTCCAGTTCCGCTACCTCGTGGACGGCACGACCTGGACCAACGACGAGGAAGCGGACGGCTACTGCCGGAACCAGTTCGGCGGCGAGAACGGCATCCTCGACACCAGCCCGTCCGCCTGATGGCCGACGTGACCCCCCCCTCCTGAAGCCGGGGCCGGAATACGATCGATGGCGCGCCCCTGGGTCGTCCTCAAGTACGGCGGGACCTCGGTGGCCCGGGCCGAAAACTGGGGACGCATCGCCGCCCGGGTGAGGGAGCGCCTGCCCGCTCACCGGGTCTGTGTCGTCGCTTCGGCCCTGTCGGGCGTGTCCAACGCGCTCGAGCGCGCCGTGAGCGAGGCGCTCCAGGGCTCGGGGGACCAAGTCGCCGCGGCGGTCCGCGAAACGCACCGGCGGCTGGCCGTCGAGCTGGCGCTCGACGAGAGCGAGACCCGCGACGCGACGGCCCCGCTCGACGATCTCGACGGCTGGCTCGACGGGATTCGCAAGACCGGCGAGGCGCCCCCGCGCCTCGTCGCACGCGTGATGGCGCTGGGCGAACTGGCGTCGACGCGCCTCGGCGTCCGGGCGCTGGCCCGTAACGGCGTGCAGGCGCACTGGCTCGACGCCCGACAGGTATTGGAGAGCGAGCCGGATCCGCGAGCGAGCGACGACCAGCGCTACCTCGAAGCGACGCTGCCCGTCCGGCACGATCCGGCAGCGCTCGAGCGTCTCGTGGACTCCGCCGAGGTCGTGCTCACGCAGGGCTTCATCGCGCGCACGCCTCAGGCAGAGACCTGCTTGCTCGGGCGCGGCGGCAGCGACACGTCGGCTGCGCTGTTGGCGGCCATCCTCGGCGCCGACGAGCTGGAAATCTGGTCCGACGTGCACGGCCTGTTCACCGCCGACCCGCGTCTCGTGCCGGTGGCTCGACTGATCCGGCGCATCGGCTATCGCGAAGCCCAGGAGCTGGCCGCGATGGGGGCCAAGGTGCTGCACCCGCGCTGCCTGGCGCCGGTAGCCCGCGCCGGGATTCCGGTGACGCTGCACAACACCGAGGATCCCCGTGGTGCCGGGACGCGGATCGAGGCCGGCGACGAAGGGCATGCCGCGGTGACGGCCGTGACGTCGCGTTCCGGAGTGACGCTGGTCACGATCTCGACCCTGGCCATGTGGAAGGAATCCGGCTTCCTGGCCCGGGCTTTCGCCCCCTTCGACAAGCTGGACATCTCGATCGACCTGGTGGCGACGTCGCAGTCCGCCGTCAGCGTCACCCTGGACAAGATACCCGGGGGCCTCCAGGGCTCGGCCTTCTCCCGACTGCTCACGGAACTCGAGCGACTGGGCCAGGTCGACGTCGTGCACCCTTGCGGGGTGGTGTCGGTCGTCGGGCGCCGCATCCGCGCCGCCCTGCACGAGCTGGGTCCGGCGATGGAAGTGTTCCAGGAGCGTCCGGTGCACCTGGTCAGTGACTCGTCGGAGGACCTGAACCTGTCTTTCGTCGTCGACGAGGAGCACGCGGCCGCGCTGACGGTGCGCCTGCACGAGCGGTTGTTCCCCGTGCAGGGCGGCGATCCGCGGCTGGGCTCCACCTGGGAAATGCTCGAGGGCAAGGTGCGCCACCGAGCGCTGCCGCAAGCTTGGTGGCGCGAGCGGGCCCCGGAGTTGATCGCGCTCGTGAGCGACGGACGCCCGCGCTACGTCTACCATCTGCCGACGGTCGCGGCCCAGGCCGAGCGGCTGCGTCGCTCGTTGCCCTCGGTCGACCGCATCTACTATTCGATGAAGGCCAACGCCCATCCGCGAGTCCTGGAAATCGTCCGTCGCGCGGGACTGGGGATCGAGTGCGTCTCGGCCGCCGAAGTCCGGCGGGCGCGGGAGATCGCCGGCGTCGACGCGCCATTGCTCTTCACGCCGAACTTCTGCCCGATGGAGGAGTACGCGCTGGCCTTCGAGTGCGGGGCCGAGGTGACGGTGGACGGGCCCGAGCCGCTCGAGCGCTCCCCGACCTTGTTCCGCGGCACAGACATCGGCGCTCGGATCGACCCGGGACGCGGGCTCGGCCACCACGCGAAGGTCTTCACCGCGGGCGCCCGCGCGAAGTTCGGTCACCCCGCGGGCGAGATGGAGCGCTTGCTCGAGGCGGCCGCCGCTGCGGGCGCGAGCATCGTCGGCCTGCACGCCCACGTGGGGAGCGGCATCTTCGATCCTGGCGCGTGGCGCCGGACCGGCGAGGTGCTGGGCCCCTTGCTGGCGCAGCTCCCGAGGGTCGAGTGGCTCGACCTGGGCGGCGGACTCGGGGTACCCGAGCGACCGGGCCAGGCCCGGCTCGACCTCGACGCCGTCGAGGCCGGCCTGGCCGCGCTGCGCTTGGACCTGGGCCGCGTGAAGATCCGGCTGGAGCCGGGCCGCTTTCTCGTCAGCGAGGCCGGCGTGCTGCTCTCGCCCGTGACCCAGGTCCGTCGCAAGGGCGACCTGCGCTTCATCGGCCTGGCCACGGGGATGAACTCGCTGCTGCGGCCCGCGCTCTACGGCGCGTGGCACGGCATCCACAACCTGTCGCGACTCGACGCCCCGGCCTCGGGCTACTGGAACGTGGTGGGCCCGATCTGCGAGACGGCCGACGTGCTGGGCTCCGACCGGCTGCTCCCCGACACGTTTCCGGACGACGTGATCCTGATCGAGAACGCCGGGGCCTACGGGTCCGTCATGGCCTCGCGCTACAACTCCCGCGACCCGGCCGAAGAGGTCGTGCTCGAGCGTTGAGCCGGCGCTCCTGCCCCGGACGCCTTGTCCGAGGTCGGCCCGTCGGGCGGCAGGGTGGCACGGCGTCGGCGTTTTCGTGGAGGGATGGCCCGTGTTTTCGAGGTATACTCATTCATCGGGAGCGTGCCATGAGACAACCAGGAACTCGATCGTTAGCCGGGATTCTGACCTTCGTGCTCGTTGCGGCCAGCGCCGCCGCTCAGGACGCGGCCTCCGAGGCTTCGAAGGCCCCCGCACCGGCTCCGCAGGCCAAACCTGGCTCGGAAGGCGTCTACACGACCGACTACCTAAAAAAGCGCTTCAGCGAGCCGCCGCCGACCGCGCCCTCGGTCTACACCAACCGCGACCTGACGGACAAGGCCGGTGAGCCCGCGCCTGCCACAGCCACGTTCACCAACGAGGATCTGGCGCAGCGCTTCGGCGTCGAGGAGCCTGCTCCTGCTGCGGCCGCCCCGACTCCAGCGCCGAACGACGTGGCAGCCGGCGCCGCCGGCGAGGCTCCGAAAGCCGTGGCACCCCGGGCGCCTGCGCTGTCGCAGGAGCAGCGCGCGCAGCACATCGCGAGCATCGACAGCGAACTCGAGCGCCTCGAAAGACGCCTGCTGGCCATCCAGAACCCGCTGCTGGCGGGCACGGTGCCGCCCACTCCCGAAGAGCGCCAGGACGAGGCGGGTCTGGACAATGCCACGCGGCTACTGCGCACCGAGGCCAAGATCGACGAGCTGAAAGCGGCGCTTGAAAAGCTGCGCGCCGAACCCGCCCAGCCCGAGTAACCCGGCCGCGCGGCCCGGTCGCGGGCCCGCCACGGTCCGCGGACCCGTCAAGCGTCGTCGGCTCGACCGTATCCCGGCTTGTACAGAAACGTGCGGATCACGCCGGGATCCTCGCAGTCGCCCAGGCCGACGCCGGGAACCTCGAGAACCTGTTGCAACGTCTCGGACCTGAGCGAGAACGGGGGCTCGGTGAGATAGACTCCCGAGTTGTCGTAGACGCGAACGTCACCTCCGTGCACCTTGTCTAGATTGGGCCGGATGCGCGGGTTGTCGGAGGGGTAGTGTTCCGTGATGAACACCCATGGGTACCGGACCAGCTTGCGGAGCACGGTCGCGATCTGCTGATTCGACAAGTGCTGGAGCACTTGCCGCACGAAACACACATCACCAGCCGGCAACTCGTCCTCGATCAAGTTCGAGTGCAGGAATCTGGTAGTGCCGTTGCCGCGCGTTTCGTTCAGCTTTGCGATCAAGGGCCGGACGATGTCCACACCGACGTACGAAGAGCAAAAGGGGAGCAATCGGCTGCCCACTCGAAAGTCGCCGCAACCCAAGTCCACGAAGCTACGATCGCGAAAGCCCTCGCTCTTGGACTGCCGCGAGACCATCTCGATGTAGGCCGATACGACGCGCTCATCCGTCGTTCCGCGACCCGAGTCGAATTCGCCGTGGCCCCCCCACAGGTTCCTGCGGTAGATGCCCGTGAACACTTCTTCCACGGTTCTGCGCCGGTTCCGCAGCCTCGTGACGAGCCGCACCAGCTGGCGATCGCGAAGCAGAGCGGACGAGAGACTGCGTACGATTGGACTCATGGGGCCTGCTCGAAGTCCCGGATCAGGTCGGCGACATCCCCTCCCGCTCTCTTCATGGCCCCAGGATCGCTCCATGCGGGTCAACGATCTTGCGCGACCTTCACACTGTTCGAATCCCGAAGTGCGGCACGCTGCTCGGTGCGAGCGAACGGGCTACCCTCGACGTATCCATGATACCCGAGATTCGGCCCGAGAAGTCGAGATTGTCGTGGGCCACTCGAGCCGAGGCTTCGATCGCGTCGGCCCCCGGCTGGATCCCACCCGTCATCGCGGCCGGCCGCACACCCGGCGTTTTTTCCCCGAAGGCTTGGGTCGGCCACACCGCTGGGGCGGGGCGGCACGATCCCGCGGGCGGCATCAATCCAGCGCCTGCTCGAAGTCCCGAATCAGGTCGGCGACATCCTCGAGGCCCACGGACACGCGCACCAGTGCCTGACCGATGCCGAGGGCCGTACACTCCTCCGGCGTCAAGCCCGCGTGCGATGTGGTCACCGGGCGCGTCAAGAGCGTCTCGGCGCCGCCCAGGCTGGGCCCGTTGACGGGCAGCTCGACGCGGCCCAGGAAGCGGCGTGCGGCCTCGACCCCGCCACGCGGCTCGAAGGACAGCATCCCGCCGAATCCGTCGAACAGTTCACGCGCGCGGAGGTGGTTGGCGTGCGAGGCGAGCCCGGGATAGTTCACGCACTTGACGGCGCGATGTGCCACGAGCCGCTCCGCCAGCGCCAGCGCGCTGGCGTTCTGCTGGCGCACGCGCAACACGAGCGTCTTGAGGCCGCGCTCCAGCAGGTAACAGGCGTGCGGGTCGAGCGACCCGCCCAGATGATCGAGCCGGTTCTTGACCCGCAGGACCTGCTCCGCCGAGCCGATGACGGCACCGGCGACCAGATCGTTGTGGCCGTTCAGATACTTGGTGCAACTGTGCAGGGACAGATCGAACCCGGCCTCGATGGGCCGGAAGTTCACGGGCGTGGCAAACGTGTTGTCGATCATCGACACCAATCCGTGCTCGCGGGCAAAGGCCACGACGGCCCGATGATCCGCGACGCGCAACAGCGGGTTGGTCAGGGTCTCCACGTAGATGGCCCGGGTGGTGGGGCGCAGCTTGGTCCGCCACGCGGCTGGATCGTCGGGCGCGATGAAATCGAAGCTCAGCCCGAAAGAGCGGAAGTCGTGGGTCACGAACGAGTGCGTGCCGCCGTAGAGCTGGTCCTGGACCAAGAGGTGCCCGCCTTCGCCCAGCATGGCCAAGAGCGCAGTCGAGATCGCCGCCATTCCGCTGGCGGTCACGAGCCCGCTCTCGGCCCCTTCGAGCGCGGCCAGCCTGCGCCCCAGCACCAGCTGGTTCGGCAGGTTGTTGAGCCGCGGGTAGCGCACGTCGTGGTAATCGCCGCGCTCCCCCGCGTGCTCGAACACCGAGGATTGGAAGATGGGTAGCACCGCCGCGCCCTCGATGCGGGGCTCGATCCGTCCAGCGTGGATCGCCCGCGTCTGCAAGCCGAACCTGTCGATCTTGGTCATGTGTTTCCCCGTGTCGCCCCGGCCAGAGTAACAGCCACGGGGGACGTTTTCCCGAGCGCCCGCTCGTTCCCGGGCTTCTGCCCGGAGGTCAGGGGGTGGCCGGGCCCAGGTCCTGGTCCTGGCCGGCTCCGTCGTCATCGGCCAGCACCAGGCACGGGAGCGCGCGCTCGTCGGATTCGGCCGCGAGCACCAGATCCTCGGAGGTCCGCGCCAGGAACCCGGCGAGCTGTCCGCCGATGACGAACTGGCCGAGGTGCAGCCAGCGGGAGACTTCCTCCACGCGATGCCCACGCGGCAAGAGCAGCCGGCGCAGCGGCGCCTGGACGGCCTCCTGGATCACGTGAGCCCTGCCATGACGGCGCTCGACCTCGGTCTTCCAGGTCCGGCCGTCGGTCTCGGCACCGAGCAACACGCCGCGCCCCTCGTGCCCTTCGGCCGGCTTGAGCACGAAACGCTCCCGCTCGGCCAGCGCCAGTTCCCGCAGGTCGCGGCGGCGCCCTTCGAACTGGGTCTTTTCCGGACCGAACATCCGAGTCCAGGGAACGTGGGCATCCACGAGGGCGCGCTGCGCGGGGGACAGATTGCGCTGCCAGCGCTCATGAGTCAGAAACGCGAACAGGCGCTTGGAGTGCGCGACGTCCGATGCGTAGGACGGCACGGTGACCACGGCACCGGCGCGCGCCGCGGCCAGCAGCGGCTCGAGCGCGGCGTGCCGCTCGATCAGGTCGACCGTGGTCAGCCGGCGGTAGACGATGTCGATGGGCCCGCCCGGTCCGGAAAGCTCGCGGCCGTCGAAGACCAGGGCCTGCGGCGGCACCAGCTCCGCCACGACTCCCATGCGCGTGAAACGATCGGCCAGCCTGCGGTGCTCGCTGATCGTCGCCACCTCGCCCCAGTCGACGAGGGCGATGCGCCGCGGCTCGGACGACTTCCCTCGTGCTTCGTGCCACGCGGCCAACAGGCCGTCGAGCATGCGACTGATCAGCGGCCAGCTCTCCGCATCGTGCCGCTCCAGGATCTCACCGAGACCCGGCAGCTCGAACACTGCTTCACCGAGCACTTCGGCGATGCTCCACAGCGAGGCCCCGCCGGCGTTCAGCTCGAGGAAGCGAGCCCGGCGGCCGCTCCAGTAGGAATCGAAGCGACCCAGTGTCACGAACGGTCGATAGCCCGGCTCGAGCAGGGCCAGCTCCTCGACCTGGCGCGGCAGGTCGAAGAAAGCTCGCACCTCCGGGTTCCTGCGGTAGATCTCGATGACTTCTTCGATCAGCCGCAGCAGGCCGTCGGTGGCCCAGCGCATGTGCCGCTCCTCTTCGGCGGACAAGAGCAGCGGAAACGCGTGAACGTCCCAGGGCTGGCCGGCGTGCTCGAGCCCCTCCCGGCGAACGATGTCGGCGAACCGCTCCTCGAGCTGCCGCGCCAACCCGGGACGCCGCGCCAAGAGCGCGGCATACTCGTCGTACACGCGCCGCACGACCGAGGGCAGGCTCGCGCCATCCAGCGGCTCGTCGGCAGCCGCCAGCGCCGGCGGCCGGCGCCGGGGACGAGGCTTGCCGTTGCTGCCGGCGAGCTTGCGCGGCCCCCCGCGACCGACGAAGCCCTCGACGAACGGGGCGAGGAAGCGATCGAGGAACACTTGGGCCGGAAGGTGCAGGAGCTCGCCGGGCGCGCCATTGCTCAGCGCGAATCGCGCGAGGTGCAGGCCGAACCAGTAGTCGCAGCAGTCGGGAGAACCCGGAGTCACCGAGCCCGCGCTGTAGAAGGTCCGATAGGGCTCCTGGCGCTCGAGCGCCAACAGCATGCGCTCGGCGATCTCGCGGCGGTGCGCCCGACACCAGACCACGGATTCCTCCTCGAAGAACACGTAGCGTCGTTCGGGCCGCTCGGGATAGGCGGCCTCGCACAGGGCCGTGGCCAGCGCCTCCGAGACGAGGTGCTCGCGAAACGGGTGCCGCGCCACGAAATCCGCATGGCTCATCGAGCGCGTGCCGCCGTAGTCGGCCAGGACCGCCGGATCGGGATCCCGCACCGCATGGCACAGCTCGTGGACCAGGATCAACTCGAGATGGTCGGAGTGGGCCAGCGCGCCCGGGTGGTCCAGCCCCAGGAAGATCGTGTTCCGCCCGCGGTCGAAGCGACTGTAGCCTTCCGGCCGCTCCAGGCCGGCGAACAGGATCACGTCGGCCCGCGGCAACTCGCCGGTCAGGCTGCGAAAACGCTGGCTGATCTCCTGAACGCGCTCGGCGTAGCGGCCGGGCGACAGCAATCTGAGCACGTCGCGCGCCTCGCTCAGCGACGGGGCCTCGCCGACCGAGGCCCAATGACGTTCCATGTCGATGAGCAAAGGTGCCAGGGGACCGCCGCGCCGTTGCGCGTCGAGCCAGCCCCAGAACCGGGACTTGAACTCGATCGTGCTCCGCGTATGCTTGACGAGGCCCGCGAACTCGACCGTCAGATCGATCAGGTTGACGGCCATGGCGCCACCCTCGCTCAACGTCGCTACGGGCGCTCGCCGAGCGTCACCGGGATCGTGCGGCGCTCCGCGCCTCGAATGATCGTGAAGTTCAGGGTTTCGCCCGCGCCGATCCATTCCAGCCGCTGGCTCAGGCTTGCGGGATCGATGGGCCGGCCGCCGATCGACACCAGGATGTCCCCCTTTAGCAGCCCCGCCCGGTCCGCGGGGCCGCCGTCCAGCACCTGGAGCAGGACGACGCCTTCGTCGGCGTGCAGGCCATGCGCCGCACGCCGCTCGTCCTCGAGGGGCCCCGGAATGATGCCGAGATAGCCGGTCTTGGCCCGCTCGATCTCGACCACCCGCTCTTCCGTGCCGCGCCGCACGCGCAAGGCGATCCGCGTTCCGGGCTCGACCCCGTGCAGGCGCGCGCCGGCAGCCCGCGGTTCGGGCCGCTCTTCGGCGAATCCGGTGACGACGTCTCCGGCGCGCAGTCCGGCCGACCAGCCTCGCGAACCCTCGTCGACCGCCGTCAGCACCGCCCGGGCTGGTGCCAGGTCGTCGAGCACCTCGAGTCGCGCGCCGAGCCAGTCGATGTGGTTGATGAACGTGGGCGCGCGATCCGCCTCGGCCACTCGCTCGATCACCCCGTAGGCCAGCCGCAGGATCGACTCCATGCGCCCGTAGTCCAGCTTGTCCGCGTGATCTTCCGGCTGGTGGTAGTCGTCATGGACGCCCGTGAAGAAGAAGATGAAGGGGATGCCCTTCTCGTAAAACGGGTCGTGGTCGCTGTTGCCCGCATACTCCGCTCCTCCGAGTGCAACGGGCAGGCCGATCTCGGCGTTGGCGGCCTCGACCATCTGGCGCAGGCCGCGCGCGTACCCGTCGCCGAACAGCCGGGCCGGACGGTCGGGATTGCGGCCGATCATGTCCAGGTTGAGCATGAACACGACCTTGTCGACCGGCAGCTGTCCCTGCCGGACCAGCGCGCGCGATCCCAACAGCCCCTTCTCCTCGCCCGAGAAGGTGACGAAGGCGATGCTGCGGCGCGGCCGCGACTCGCGCGTGGCGAAGGCGCGGGCCAGCGCCAGGACACCCGACGTCCCGGAAGCGTTGTCGTCGGCCCCGTTGAAGACCGTATCGCCGTCACCCGCGTTGCCACCGATGTGATCGTGGTGGCCGCCGACGACGATCCACTCGTCCCTCAGCCGCTCGTCGCGCCCTTCGAGGAACGCGGCGACGTTTCGCGCCGGGACGATCGTCGGTTCGGCCGCGCGGGCGACCCCGATCGTGGCCCGCACGCCCGCGAGCGGAAAGCCAGCGGGCGCGGCACCGGCGTCGACGGCCCGCTGCAGCTCCTCCAGCGTGTGACCGGAGGGCGCAACCAGGGCCGACGCGATCTCCCGGCCGATCTGTGCCGCGACGAACGGCTTGCCCGCCGGCGCGGACCTGCCGCGCGTGCCCTCGGGCTTGTCCAGGCGCAGGCTGCCCACGGCCCGCAGATCGTCGTGGGGCCCGTGATTCAACGGGTCGGTGACGACCAGCATGCCGGCCGCCCGATGCTCGCGCGCGTTATCCGCCTTCGTGGTGAACAGCGCGTGCCGCGTGCTGGACCTGCCGTCGAAGGAGCTCGTGGGGTCCTGCTCGCCGGGCTCGTGCCGCAGCACCAGCACGATCTTGCCCTCGACGTCGACGCCGCGATAGTCGTCGTAGTCCTGCTCCGGAGCCGTGATTCCGTAGCCGGCGAAGACGACCTCCGCTTCGACCGTCCCGGCATCGGAAAGCGGGAGGGGGCGAAAGTCGCCCCCGAGGCGCCCCCGGCTCGGCGCTCCGCCGGCCTCGATGGCCAGCGCCGTCGCCGCGGGGTCGTACCCCTCGCGGTACAGCTCGAAGTCGAGCCAGTAGCCGCTGCGGCCCGGCAGCGGCCCGAGCCCCGCGCGCTCCAACTCCTGGGCGATGTACTTTTCGGCTTGGCCCACGCCCGGCTCGCCGGTCTCGCGACCGGCCAGGGCGTCCGAAGCGAGGAACTCGACGTGCCGCCGTAGCGCGAGCGCTTCGATGACACCGGCGCCCCGACGCTCTTCGCACGGCGTCGGCCCCGCTCCGAGGGCGACCAAGCACACGGCAAGCGCTCGTTTCACGGCGTTTCCCAAGGTACGCCGCGGCGCAGTGCCGGGCAGACCGAGCGAGACTCTACGTCGATCCTCCGAGCGCGGCAAGCGTGCCGATGACCTACTCTGTCCGCCGTGATCCGCTCCATCGCCACAGCCTACCGCTCGGCCTACCGGGGACTGCCCCGGGAACAGTGGCTGCTGTTCGGGATCATGATCGTCAACCGTGCCGGCGGCATGGTGCTGCCCTTCTTCAGCCTGTACCTGACCCAGGCCAGGGGGCTCCCGGTCTCGGCGGCCGGCCGGATCCTGGCGCTCTACGGCCTGGGGTCGATCGCGGGCGCCTACCTGGGCGGATGGCTCAGCGACCGCATCGGCGCCACGCGGACCCAGCAGGCCAGCCTGCTGACGGGCGGCATCGGTTTCTTGTGGCTGAGCGGACTCGAGGACTACCACGCGATCGCAGCGGCGGTCGTGGTGCTGGGCGTCTGCGTCGAGGCCTTCCGGCCGGCAGCGATGTCCGACATGGCGGAGCGCGCGCCGGAGGGGCTGCAAGCCCGGTCCTTCGCTTTGCTGCGGCTGGCGGCGAACATCGGCGTGGGCATCGGCCCGGCGGTGGGCGGCTACCTCGCCTTGCACAGCTACCGCTGGCTGTTCGTGGCCGATGCGATCACGTGCTGGTTGGCTTGCCTGCTGCTCTTGCTGCTGCTCGACCCCGTGGGCGGAAAGCCGGGCGGCGGACGCCAGGCCCCCAGGGGGCGGTCGCCCTGGCGGGACGGTCCGTTCCTGCTGCTGACGGCGCTCGTGGTCCTGCTGGCGTCGGTGTTCTTCCAGACCATGAGCACGCTGCCGCTGTACTATCGCGACTCCTACGGCTTTCGCGAGGACACGATCGGCCTGTTGCTCGCGATCAACCCGCTGCTGATCGTGCTGTTCGAGATGGTGCTGGTCCATTGGGCCGAGCGGCGCCGGCGCATGCTGCTCGTCGGGCTGGGATCGTTGCTGCTGTGCCTGGGTCTGGCCGGGATGCCGCTGGGCCACTCGCTGGGCTGGGTGATCGTCACCATCGCCGTCTGGACGCTGGGCGAGATGCTGTCCATGCCGCTGATCAACGCCGTCGTCGCCGACCGGGCGGGGGCGGGAGCGCGCGGCCGGTACATGGGCGTCTACACGATGGCGTTCGGCGTGGCGTTCGTCTTCGCTCCCGCGGGCGGCGCGCAAGTCTACGAGACGCTGGGGCCGGATCGGCTGTGGTACGGGATCGGTGCCCTCGGCGGGGTGCTGCTCGTCGTGAGCCTGGCGCTCACCCGGACCCTGCGCCGCCGGACCTAGCTCGCTCGAGCTCCGGCGTCTCGCTGTGCCGCCTCCGCGCCAGCCACCGGGCCAGCGGGGTGCTGGTTCAGTTTGAAACCTCGGCCCGCGGGGCTCGCGCGCCGACCTCCGCCGAGCGTGCGCCCTTTCAGGGAAGAACCGGGCGCACGCTCAGAGGGCCCCACGGGCCGAGGTTTCAAACTGAACCGTGTGGGGGCGCCGCGGGTCGCCGGCTCGTGTTAAACTGACGCGTCCGCAACCGGACTCCAGTGGCCGCCATGAGCACTCGGCGAGCCGAAAAGGCGGGGATGGCGACGACCGCGGTGCAGCTCGGGGCCATGGCGTGCCTGCTGGCGGCAGCGGCGCTCGTGGCGTCCAGTCCGCGGGCCGGAGAAATCGCGTCGGCGCCGGACTGCGTCGACAACGAACCGCGCGCGATCGCGAGCGGCGGGACGAACGGGGTCGACTCGGTCTTCGCCGCGGACCTCGACGGCGACGGCGACATGGACGTGCTGTCCGCCTCGGCCAACGACGACAAGATCGCCTGGTTCGAAAACGACGCCGGCGCTCCGCCCGAGTTCACCGAGCACCTCGTGACCAACAACGCCGACGGGGCCTCGGCGGTCCACGCCGCCGATCTCGACAACGATGGGGATGTCGACATCGTCTCCGTGTCGGCCAACGACGACACGCTGGCATGGTACGAGAACGTCGGTGGTTCTCCACCCCTGTTCGTGGAACGCACGGTCACGACCGGCGCTCGGAACGCGCTGGCGGTCCACGTCGCCAACGTGGACGAGGACAACGATCAGGACATCCTCTACGCCGCGTTCGACAACGACACGATCGCCATCTGCGTGAGCGACCTGGCGCCAGCGACCCCGATGCAGCCCCATCCGCTTCCGTCCTTCACCGAGCTGATCGTCTCCAAGACGGCCGACGGCGCCGCGGCGGTGTTCGCTGCGGATCTGTTCTCGAACCCCCAGGCGGACCTGATGCTGAAGAACCCGATGGAGATTCTCTCCGCGTCGCGCCTGGGCGACAAGATCGCCTGGTACGAGCGCAAGTTCGACACGACGACACTGGTCGTCTCCTACCTCGAGCACGTCATCGACACGAGCGCCGACGGCGCGACCTCGGTGTTCGCCATCGACCTGGACGGCGCGGCGGGGGTCGACGTGCTCTCGGCCTCGGCCAACGACGGTCGGGTCTCCTGGTACAAGAGCAACGGCGCTGCGCCACCCTCGTTCACCAAGCAAGTCGTCGCGCTGCTGTCGGGCGCCAGTGCCGTGTTCGCGGCTGACCTGGACGGCGACCTGGACGCCGACGTCATCGCTGCCTCGCGGCTGGGCAACCGGGTGGTCTGGTACGAGAATCTGGGCGGAGGCAGCTTCGGTGATCCTGCCGCGAACGCGCGGATCCTCACCGTCGTGCCGGGGCCGGCGGCCATCTACGCGGTCGATTTCGACAACGATGGCACGGCGCTGGACCCGGATATCGACGTGCTGGTCGCCTCCTCCGTGGCCGGGGCGATCGCGGCGCACGACAAGATCGCCCTCTACGACAGCGACGGTGGCGCTCCGCCGGCGTTCACGGAGCGCATGGTCTCGGGACCGGCCGTCGCCGCCGAGGCGCTGCTGGCGGTCGATGTCGATGCGGACGCGGACGTCGACGTCGTCGCCGTCAACTCGGTGGACGACACGATCATTTGGTTCGACAACGACGGGGCCGATCCGCCGGGGTTCGCGAGAAAACTGCTCACGGACGACGCGCCGGTGGCTCGGGGCCTGTTCTGGTCCGACCTCGACGGTGATCTGAACCAGGACCTGGTGGTGGCGCTGGCCGGCGACGATTCGATCGCCTGGTACCGGAACCTCGGTGGCGGCGACTTCGGCGATCCGGCCACGAACCGCCGGCCCATCACTTCGTTCAATGCGGACGGAGCGTCGTCCGTGTTCGCCATCGATCTCGACGGCGACGGCGACACGGACGTGCTGTCGACCTCGGAGAATGACGATCGGGCGGCCTGGTATCGGAATCTCGGCGGGGGCGATTTCGGCGACCCGAACACGAACCAGATCCTCATCACGAGCGCCGCCGACGGGGCCCGCTCGATCTACGCCGTCGACTTCGACCGAGACGGCACGGAGATGGAGTCGGACATCGACGTGCTGGTGGCTTCGGCGAACGATGACCGCGTCGTGCTGTACTTGAACGACGGCGCCGAGGCTTTCACGGCGGTCGAGATCACGACGCTGGCCGACGGGGCGCGCTCGGTTTCCGCGGCAGATCTGGACGGCGACGGAGACCTCGACGTTCTCGTCGGATCGGCCAACGACGACACGGTCTCCTGGTTCGAACAGGCCGAGACGGAGGTCGAAGATCCTCCGGACTCCGGCATGTTCGTCACCGTCACGACCTACATCGAGCACATCATCGTCCCCACCTCGACGCCCGTGCCCGCGTCCGCGGATTTCGTGCGCCGAGCGCTGGCGGTCGACCTCGACGCCGACGGCGATCTCGACGTGGTTTCTGCCTCGAGCGGCGACGACAAGATCGCCTGGTACCAGAGCGACCTCCTGCCCATCCCGGATCCGCCGCCGGATCCGCCGGTCACGCCGGTGTTCACCGCGCGCGGCATCTCGACCAGCGCCGAGAGCGCCCGGGCCGTCGACGTGGCCGACCTCGATGGCGACGGAGCACTCGACGTCGTCTCGGGATTCCTGTTCGGGATCGCCTGGCACGCGGGGGGCGCCACGGAGGCCTGCTCCTCGTTCGATGTCGATGGTGACGGGCGCATCGACGGGGTCGAGCTGAGCTGGTTGGGCGCCGCCTTCGGCGCGTCGAGCTCGATTTGCGCCGGCGGCGGACTACCGGGGCGGGAGTGGTGGGCCCCCATCGATTACAACCGCGACTGCCTCGTGGACGGCGAGGACCTGTCCATCCTGACCATGATCGGCGTCTGGGGCAACTCGACGGATCCCCAGGATCCGAATCACTGCGCCTACACCTGTCCTTAGCGCAGGGCTGGAGCTGTCGTGACCCACTCCGCATCCTCCTCGACTTCACGAGCACCGCGCGAGCCCGGCCCCGCGGCGCGTCGGGCGATCGGGGCGACCTGCCTCTTGCTGCTCGTCTTTTTCGGCTGCTCGACGGACGACAGCGGCGGCCTGGACGACAGCTGCCTCGCGTTCGTGCCCTCCCAGCAGCGGACGGATGGCGAGGTGACCGCCGTCCTGGCCGCCGACAGCAGCTGTGACCTGGCGATCCTGGAACTGGTCGTGACCGGCGTATCCGACGTCTGGAGCGTACAGTTCGAGCTGGACTACCCCATCGCGCTCTCGCAGTTCGCGTTCATCGATACGGCCAGCTCTTTCTTGGTCGACGACGGAACGCCTCCGCTGTTCCACGCCGAGGACAATCCCCTGGGTCACCTCGTGGTCGGCGTGAGTCGACAGAACACGGGGAGCAACACGGGCGTGACCCCCACGGAGGACGATAACGTGCTGGTCAGGCTCGGATTCGTCCGTTTCGCGAACTCAGGCGAAGGATTGCTGATGTTCATGAACCCTTCCCTCTCCACGTTGACCGTCGCCGGAGAACAGCCCACGGAACTCCTCGTTCCCTTCCACGCCGGCTCGTTCGTCATCGAAAACTGACCTTGGCGCCTCTGCAGGATTGGCCCGCGCCGGCGGCATCGCGCGCGACCGGGGACCGGGAGCCGGGCCGGCGGCTTGTCAACCTCCCGCGGTTCGCGTATCTTTCGCGCGCGCCGGGAGCGCTCGGAGCTTCGAGTTGCAAGGCACGCACGAGCTGATTCCCAGCCGGGAGATGGGGCGCCGGGTCCACCTGTGGCGCTACGGCCACTTCGGCCTGCCGCTCCTGGTCTTCCCTTCGGCGGCGGGCATGGCCCACGAGTGGGAAGCCCACGGCATGGTCGAGGCCCTGGGCGACTTCCTCGAGCAGGGTCGCTTGAAACTCTACTGCACCGAGAGCAACGTGGCCGAGGCCTGGACCCGCCGGGATTCGGACCCGGCCTGGCGCATGCAGCGCCACCTGACGTTCGAGGCCTACGTCGCCCGCGAGCTGGTCGCGTTCATCCGCGAGGATTGCCGGAGCCCAGACATCCCCATCGCCGTATCGGGCACGAGCCTGGGCGCGCTGTATTCGGCCAACTTCGCCCTGAAGTTCCCGGAGATCTTCCGCTACGCGCTGTGCATGAGCGGCCGGTACGACACCTCCTGGCTCACGGACGGATATCACAGCGAGGCGACCTACCTGAACAATCCGATGGCCTACGCGCCGAACCTCGCCGGCGAGCGGCTCGAGCGGGTCCGGCGACTCGTGCACCTCGTGCTCGTCTGCGGGCGGGGCAAGTGGGAGGACGGCAACCTCGGGGACACCGAGAAGTTCGCGGGGATCCTGGCGGCCAAGGGCATCAGCCACCGCTGCGACCTGTGGGGCCACGACGTCTCGCACGAATGGGAATGGTGGCGGCGCCAGGCCCGCCACCACCTGTCGGACTACCTGCGGCCACCGTCGACCTGATCTCCGGGAGAAGCCCGGGGGTCCGTCACGGCGGGGCGGTGCCGCGACGCCAACAGAACGAGCAGGAGCTCCCCTTGGCGATGGCGCGGTTGCGGCTTACGTCTTTGGGTTGCGCAGGGCCTGGAGTTCCCGCTCCTTGCATTCCCGGCACATGCTGTGAGTCACGGACGCCTCCGAGTTCTCCGTGATGTAGGCCTCCACTTGTTGCCAGTACCCCTTGTCATTCCGCACCTTCTTGCACCAGGCACAGATGGGAACCAACCCACTGAGGCTCTTGATCTTGTCGATGGATTCCTGCAGCTCGCGGGCAATCCTCATTTGTTCCTTGTAGGAGAGCTCGAGACGAGACAAGATGGTGACAATGATGAGGAAGAAGCCCAACCGTATCGTGGCATTCCAGAACGGGATGAGCGGATGGGAAAACACATGTCCACTCGCGACGTCCGCGCCAAGCCAGACGAGCGCACTGGAGACGGCTACGACGAATCCCGGCCGTTTTCCGGCCCGCCACGTTACCCACGCAATGGGCCCCACGTAGAAGATGGAAAAGCCGATCTCAAATCCTGAGAGAAAATCAATGACGCCGAGAATGGCAACGAGGACAAGTCCCGCCGTGGTAACGGCCTTGCGACTCGGTATTCCAGGGGAGGTAACGATAGACGTCGTCATTTCATCTCCGTCCGGTGCGGTGGAGGCCGCCGACGATCATTCGAGTCACCCCGCTCCTGGACGCTGTCTCTGCGGGTGGCCCGAGCAAAGGATCAAATGTCGTTGACTAGCCTGGGAATCATGACGACTCGCTGAATCCTGTTATCCGGATCCTCGTCTACGAGTTGAATCACTATGTCCCGCAGCCTGCCTTGCGCCGGGCAATCCTTCTTGGACGGAATGCCAGCGGTGACCGTGCCCGTGGCCAGGAACCACAGAACCTTGCCGATCTGAAAGATGTCCGACCGGTGATCGACCGGATGTTTCTTGTCCGCGGCGTACTTGATCAGCTCGGGTGACGAGAACGAGACCGGACCGGCGAACTCTTGAACCTGGCTGAACCTGTCCATGGGGCGAGTCGAGCTGTCCTCGCCGATCCGCTTGGCCATGCCGAAACCGGTCAACAGGAGTGATTGGGACCCTCGTCTCGAGACAAGATTGTCGGGGTTGATGTCGCGATGGACGAAGCCCTTGGCATGCAGATGCGATGCGGCGGTGCAAATGTCGGTGGTGGCCGCTTTCAACGAATGGATACCCAAGGGACCACGATCCTCGACGAACTGGCGCACGTTTGTACCGCCAAGCTCCATGGCTAGCCATCGAAGATCTTGAGTGCTCGCATCTGCCTGTGATTGCACCGCGACCAGGCCATCATCGTGATACTTCACGATGTGCGGCGAAGAGAGCGACCTCAGCACGCGGATCTCGTTGTCGAAGCGATCGATGCGTGTCGGCTCCTGCATTCTGAGCAGCTTTACCGCGCAGGCCTCGTCAGGGCGACCAGCGCTCGCCTTGCTGGCGTGGAAGATCACGCCGCTCTTCCCACCTGGTCCAGCGAAGTGCAGCTTGTAGACCGCCGAACCTCCGGGTATCTCGTCGGGCAGGTTGAACCTGCCGAGGGCTTGGCCGTTCTTGCCGAGTTCGATGAAGAACATGCCGGTTCTACGAAGTCATGCGCCCGCCGGCCCCCGGGCCGGCCGTTACGGGCCGTAGGTGCTCGACGGAATCGCGGACCAGGGTCTTCAACACGCTCCGGTCGACGTCAGCCAGCCGCCGGATGTACGGGCAACTCTTGCCAGTCTTGCACGGGCCCAGCTTGCGCAGGTGCTCGGCGTAGTCGGTGGATCCGGGCAAGCTGTAAAGCGTCGACCCGCGCTGGCCCGGCGAGAAACCCGTGAGGAACCAGGGCTCTGCCTTGGTCGCTTGCTTCATGATCCGCACCAAGGTCAGGCAATCCAGGCGCCGGGCGTCGTCCTCCACGGCTGCGGGAGAGGCCTCGACGGTGGCTTCACTGGGCCTGGTCTTCAACGCTGCCATGTCCAATCCCTCATCCTCGAGCCAGGCCGCGGTTCTCCCCCGAGCGGCCGGCGTGAAGCTCGAGGCCGCCAAGGGTCAAGCCCGCCCCGTTCGTTCGGGGACCATGATATGGATCTCCGGCATCCGTGTAAATCCGCCGAGCGTGCGACGTTTCAGGAAACTACCCAGAGCAGCGTGCCACCCGGAGGACGGAGGGCGGTACCTAGGTTGCAGCGTCCGGGTCGGCGCCCGCGGCGCGCAGCAGGCGGTCGTTGACGGGCGTCGGGATGGCGTGGCGGCGGCCGAAGCGCGCGATGGCTCCGTTGCGCCAGGCGAGGGCCCGCGTGCCGCCTTTGACCCAGCCGAGCCGAGTCGTCGTCTCGAGGAGCTTGCGTTCGGCGACGGCCGCGCTGGCCTCGACGCCGTACTCCGCCCCGGCGGCCCGCGCGCACTCGTCGATCAGGGCTTCCATTTCGTCCCGCTGACTTTCGAGGTAGGCCGCGAGGCTCATGCGGTGCACCGCCAGTGGCAGTCCCACGACCGCGTTCCAGGCGCCCTTGACGATCATGGCGCGCAGGAAATCGTCACGCCCCTCGAGCACACTGCAAGGGATCCCACCGGTACCCAGCGTGCCGGCGATTGCGCCGGCGAGCGGACCGTGGAACTGCGACTTGCACAGCACGCTGAAGAACGCCTCCTTGGCCGTGAGCCAGAGCAGGCCTCGCGTCACGGGGCCGAGCGGCCCGTGAACGGCCTCGAGGAATCCACTCTGGACCAGGACGGCGCGCGAGCGCAGCGGGCCCGTCAGGCGCTCCAGCACTGCGCCGAGATCCTCCTCGCGGACGGCCACGATCCGGGGCGCGGGGTCGTCTTCGCGCAAGGCGGCCTCCCAGCCCCGCTCCCGAGTGACCGGAATCGTGGCCCAGCCTGCCACGGCCAGCGCGGTGGCCAGCCGCCGGCCCACCTCGCCCGTCCCGACCACGAATGCCCGCCCGACGCCGGTCATGATGACGCTCCATCGCGGCCCCGCTGCCCGCCGTCGCCGCGTCGACAAGGCTGCCCCGAACCTCGCGCGAGTGTAACATCCGGAACCATGGAGCTGGCCCGGGAACTGGACCGCATCCTGGCGCCCGAACGCGTGCGGACGCGCTGGATCGATCGCATCGCGTACGCCAACGACGCCAGCGTCTACCGGCTGGTGCCCCGCGCGGTCGTCATGCCGGACTCCGTCGAGGAGATCCGGGGGTTGTTCCGCCTTTCCCACCGCCTGCGCATCCCGCTCACGTTCCGGGCGGCGGGCACCAGCCTGTCCGGCCAGGCCGTCACGGACGGCATCCTGGTCGTGCTTTCGCGCCACTGGCGCAAGGTGCAGGTCGAGCAGGACGGGCGGCGGGTCCGCGTGCAACCGGGGGTCATCGGCGGCGTGGTCAACCAACAGCTGCGGAAGTACGGCGTGAAGATCGGCCCCGATCCGGCCTCGATCAACGCCTGCATGATGGGCGGGATCCTCGCCAACAACTCGAGCGGCATGTGCTGCGGGGTCGCGCAAAACGCCTACCACACGCTGGCCTCCATCTCGTTCGTGCTGCCGAACGGTCTCGGCTTCGACACGGAGCAGCCGGAAGCGCACGCCAGGCTGGCCCGCGAGGCTCCATCCATCTCCGTGGGGTTGCTCGAGTTGAAGGCGCGCGTCGAGGCCGACTCGACCCTGCGGGAGCGCATCCGCGAGAAATATCGCTTGAAGAACACGATGGGCTATTCGCTCAACGCGTTCCTCGACTACGTCGAGCCGCTGGACATTCTGGCTCACCTGCTGATCGGCTCGGAGGGCACTCTCGGCTTCATCGCGGAGGCCGTGCTCGACACCGTTCCGGACTACCCTTTGAAATACACGGGGCTGCTGTTCTTCCCCGATGTCCCCGCCGCCTGCTCCGCGATCGCAGCCCTGCGCGACTCCGGGGCGCGCGCGCTCGAGTTGATGGATCGGGCGTCGCTGCGCTCGATCGAGGACCAGCCCGGCGTGCCGCCCGGCATCCGCGAGCTGCCCGCGAACGCCGCCGCAATCCTCGTCGAGTACCAGTGTGGGACCGCGGAGGAGCTGGAACAGGAGGAGTCGGCTTGCCGGGAGCTGCTGCCGTCCCTGCCGCTGGTCGAACCGCCCGTCTTCACGCGTGACTCCGACGAGCAAGCCGCGCTGTGGCGCGTGCGCAAGGGCATCATCCCATCGATCGGCGCGATGCGACGACGCGGCACGTCGTGCATCCTCGAGGACGTCGTCTTCCCGCTGGAGCGTCTGGCTCCCGGAGTGGCCGAACTGCAGGAGCTGTGCGCGCGACACGGCTACCACGACGCGGCGATCTTCGGTCATGCGAAGGACGGAAACCTGCACTTCGTTCTGACCCAGGCGTTCCAGGAACCCGCCGAGATCGAGCGCTACGACGCATTCATGCGCGCGCTGGCCGACCTCGTGGCCGTCCGCAACGGCGGGGCGCTGAAGGCGGAGCACGGGACCGGCCGCAACATGGCGCCGTTCGTCGCGACAGAGTGGGGTGAACACGCGCATCGAATCATGCGCGATCTCAAGCGGCTGATCGATCCCGAGGGGCTGTTGAATCCGGGCGTGATCCTGAACGACGATCCGCGGGCGCACGTCGCCGACCTCAAGCTCCTGCCGACGGTGGCGCCGGAAGTGGATCAATGCATCGAGTGCGGCTTCTGCGAGCGTACTTGCCCGAGCCGGGACCTCACGCTGACGCCGCGGCAGCGAATCGTGGTGCGGCGCGAGATCGCGCGCCTGTGCGAGATCGACTCCCGCTCGCCGGTCGTGGCCGCGCTCGAAGCCGACTTCACGTACGACGGAATCGAGACCTGTGCCGCCGACGGGCTGTGCGCCATGGCCTGCCCGGTCGGGATCGACACCGGTCGCTTGATCAAACGCCTTCGCAGCCGCTCCCACTCCGCGATGGCGGCGCGGCTGGCGCGGCTCGCGGCAAGCCGCTTGGCCTGGGTCGAGGCGGCCGCCCGGCTGGCGCTGCGGACCGGCCGCTTGCTCGGGCGAGACCTGCCGCCGCCGAGCCAGGCTGGGCTGCCGGCCACTTCCCGCCGCGGGGCTGCGGCGGTCTACTTCCCGTCGTGCGTCTCCCGCGTGCTGGGGCCCGACGCGCCAAGGGAGCGGCCGTTGGCCGGGCTACTCGTCGAGGTCTCGCGGCGCGCCGGCGTGCCGCTGTGGATTCCCGAGGACGTGGCCGGCCGCTGTTGCGGCTTGTCCTTCTCGTCGAAGGGCCTGGACGCGGCGTACTCGGTCGCGAAGAACGCGACGGTCGAGGCCCTGTGGGGCTGGAGCGACGCGGGGCGGTTGCCGATCGTCGTCGATTCGAGTCCCTGCGCCCAGCTCTTGAAGCAGGCCGGCGCCGAGCTGAGCCCGGGGAATCGGGGGCGGATGACGGGCTTGCGCGTGCTGGACAGCATCGAGTTCGCCCACGACGAGGTCCTGCCGCGAAGGCCGCCCGAGCGCGTCCCCGGTCGCGTCGTGCTGCATCCCGTCTGCTCCGTGCAGAAGATGGGCCTGGCCGGCAAGTTCCAGCGTTTGGCCCAGGCCTGCGCCGAGGCTGTGGACGTGCCGCCCTCTTCCGGCTGCTGCGGCTTCGCGGGAGACCGAGGTTTCTTCCGGCCGGAATTGACCGCGTCGGCGACGCAGGCGGAGGCCGGCGAGGTGGCCGGTCAAGACTACCGCGGCTACTACAGCAGTAGCCGTACCTGCGAGATCGGGTTGACTCGCGCCACCGGCCGGCCCTACCGTCACATCTGGAGTCTGCTGGAGGAGACCACGCGCGGACCCGGATCGGGCGCCCCGGGCCAGCGTCCCGGGATCGATGCCGCGGGCCCGTCGGCGCTCCGAAAGGTTGCCGGCCCACCGGCGCGGGACCCGCGCTGAGGGAGGCCCGTCGGCAATCGGCGAGGGATTGCCACGCGATGCCGGTTCCGGTGCTAGGATGCCCGCTCGGTCCGGTCGGACCCGCACCGGGCCTGGTGTTTCCCCGATCCCCACGGCGAGGTGGAATGAGCCGGACCGTCATGACGTCGGCGCTGATCGCCGCCCACCTGCTGCTAGCCGAAGGGGTTCCGACCGCGGCCGACGACCGGCGCGGCGGCGAGATCGGCATCGTCGTCGGCGCGTTCGCGCCGGACGAGACGATGACCCGGGACTCGTCCACGGCCGAGTTGGAGCTGGGTCTGCGCGGCGGATCCGTGTTCACCAGCCGCTGGGGCTGGTTCGTGGACGGACTGTACTCCGTCGTGGGTACCTCGGGAGGTCTGGGCGACGCCAAGACCGTGATCGGCCGGTCGGGGATCGACGTCATGTTCGGACCGCGACGCAATTCCCGCTGGCTCGTCTCCTTGGGCCCCGGCTGGATGGTCGTCGACTACGAAAACGCCGGCCGCGAAGATTTCCACAACCCCATCGCCTCCTTGGGCTTCGGCCAGCGAATTCGCGTGAGCGCGAACACCCGGCTGCGCTGGGAGCTGCGCGGCGATCACACGCTCGACCACGCGCGGCTCGAGGACGACCTGGTTCAGGGACACGCCCTGCTGGCGTTCACCTGGGGCCCGGCCGGCGAGCCGGAGCCCGGCAGCGCCGAGGCCGAGCGCGCTCGCAGCGACGAGGACGGGGACGGCGTGCGCGATCGACAAGATCGTTGCCCCGGCACGCCCGTGGGCGCGCAGGTCGACTCGAAGGGTTGCGCGCCCGACGCCGACCGCGACGGGATCCCCGACGGGATCGACCGCTGCCCGCGCAGTCGAGTCGGCGAGTCCGTCGGACCGGACGGCTGCCCTGCCGACGCTGACGGGGACGGCGTGCCCGACATGTCCGACCTCTGCGCCGACACTCCGCGCCTGGCGCACGTCGACGAGTGGGGCTGCCCCAAGGACCTCGACGGCGACTCGGTGTACGACGGCTTCGACGCCTGTCCTGCCACGCCCCGCGGGGCCAGGGTCGACGAGCGCGGCTGCCCGCTCGATGGCGACGGCGACGGGGTGCCCGACGGCCGCGACCGCTGTCCGCTCACGCCCGCGGGTTCTCCCGTCGATGCACAGGGCTGCCCGCCGGACGGCGACGGCGACGGGGTGCGGGACGACCTCGACGAATGCCCCGCTACGCCGGCCGGCCGAGACGTCGACGAGCGCGGCTGCTGAGGCCCGTCCTTCGAGCAGAGTCGTGGCGGGAGAGTCGCTGGAAGGGCTCAGGCCCGCAAGCGTCCGAGAATCACGTTGAGCGGGTTGCGCCGTGACAGGAAGGGCACGAGAGGACGGCGGCGAACCCCCATGAGCTTCAGCGCGCGCAAGCTCGGGCCGTGGCCGGCGTGCAGCTCGAGACCGCGCAGGAAGGCGCGGTACGCTTCGCGGCGCCGTCCGGCGCGAAGCAGCACGCGGCCCAAGTTGCAGCGCAGGTCCGCGTCGTAGCCTTCGAGCGTCACGGCCTCGCGGCACAACTGCAGGCCCTCGCGGACGCTACTCGTGTCGAGCGCCAGGCACATGCCGTAGTAAGAGATGTAGCGCGGTTGCGGGCGCGCCCGGCTGTAGCGACCCTCGATCTCGATCGCCGCCTCGAACAAGGCCAGCGCCTCCCGCTTGCGCCCCGCGTCCAGTGCCGCGAGCCCCGTCCTGTAGCTGTCTTCGGCTGACGGAACCAGCACGTGTCGCCCCTCCGGGACCGTCGTGTCCCGCTCTCTTTTGTGGAGAAGATCGGCCCGCGGCGGGGCCGGATCCATGGCGAATTTCGTGGACGGGCTGACGAAAACGTACAGCGGAACTGCCTGGCCCCGAGCGCTCGATCGTGTAGACTGGGGCAGGCATGCCCACCAGCACCGTCGAAGACTACTTGAAGCGCATCTTGCTGGAGCAGGACCGCAACAATGGCGGTCTCGCGTCGCCGGGGCGAATCGCCGGCGCCCTCGGCGTGGCTGCGGGCACCGTGACGGCGATGATGAAGACGCTGACCGATTCGGGGCTGGTGACCTACGAGCCCTACGCCGGCGTCCGCCTGACCCCGGCGGGGCGCAAGCTGGCGGCCCACGTGCTGCGGCGGCACCGCCTGGTCGAGCTGTTCCTGGTCCGGACGATGGGCATGGACTGGAGCGAGGTGCACCGCGAGGCCGAGGTGCTCGAGCACGTCATCTCGGACCGGTTGCTCGAGCGCATGGACGAGATCCTCGGCCGGCCTTCGGTCGATCCCCACGGCGACCCGATACCCACGCCTGCGGGGCAGGTGCCGGACGTGTGCCAGGAGAGCTTGCGCACGTGCGCCCTCGGCGAACGGTTGCGCGTGGCCCGCGTCACCGATCAGCGAGCCGAGTTCCTGCAACTCCTGGAGCGGCACGGTCTCAAGCCGGGCCGATGGCTGCGGATCCTCTCGCGCGACGAGCTGACGGAGACCGTGGAGGTCCAGCCCGACGAGGCTGTCTCGCTGCAACTCGGATTTCGCGCGGCCGAGCGCGTCCTGGTCGAGCCGGCCTGACTCCCGGCGCCCCGCGCGGGAGCAGGGCAACGTGGGACGAGGGCTGCCCACGCATCGGCGGCCCTCGGCCTCGACTGCGATCCGGGACTCTGCCGGCGAGTTCGTGTATTCTACCGCTCATGGTCGACCGCGCGGGGCCGTGAGCCGATGAGACAATCGAGCATTCAGGCCGCCCGAGTGTTGCTGGAGGCCTGTCCGCCCGCGCGCGAAGACCAGGACAAGGCCTACGCTCTGCTGCGCCAGAGCTTCGCCTGTTACAACTCGTTCCACGTCGTCAGCGTTCCGGACATCCAGGACACGTCGGAGTTCCAGCGCAACCGGCCGCGGGTGGCCAACGACGAGTTCGCCGCCTGGATCGGGGAGTTGACGGCCAAGCCGCTCAGCCTCTACAAGGTCTGCACGAGCTGTACGGCGGCCGAACTGGCCGCGTGGCTCGACGAAGCCCGCTCGCTCGGCTGCCAGGACGTGTTCCTCGTCGGTGGCGACTCCGCCGCCAAGAGCTACAAAGAGGGTGCGCTGCAAGTCGGGGACGCCGCCTCGATCGCCCGCGGCAAGGGCTTCATCTGCGGCGGCATCATCATCCCGACGCGGCGGAAGCACTTCGTGTCCCGTCCGGCGTCGCTCGACGAGACCGAGCGGCTGATCGCCAAGGTGCGCGATTACGGCATCGGCTTCTTCACGACGCAGATCCTGTACGAGGGCGAGTGGATGAGCTGCCTGCTGCTCGACCTCGTGCGGCGCATGCAGTCGGACGAGCTACCCAAGGTGTTTCTCACCTTCTCTCCCTTCGTCTGCCCCGAGGACGTGGTTTTCGCCCGCAAGACCCTGGGGGTGTACGTGCCGCGCGACGTCGACCGGGCGCTCCGCGGGGCACGGAGCATGCGCGAGGCCTCGATCTCGTCGCTGCTGCTGGTCTGGGAGAGGCTGTCGACGTTCGCCGCCGAGATCGGCTACCCCGCCGAGAAGCTGGGCGTCAACGTCGAGTACCTCGACTCGCGCAACCCGCGCAACGTCGACGCGGCCTTCGAGCTGGCTGAGGAGTTCGGCCGGCTGCTGAAGCGGCGCTGAGCCCGCGATCGACTCAGATCGACCCGTCCGGCAGCAGCTCGCACCCGGGTGCCAGAGTCTCGAGATTGCCGAGGCAGAACGCCAGCGTGCCGTTGAGCAGGTCCTCGACCTCGATCTCCACGATCTCCGTGCCGTCGAAGGTCATGTCGTAGAACCAGTGCTCGCTGGAAGGTGCTACCACGATCACGTCGGCCAGACGGCTGCCCGAGGGCCACTGCGCGTCCGGGGCGTAGTTCAGCGTTCCGTCGACCTCGACGGAGCCATCCGGCGAAGTCGTCTTGCACTGGTTCAACGTGAAGGAGCCGCCCGAACAGTCTCCGACACACCCCCCCTCGTTGCAAAACTGCTCGGGGGTGACGTCGGCACACCCCGGCGTGCACTCCTCCGCCAGCCCCCCCTCTGCCTCCCCGCGGGCCGCGGAAACGGGCGGCGGGTTCGGGTTGAGCTCGGTCAACGCCAGGTTCAGCACCTGCAAGAGTTGGGTGACGGCGGCGTTGACCTCCGACAATTCGGAACTCCCGCCCGAGGAGCTGCAGCCCGGAACGACGAGCAGGGCCAAACCACACAACACCGCGATCCCTCGAGACTCTTTCATGAAGCCTCCCGTGGCGTCCCCGCTCTCGGACCGGAGGAGGATACCCAATCGGACAGGGGCCGCGCAATGGCGGACCGGCTGCCGCGGCCGGCCGGAGCCGGGGCGAACGAGGCGGGCGAGCTTCGAACGGGAGGTCAGGGCGTCGGATCGCAGGCGTTGCCGATGCCGTCCTGGTCGTCGTCCTCCTGCCCCGGGTTGGGTACCGTCGGGCAGTTGTCCAGGGGACACGTGTTGACTGGGTAGCCTGGGTTGCCGAAACCGTCTCCGTCGCTGTCCGTGCAGGTGTCGCACGCGCCGCCGATGCCGTCCAGATCGCCGTCGCCCTGACCGGGATTGAAGTTGATCGGGCAGTTGTCGCACTCGTCGCCCACGCCGTCGAGATCGACGTCCGCCTGGCTCGGGTTGGGCACCGACGGACAACTGTCGACCCGCTTGACCAGCGAGAGCCGCGGCACGAGCAGCAGGTCGCTCGAGGCCGACGACACGTTCCACACGCCGATGGCCGCCACGTTGGTGCCGGCGTGCAGGGCGCCGGACGCCTGGGCGGTCACGTCCGTGAACGGTTCGTAGACCGGATCTGCTTGGTTGCTCGCTTCCTTCTGCGAGTTGAGCGGCTGGTTCCACGCCGGCACGCCGGGGGTCATCTCCGGTGAACGGAACACTTCGACGCCGTTGATCCAGACGATGTAGGCGTCGTCGAAGTCGGCGCCGGACCACACGGCGTGCAGGCCCACGAGGCTGGGGACGTCGAAGGTCGCGCGGGTGTAGATCGAGCGGGTCCCCGGATCAACCGGAGTCGTGATCAGGTCCTGGGCATTGGGCGGGCTCGCTGCCGTGTCGTAGCCGACCCCGTACAGACCTGCGAGCCAGCTCCCGTCGGTCACGTAGCCCTCGGCCACCCACGAGATCCCAGGGATATTCGGGTCGCTGCTGTTCGCCCGATAATCCATGGCCGAGGCTTCCTCGATCACCACGGTTTCGGTGTCGCAAACGCCGTCGGCATCCGGGTCCGTACGCGACGCGGAGGGGCAGAGCACGCAGCCCAGGTTCGGATTGTTCGCACAAGGATCGCAAGCGTCGCCGAGGAGATCGCCGTCCGCGTCGGCCTGTCCCGGGTTGGCCAGACCCGGACAGTTGTCCAAGGGGCAGGTGTTGGCCGGGAACGCCGGATCGCCCGCGCCGTCGCCGTCCGTGTCCGTGCACGGATCGCAGGCGTCGCCCAGCTCGTCCAGATCGGCGTCCTGCTGGCCCGGGTTGTCGTCGTCCGGGCAGTTGTCGCAGGCGCTGCCCAGTCCATCGAGGTCGGGATCCGCCTGGTCCGGGTTCGGATCGAGCGGGCAATTGTCGTCCGGGCAGGTGTTGCCCGGGAACCCCGGATCGCCCGCGCCGTCGCCGTCGGTGTCCGTGCAGAGGTCGCAGGCGTCGCCCAGACCGTCCAGGTCGGTGTCGGCCTGGCCCGGGTTGTCGTGGTCCGGGCAGTTGTCGCAGGCGCTGCCCAGCCCGTCGAGATCGGGATCCGCCTGGTCCGGGTTGGCATCGAACGGGCAATTGTCGTTCGTCGTGCACACGCCGTCACCGTCGCCGTCGAGGTTCTCCGGGGAGAGCGGGCAGACGTCGCAGGCGTCGCCCAGCGTATCCGCGTCGGTGTCCAGCTGGTCCGGGTTCGCAGCGTAAGGACAGTTGTCGTCCGGGCAGGTGTTGCCCGAGAAACCCGGGTCGCCGAAGCCGTCGCCGTCGCTGTCGGTGCAGGAGTCGCAGGCCTCGCCCAGGCCGTCCTGGTCGGTGTCCGCCTGGTCGGGGTTCGACAGGCCTGGACAGTTGTCGCGTTCGATCAGCATGGACAGCCGAGGCACGACCACGAGATCGCCCGAGGCCGGCCCCGAGTTCCAGACGCCGAGAGCCAGCACATTGGAGCCGGCCTGCAGCAGCGGCTGGGCCACGGCGGTGACGTCGACGATCGGGGCGTAGATCGGGCTGAAGGGGTGGTTGCTCGACTCGTGAGACTGGGGCGCGGCATCCCACGCGGGATCCCCGGCCGGCATCTCCGGCGAGCGGTAGATCTCGACTCCGTTGAGCCAGGCGACGATGCCGTCGTCGTAGTCCGCCCCGAACGCGATGCTCAGCGCGGCGCCTGGATCGGCGACGGAGAAGTCCGCGCGCGTGAAGATCGAGAGCGTGTCCGCGGGGACGGTCGTGTTGATCAGGGCCAGCGCGTTGGGAACCTCCTGACCGTCGTAGCCGATGCCGTAGACGCCGCTCTGCCAGCCGGCACCGGGCACGTAGTCGGCCGCCACCCAGTCGATGCCCGGAATTCCCGGATCCGCCGCGTTGGCCAGGTAGTTCGAGCCAGAGCCCTCACTGACGAAGACGACCTCGGTGTGGCAGGCGCCGTCTCCATCGGCGTCGGCGTCGGCGGGGCAGGCCAGGCAGCTCAGGTTCGGGTTGTCGAAACACGGATCGCAGGCATCGCCCAGAACGTCCCCGTCCGTGTCGAGCTGGATCGGGTTGAAGGTCTGCGGACAGTTGTCGGTCGGGCAAACGTTCACCGGGAAGCCCGGATCGCCGAAACCGTCGTGATCGCTGTCGGTGCACGCATCGCAGGCGTCACCCAGGAAATCGGCGTCGGCGTCGCCCTGACTCGGGTTGGCTACGGACGGACAATTGTCCAAGGGACAGGTGTTGTTCGGGTACCCACCGTTCCCGGCCCCGTCGCCGTCCGTGTCCGTGCAAGGGTCGCACGCGTCTCCCAGGCCGTCGCCGTCGCCGTTGGCCTGGAGCGGATTGAAGACGTCCGGACAATTGTCGCCGGCGAAGCAGATTCCGTCCCCGTCTACGTCGTTGCCGGGGTCCGTCGGACACGGGTCGCACGGGTTGCCCAAGCCGTCACCGTCACCGTCGAACTGCCCGGAGTTCGGGACGTGGACGCAGTTGTCCAGGGGGCAGGTGTTCGCGGGGAATCCCGGATCGCCTTTGCCGTCGCCGTCGGTGTCGGTGCACGTGTCGCAGGCATCGCCCTTGCTGTCGCCGTCATGGTTGCTCTGAGTCACGTTGGACGTCGCCGAACAGTTGTCGCAGGCGTCGCCCGCCGTGTCGGAATCGGCATCCGCCTGACCCGGGTTCCACCCGAGCACGCAATTGTCGTCGGCGTCGACGATCCCGTCACCGTCCGAATCGAGAACCGTGGCCGGGCAGGGGGCGAGGTTGGGACGCTCGGCCCCGGCGCTGGACAGGCCCAGCGTGCCTTCGCCGCACGCGTTGTCCCCGGCCACCAGGTAGTAGAACATCTCACCCGGCCCCGGCGCGTCGGGTTCCAACATCGCTTCCGTGCCCGGCGCCCGCGCCAGTCGGCAAATGTGGCCGTAGGCGAAGGGCTGGCCCACGAGCCACAGGCCGCGGTAGATGTTGAACACGTGACTGTTCGGGATGTCGACCCAGGACAGCCGCGGCTTCGAGGGTCCCGCGCGCACGGTCGGTCCCACGTCGCCCGGCGGTGCGCTCACGCCGATCGTCAGCGGCGCGCAATCGCTACCGTCGAGCACGCCGTCGTTGTCGTCGTCCGGATCCGTGAGATTGCAGCCCCCGTCGAGATCGGTATCGGTGCCGTCGGCCAGCGGATCGTAGCTGCCGCTCGTGCAGTCGTCGCAGCCGTCGCCGTCCGAATCGACACAGACGTTGGGGTTGTTGTCGTTGCTGTCGCCGGCGGCGCAACGCCCGTCCCCGTCGACGTCCACTCCGTCGTTGAGCGGGGCGAACTGACCGCTCGTGCAGTCGTCGCAAGTGTCGAGGTCGGAATCCTTGCACTTCGTGGCATTCAGGGGCGCACTGTCCTCCGCGTCAGGAACGCCGTCGTTGTCGTCGTCGGGGTCGCCGACGTTGCACAGCCCGTCGAGGTCGAAGTCCGGGCCGTCGGTCAACGGATTGTAGCTGCCGCTCGCGCAGTCGTCGAAGCAACCGTCGGAGTCGGCGTCGCCGCAGGCGAAGGGGTTGTGGGGGAACGCGTCCTGGGCGTCCAGCGCGCCGTCCCCGTCGTCGTCGGGGTCGCCGAGATCGCACTTGCCGTCGAAGTCGAAATCCGGGCCGTCGTTCGCGGGGTAGGCCACACCGCTCATGCAATCGTCACAACTGTCGTTGTCGAGGTCGGCGCACTGGTACCGATTCGAGTCGTTCAGGTCGCATGGCGCCGCGACGCCGTCGCCGTCGGCGTCCACCGTGTTGCCGTCGCAGACGTCGCCGAGCGAGTCGCCGTCGCAATCGGACTGGCCGGGGTTGTACAAGCTGGGGCAGTTGTCGAGCGTGCAGTGGTGACTGGCCTGCACCGGGCTGCCGAACCCGTCGAGATCGGTGTCCGTGCAGGTGAAGAACTCGTCGGCGCCCAGGTCGACCACGAAGATGCCGTTCTTGTCGCGGTCCACGACGCGGGGACTGCCCTCCCAATCGGTTGGCGGGGCCGATCCCAAAAGGCGGCTGCCGGCCTCGATCGCCGGCGAATTGGAGTTGAGGTGGAAATTGTTGCCGTTGGCGTTCACGAACTGCGGGTTCGTCGAGATGTTGCCCAGGAGCCCCGTTCGATTGCCGATCCAGGAGGCGTAGCTGTTGATGTCGGAGTACTCGACGCCGACGGGGAACGTCACGGGCGGGGTCGGGCCGCCCAGGCCGTTGCCCGTGCCGCCGGTGTTGTCCCAGACGATCGAGTGGCTGCACATGAAACTGGCCGCGCCGTTCGTGTCGGTGAAGGCCTGGAGATTGACGCCGGGTGCGCCGGCCTCGGTCGTGTTCTTGGTCAGCGTGTTCAGGCGCAGCACCACGCCGGAACTCGAGTTCAGGCAGGACTCGATGGACGCGAACACGCCGCCGCCGGAGCCACCCGACAGGGCGCGGTTGCGGACGATCATGTTGTTCTCGATCTCCAGCGCGGCGGTCGCGGGGAACCCCGACACGAGACAGCTCGACGAACGATTGGTCAGCACCTGGGCCGCCACGCCGCCGCCCCTGAGATGCGAGTCGTTGAACGAGATCGTGTTGCCGGTGATCTTGAACTCGGCCAGGGCGGCGTCGGCCGCCGCGCTATTGTAGGCCTCGTAGCGTGCACCGATCCCGCCGCCGCCCCGTAGGACCCCGGTCGAAACGTTGTGATCCACGAGGTTGCGGCTGGCGACCAGGCTGTAGGTCTGTCCCTGAAACAAGCTGTCGACCGACAGGACCAACAGCATGCCGCCGGCGTCGTCCACCGCCGTGTTGTTCGTGACCGTGTTCTTGTCCACGAGCGCCCGGTGGTTGGCGAACTCGAAGGGCTCGAGGCGCAGGGCCAGCCCGCCGCCGCTGCCCGTCGCGGCGTTTCCGTTGAGCACGTTGCCGGTGACGACGAACGTCTCGGTTCCGTCGCCCCTGGCCTGCAGGCGGGCGCCGCCCCCTTCGTCCAGCGCGGTGTTGCCGTTGATCTGGTTGTTCCGGATCGTGACCTCGACGGATTCGAAGTTGGGGAACGTGTCGATCAGGACCGCAAGCCCCCCCGCGTCGTCGCCGGCGTCGTTGTTCGAGATCGTGTTGCCTTCGACCCGTGCCTCGATCGGGGCCACCTGGCAGCCCAGCGGGCTTACCCCGGTGAGCACCCTGACGCCACCGCCATCCTCGTCGGCCACGTTGTCCTTGACGACATTGTTGAGGATGGTCACGACCGATGGGCCGTAGACGCAGGTCGCCGGCTCGATCCGGATGCCGCCCCCGTACTCGCCGAAATTGCCCTGGATGACGTTGCCGACGATCGAGACCGTGCCAAAGCCGTAGACGCCCGAGTCACCCCCCCCGGTGATCGTGAAGCCCTGCAGCGTTCCGCCGGTGCCCCCGATCCTGACCACCGACTCGATGGAATCGCCGACGATGGTGGTGAGGGCCGGGTTCGGATTGTCGGCGATGATGTTGACCCACTTGTCGACGAAGACACCCGGGCTGACCTCGATGAAATTGCCGGAGGCGTTGATGGCGTCGTTGTACTCCCCCGGCTTGACACGGATGGTCGTGCCCGGCACCGTCACCTTGGTGTAGGCGAAGCTGATCGACGCGCAGGGGCTCGCCTGGGTGCCGCAACTGGGGGAGTTGCTCCCCTGCGGCAGCGGTGCGACCCAGATGTCCGCCCGCGCCAGCCCGGCTGGCAACGCGAAGGTCGCGGCCAGGATCAGAATCCTCAGCCTCAAGTGCAAACCTCGCTCGCGCCGGGCGAGACACCCTCGCGGGTGGCAACGCGGTCGGGCCGGCAGTTCTTCGGGCAAATTCTACGCGCGGGGCACAGTTTCTTATACGAAGTATGCCTGCGGGAGTCAACCTCGAGAGCGTCGGCGCCACGCTTTCGGAAGGGCGCAACTTCCTGGAATCCGGGCACTTTCGCGACCCGCGACGCGGCATGACCGCGGTTGCGCCGGGGAGCCCGTAGCACGGGGGCGCGGCGGGTGCCGCGGGACTCGAGCGGGCCACGCGGCGGGCGTCAAAACCCCGGCGTCTGTGGGCCGGTCACGGAGATTCCGGGGCCGAGCGCGGACGACCATGGACGCGTTCACGGGCCCGACTGGCGTTCCTCGATGCGCCGCCGGCCCAGAATCCGCAGCGGGTCGTAAGCCCGGTCCACAACCCGCTCCTTGAGCGGGATGATCGCGTTGTCGGTGATCCCGATCTCCTCGGGGCAGACTTTCGTACAGCACTTGGTGATGTTGCAGAAGCCGATCCCGTGCAGCGTCCTGATCTCGTCCAGACGATCCTCGGTGTCCAGGGGGTGCATCTGAATCGCGGCCAGATGGACGAAGTGGCGGGGCCCGGCGAAGGCCGCGTGGAGCTGGTGGTCCCGCAGCACGTGACAGACGTCCTGGCACAGGAAGCACTCGATGCACTTGCGAAACTCCATGACACGGTCGACGTCGGACTGGGCCATGCGCCAACCGCCATCCGCTTCGGCTGGGCCCGGCTTGAACGGCTTGATGCGCTTCTTGACTTCGTAATTCCAGGAGACGTCCGTCACCAGGTCGCGCAGGTGCGGAAAGGCCTTGAGCGGCTCGACGGTCACCGGTCGCTCCAGGTCGAGCTGTCCCATGCGCGTCATGCACATCAGCCGCGGCATGCCTGCGATCTCCGCCGAGCAGGAGCCGCATTTCCCGGCCTTGCAGTTCCAGCGCACGGCCAGGTCGTTGGCCTGTTCGGCCTGGATCTGGTGCACCGCGTCGAGCACGACCATCCCGTCGTCGACTTCCGTGACGTAGTCCCGGAACTCGCCCGTGCCGCGCTCGCCACGCCAGATGCGGAAGGTCGCGCGTCCCACTACTTCAACTCCTCGATGATGCGTGCGAGCTCGTCGCGCAGCCCGGGGAGCGGAGCCCGTTGCACCTGCATCGCGCCATCCGCTCCACGGGCGATCACGTGATTGAACCGGGCGTACTGGGGGTCCTTGTCCGGATGGTCCTCGCGGAACTGCGCGCCGCGGCTCTCCCTGCGTTCGATCGCGGCGCGCGTGACGGCCTCCGCCACCGTCAGCAAGTTGTCCAGGTCCAGGGCCGCGTGCCAGCCGGGGTTGTACTCGCGGTTGCCCTGGACTGCCACCCGCCCTGCGCGCTCCCGCAGCTGGCCGATCGCGCCCAGGGCGCGCCGTAACTCGCCCTCGTTGCGCACGATGCCGACCAGGTTCTGCATGACGTCCTGCAGTTCGTGTTGAATCGCGTACGGCCCCTCCCCTGCGGAGCCCTGGCGCTCGAAGGGCTGCAACGCCTCGCGCTCTGCCCGCCGCAGCTGGTCCTCGTCGATGCGCGCCTGCTCGCGTTCGCCCGCGAACCGCGCCGCGAACTCTCCCGCGCGCTTGCCGAAGACCAACAGGTCGGACAGCGAGTTCCCGCCCAGCCGGTTCGCCCCGTGCAGGCCCCCCGCGCACTCGCCCGCGGCGAACAGGCCGGGAACCGTCGACATCTGGCTGTCGGCCTCGACTCGCACGCCGCCCATCGCGTAGTGCGTCGTCGGACCGACCTCCATCGGCTCGCGCGTGATGTCGATGTCGGCCAGCGCCTTGAACTGCTGGTACATGCTGGGAAGCTTGCGCTTGATGTGCTCGGCGGCACCGGGCAGCTTGTGGCGGATCCAGGCGATGTCCAGGAACACTCCGCCGTGAGGGCTGCCGCGTCCTTCCTTGATCTCGCGCACGATCTTGCGGGCCACGTGGTCGCGGGTCAGCAGCTCGGGTGGCCGCCGGGCCTGGCGATCGCCCTGGGTGTAGCGCCAGCCCTCCTCTTCGTTGTCGGCCGTTTGATCGCGGTACAACTCCGGGATGTCGTCGAACATGAACCGGCGGCCGTCCTTGTTCAGCAGGATGCCGCCCTCCCCGCGCACGCCCTCGGTGACCAGAATGCCGCGCACGCTCGGGGGCCACACCATGCCGGTGGGATGGAACTGCACGAACTCCATGTCGACCAGTTCCGCGCCCGCCTGGTAGGCCAGAGCGTGACCGTCCCCGGTGTATTCCCAACTGTTGCTCGTGACCGCGAACGCTCGACCGATCCCGCCCGTCGCCAGCACGACGGCGTTGGCCTGGAACACGTGGAATCGGCCGCGCTCGCGGTCGTAGACGAAGGCGCCCGCGACGCGGTCGCCATCCTTGAGCAGCCGAAACACGGTGCACTCCATGTGCACGTCGATGCCTCGGTGGACGCCGTGGTCCTGCAGCGTGCGGATCATCTCGAGGCCGGTGCGGTCGCCGACGTGGGCCAGCCGCGGATAGGCGTGGCCGCCGAAGTTGCGCTGCAGAATCCGCCCGTCCCGCGTGCGGTCGAACAGGGCGCCCCAGCCTTCCAGCTCGCGTACTCGATCCGGTGACTCCCGGGCGTGCAGCTCGGCCATGCGCGCGTTGTTGAGGTACTGGCCGCCGCGCATGGTGTCCGCGAAGTGCACCCTCCAGCTGTCACGCTCGCTCACGTTGGCCAGCGCCGCCGCAACCCCCCCCTCGGCCATCACCGTGTGCGCCTTGCCCAGCAGGGACTTGCAGACCAGGCCGACCCTGGCACCTGCGCCCGCGGCTTCGATCGCGGCTCGCAATCCCGCGCCGCCCGCGCCGATGACGAGCACGTCATGCCGGTGCCGCTCGTGGCGCTCGGTCAGAAGATCCTCCAGTCGGCCCACAGGCCGAGAGCGCACAGTCGGACGTAGAGATCGGAGAACCCGACCCAGAACAGGCTAAGCCAGGCCCAGACCATGTGCCGGCGGTTCAGGCAGGAGACGCAGTCGTAGGCCCGCCGGCGCGCGGGGGCCCCGGCCAGACGGTTGCGGCCGCCGCCGACCAGGTGGCGCAGGGAGTGGCAGCCCAGGGTGTACCCCCCCAGGAAGGTGACGTTGAGCGCGAGGACCAGCGTGCCCACTCCCAGGCCGAGTTCGGCGGCGCCGCTGGCGGCATCGGTGAACCACAGCGCGAGCCAGACGTCGTGAGCCAGGAAGACCAGGAAGACCAGCGCGAGGTACAGGAAATAGCGGTGGACGTTCTGCACGATCAACGGAAACGAGTTCTCCCCGAGATAGCTCCGCCGCGGCTCGCCCACCGTGCAGGAGGGTGGATCGGCCCAGAAAGCCTTGTAGTACGCCCCGCGGTAGTAGTAACAAGTCAGCCGGAACCCCGCCGGAGCCCACAGCACCAGGAAGGCCGGCGACCAGGGCAGCCAGGCCGGAAACCACGCGGGCTTGGCTCCGAACCAGGCGTGCGCCGGTTCGCCGAAGATCTCCGGGGAGTAAAAAGGCGACAGATACGGACCCCAGCGATAGTGCTCGGCCTGGAACGCGGCCCAGGTCGAGTAGACGACGAACGCACCGAGGCCCAGGCACACCAGCGCCGGCTGGACCCACCAGACATCGGGCCGCCCCGTTTCGCCGAAGCGACGCCGGGGCAGCGTCGGCAAAGTCGGCAAAGAAGGATGCGCTTCCGCCATGAGTCCATCGGGGACCAGGGTCCGGTCCCAAGGTCGCAAAGGGAGAGAGGATACTCGATCCGTTCGCGGAGCGCAGGCGCAGCTCGGGGCGGGGGGCGTGGCCCGCGTTGAAACGCTGCCGGGCCGGGAGGCTGCGTGGAACCCGCCGCCACGGCGACGGGGGGATCAGTGGGCGGCGGTCTGCTTGGGCGGGGCCTGGATCATTCGCCGGGCGTCGAAGATCCTGCGCAGGTGCGACTTGGCTTGATTCTCGATCTGCCGCACGCGCTCGCGGCTGATCTTCATGATCGAGCCCACTTCCTTGAGCGTCCGCGGCGCGCCGTCCAAGAGGCCGAAGCGGTGGCAGACGACCTGCCTCTCTTGAGCCGACAACTCCGCCATCGCCTCGTCGACCAGGCTCGAGTCCTCACGGCGGATCAAGCTGTCCTCGGCGCTGGGCGAACTCTCATCCACCAGATAGTCCGAGATCGACTGCTCGCGCTCGCGTCCGATCTTCTGGTCCAGGCTGACTTCGCGCAGGCTGTACAACAGCGCCTGGTCGATCTTGTTCACGCTGCGCTCGAGCGACTCCGAAATCTCCTCGCGCTCCGGCTGGCGCCCGAGCCGGCGACGGAGCCTGCCTTCCGTCTCCCGGATCTCGCGGACCTTCTTCAGCTGATAGCTGGGCACCCGCACCAAAGTCGAGCGGTCGCTGAGCGCCTTGAGGATCGACTTCCTTATCCACCAGATCGCGTAGGTGATGAACTTCGTCCCCTTGGACGAGTCGAAGCGCTGGGTCGCCTCGATCAGCCCCAAATTGCCCTCGTTGAGCAGATCCTCGAAGGGCAGGCCGAGGTTGCGGTACTCGCTCGCCACCTTGACGACGAAGCTCAGATTCGATTCGACGAGCTTGTCCCGCGAGACCTTGCAGCCCGCCTGCACGCCCCGCGACAGTTTCTGCTCGCGCTCGCGGGTCAACGGGGGGTACTGCCGGATTGTGGAAAAGTAGCGCGCCAGTGTCGAATTGTGCTCCATCCGCGATCCGCTCATCTTCGCACCTGTCACGCCTCCCGGGATCCGACGAAACCGATCGCCGACCGCCTGCGACCAGCATATCCTCAAATGCTCGCTTGACCCATGAGGCCAAAGCCTGTTTTTTGGTGAGGGATTCACTAGGCCGCGCATGGGACATTTCCCTATGGCTGGAAGGCTGGGGACGGCAGGCCGCACCCCCCCCTTTGTCGGCGGAACTCCCCGGCGAACGCCAGCGGTTCCGGGGAGGGTCGAAGGTGGCGGCCCCCATCCCGTCCCGCTCAGTCCTGGGACTGCTGTGGCGAGCGGGCCGCGCGGTTCGCGCGCTGCTCGTGCCGAGCCCGGCGCACGACGGCATCCACGTCCAGATGGTCGTCGCCGCAGCGCGCCAGGTACTCGTCGTAGCTCCCCTTGAAGTCCTGCAGACCGGTGGGGGTGATCTCCAGGATGCGGGTGGCCAGGCGCGAGACGAGCCAGCGGTCGTGCGAGACGAAGATGATCGTGCCATCGTAGTCGCTCAGTCCGTCGCACAGCGCCTCGATGCCTTCGAGGTCCAGGTGATTCGTCGGCTCGTCGAGCACGAGCACGTTGGGCTCGGTGACGCCCAGCCGCGCGAAGATCAGCCGGGCCGACTCGCCGCCCGACAGGTTGGCGACCTTCTTGGCCACCTCGTCCTTCTGGAACAACACCGCCGCCAACCGATTGCGGACGAAGCCGATGGGCTCGCCCGGACAGAAGTTCCACAGCCAGCTCTGCAGATCCTCCTTGGCGCCGTCGAGCAGTTCGCGGTGATCCTGGGCAAAGTAACCGGGGTGGGTCTCGTAGCCCCATTCGACCGTTCCGTCGTCGGGCGCGACCCGGCCGATCATGATCTTGAGCAGCGTCGACTTGCCGATGCCGTTGGGGCCGATGATGGCCAGTCTGTCGTCGCGCTGCACGGTCAGCGATACGTCGTGCAGCACGGAACGGCCGGAGAAGGCCTTGGAGATGCCCTCGAGCCGCAGGGCCCGCCGCCCGCTCGGCCGCCGGGCCTTGAGCGAGAACGTCGGATAGCGCCGAGAGCTTTGCGGCAGCTGCTCGATCACGATGCGTTCCATCATCCGGGCCTTGCTCTTGGCCTGGCGCGCCTTGGTCGGCTTGGCCCTGAACCGCTCCACGAACGTCCTGTGATCGTCGATCTCTTTCTGGCGTTTGTCGATCTCCGCTTCCATCCGCTCGCGGTCCCCGCGCTTGGCCGCGGTGAAGTCGTCATAGTCGCCGCGATACATCGTGACGCTCTCGTAGTCGAGGTCCACGATGTGCGTGCACACGTTGTTGAGAAAGCGGTGGTCGTGCGAGACGACGATGGCGCAGCCCTTGTAGGACTCGATGAACTTCTCGAGCCAACGGATGGACAGGATGTCCAGGTGATTCGTGGGCTCGTCCAACAGCAGCACGTCCGGGTCGCCCGCCAGCGTCTGGGCCAACAGCACCCGCAATTTGAATCCGCCCGACAGCGTCGACAGGGGCTGGCGGTGCACGTCGGCGGGCACGTTGAGACCGGCCAGGATCTCGGCGGAGCGCGCCTCGAGCGCATAGCCGTCGAACTGCATGATGATCTCTTCCAGCTCGGTGTAGCGCTCGGCGTCGAAGTGCTCCCCGGCGTTCTCGAGCAACGCGTCCTTGGCTCCCATCGCCTCCCACAGCGGCCGGTGGCCCATCATCACGACCTCGACGATCGGCACGTCTTCGTAGCGGAAATGGTCCTGCCGCAGCACGCCCACGCGGGCCTTGCGCGGCATCGAGACGCTGCCCGCGCTCGGCTCCTCCTCGCCGGCGAGGATCCGCAGCAGGGATGATTTTCCGGAGCCGTTGGCGCCGACGACGCCGTAGCAGTAGCCGCGCCCGAAGGTCTGCGAGGCGTTCTGGAACAGCGTCTGCGCGCCGTGGCTCTTGCCCAGATTGGTGATGGACAGCATGGGATCGTCGACCCGGGCGGGGACGCCAGCGACTCTGGCCCACCGGGCGCCCGACGGACCGCTCGCTCCCCCGACCGGGGAGGCCGGGGCACCGCATCGCCTCCGCAGCCGCCGGCCGCGCTAAAGTAGCACACGCCCGCGCCGCGGAGCGTGTCGCTCCGCTCCCCCGGCGGGAGGCGGACGGGCGAGGGAGCACGAATGGACAAGACAGCTCGGCTGGCCATCGTCGGGACCGGGAACATCGGCCGCGCCATGGCCTTGGGCCTCGTGCAGTCGGGTCGCTTCCGCGCCGGCGAGATCATCCTCACCCGGCGCAAGGTGGAGCGGATCGCCGATCTCTCCGCCCAGGGCTTCCGGACGCAGGCCGACAACCGTGACGCCGTTCGACGGGCCGACCTGGTCGTCGTGGCCGTCGAGCCGCTGCAGCTCGATCAGGTGTTGCAGGAGATCCGGCAGGACCTGGAGGTCGCCCGGCACGTGCTGATCTCCGTCGTCTCCGGCGCCAGCCTGCACCACCTGGCGCGCCAGGTCCCTGCGGGGCTGCCCATCGTGCGCGCCATGCCCAACACGGGCATCGCCGTCGGGCGGTCGATGACCTGCCTCGCCACGAACTCGGATCGCGAGGACGTGCGCGAGAAGGTGGTGTCCCTCTTCGACTCGGTCGGTCGTGCGCTGATGATCGACGAAGAGCTGATGACCCCGGCGACGGCGCTGGGGGCTTGCGGCGTGGCCTTCTTCCTGCGCGCGATCCGGGCCGCAGCGCAGGGCGGCATCGAGATCGGCTTCCACCCCGAGGAGGCGCTGGCCATGGCGGCGCAGACCGCGCTCGGCGCGGCCTCGCTGATCCTGGAGCGGGACCGCCACCCCGAGCGCGAAATCGACAGCGTCACGACGCCGCGCGGCTGCACGATCGCGGGATTGAACGAGATGGAGCACCAGGGCTTCAGCTCGGCCATGATCAAGGGCATCACCACCTCTGCCGAGAAGGCCCGCTCGCTCTACGCCGGCCCCGAGAGTCCGCGTCGGCCCTGAGCTGACCGGCCCGCCCCGGCGGGTCAGCTGCGGCTGAGACGGGCCCAGTTGCGGAGCGCGCGGTGATCCCGGTGGGAGCGGGCGCGCAGGCCCGACCGGTAGGCCAGCGCGACCCAGGGGTTCGGAGGGAACAGGTACTGGGGCACCAGGTTGAAATCGTAGACCACCGGCATCCAGCCGGCCGCGGTGCGGCGCACCATGATGTTGCGCGTGCTGATGTCCAGGTCGAACAGGCCGGCCGCCGAGGCCGCGAACACGATGCGCTGACCGGCTTCGAGCGTTTCGGGGGGCACGCTCCCTTGGCGGGCCGCCAGCTCCTTCAGCGAGACGCCGACGACGAACTCCTGGACGAAACAGAGGCTGCAGACGGCCGCGTCGTCGAAGACCGCGATGGGTCGGGCGGCGAAGGGTCGCAGCGCATCCACCGCGTGGAAGGCCACGTTGCGCTCGTATTCGTAGCGCGCGATGTTCAGGCCGTAGCGCCGCCGGTACTTGTCGATGAATCTGCGCCGGTAGACCTTCAGCGCCACGGGCGCTCCGGCGTGGGCGGCGCGAAACGTGATCGAGCGCTTGCCCCTGCCCACGATGGACTCGATCTCGACCTGCGGCGGCAGGCGCAAGGGCTGGCCCAGCTCCTCGACGAAATCGCCGGGCACGGCGGCCACCTGCCTCACGCCGCGACCGTGCCCTGCTGCCGGTACCAGGCCGCGAACATCAGGAACGGCCAGGCGAATTCCAGGCCGCGGCGATTGTCGAACAGCAGGGAACACAGCCCGCGGCGGTCGATCCAGGCCTCGACGCCCTCGGGAAACAGTCGCTCCTCCAATCGCTCGCGCGGCAACGTGCGCAGCCAGCTTTCCTTCGGCACGCGGAAGCCGTGTTTTTTCCGATCGGCAAACTCTTGCCCCATGTGGCGCGTCAGCAGCTTGCGCAGCAGGTACTTGGGTCGACCGTCGCGCACGCGCCACTCGGCAGGAATGCGCGCGGCGAGCCGCAGCGCGTCGGCGTCGAGCAGCGGCACGCGCGCCTCGAGCGACACGAACATGCTCGCGCGGTCCACCTTGGTCATCAATTGGTCCGGAAGGTAGCTGGCCAGGTCGAGGCACTGCAGGCGGTCGATCAGCGAAGCACCCTCTCCGCAGCGCTCCAGCAGCCGACGGCGCCAGCCCGCCATGCCCGGGCCGACGTTCTCCTGGGGGCCCTGGCGCAACAGCGCCCTGAACTCCTCGGAATAGGCTTGGAAACGGTGGACTCGCGGCACCTTGGTGGTCAGCGCGTCGTAGCGGTCCGCGACGTCCTGGCCGGCCAGCTCGAACAGGCCGCGCCGCTTCCACGACGGCGCGGCCGCCGCCAGGGGTGCGAACACCGCCCGCCGCAGGCCGGCCGGTAGAGCGTCGAGCCGGCGCAACTGCTCCATGCGCAGATAGCGCGGGTAGCCCGCATGGGTCTCGTCGCCGCCGTCGCCGGACAGCACGACCGTGACGTGGTCGCGCGCCAGCCGGCTGACCGCAGCCGTGGGCGCCGCGGCCGTGTCGGCAAAGGGCTCGTCGTAGGCCTGGGCCAGCCGCGGGAGCCCTTCGAGGCTCTCCGCGCCCATGTGCAGCTCGTGATGCTGCGTTCCGAAGCGCTCGGCGACGCGACGGGCCTGCAAGCGCTCGTCGAATTGGGGCTCGTCGTAGCCGACGCTGAACGTCTGCACGGGCCGATTCGAGCACTCCGCGAGATAGGCCACGACCAGGCTCGAGTCCACGCCGCCCGACAGGAAGGCGCCCAGCGGAACGTCGGCGACGGTCTGCCGCCGTACCGCCGCGCGCAGCGTGGCCTCGAGTTCATCGAGTAGCTCCTCTTCGCGAGCCGGCGCGGCCACGACGGTCCCGCAGGGCGGTTCGCGGTAGGACTCTTGCTCGGGAAGGGCGCGCGGCACGCCGTCGAGGCGCAGCGTCAGACGGTGCCCGGCCTCGAGCTTGCGCATTCCGCGCCAGATGGTCCAGGGCGCCGGAACGTAGCTGTGGTGGAAGTAGAGGTCGAGCGCCTCGGGGTCGATGCGGCGCGGAACGCGGGAATCCGCGACGATGGCCCGCGCCTCGCTGGCGGCGTAGAACACGCCGCCCCATTCGCCGTAGTACAGCGGCTTCACGCCGCAGGGATCGCGCGCCAGGAACAGCGTGCGCTCGCGCGCATCCCAGACGACGAAGGCGAAGATGCCGTTCAGCCGGCGAACGCAGTCCGCGCCCCAGGCGGCGTAGGCCGCCAGCAGGACCTCGGTGTCGCTCTGGGTCCGGAACGGGAACCCGCCGCCCGCCAGCTCCGCGCGCAGCTCCGGGTAGTTGTAGATCTCGCCGTTGTAGGCCAGGTGGAAGCGGCCGGCGGGGCAGACCATGGGCTGGCGTCCGCCTTCGAGGTCGATGACCTTCAGCCGGCGGTGCAGGAGCGCCACGCGGCGCGTGGAGTCGACCCAGCTCTCGCCGGCGTCGGGTCCGCGGTGAACCAAGCTGTCGCGCAGGCGATCGAACTCCGCCGGCGCGTGCGGCAGGCGGCGATCGCCGTGCAGCGCGGCCAGGGCGATCAGCCCGCACATCGGGGCACCCCGGGAAGGTCCTGGCGCGTCATTCCGCGGGTTCGCCGACGACGATCCACTTGTCGGAGAAGAACCGGACGACGGGAACGATGTCGACGACGGCCAGGCCCGCATCGTGGAACTCCTGCTCCAGCTGGTCGCGGCTCACCCGCGGCAGATCGGCGCGAGACAGGCCGAGCGCTCGCTTCAGGCGCCAGAGCAGGTAGCGCGCGCTGTACCGATGCCGGTAGTCCACGACGAGCCAGCGCCGCGAGACCCGCCTCATCTCGCGCAGCATGCGCACGCGGGTCGGGGGATCCACGTGGAACATGAAGCGGATGCACACGACGCAATCGACGCTTCCGGTGCGCAGCGGCAGCGCCTCGGCGTCCGCTTGCAGGTAGCCCAGCACGCCCGGGGCTGCAGCGAGCTTGTCCCTCGCCACCCGGATCATCTCCACCGAGATGTCGCTGCCGACGACCTCGTAGCCCCGCGCGGCGAGGTGCCCCGTGAACCGGCCCGTGCCGCAGGGCAAGTCGAGCACGGTCCGCACCTCGCGCGTCAGCTCGAGAGCCGACAGGATCGCACGCCACTTGCGGGCGTTGCGTCCCGCCAGGCGGCCCGTGCCGAACCGATGGAAGTCGTAGTCGAGCGCCACCGCCTCATCGCGGTAGAACCGCTTCTTGAAGGCGTAGTCGCCCGGCCTGCCAGGCCGACTGACGTCGGACCTCGAGGGCCTCCGTCCGCTGACGGACGACTTCAACACGCAGCCAGTCTAGCACCGGGAGCTGGGCGAGAAGCAGCGCGAGCGGTCCTGGCCGACCCGCAAGGCTCGAGTTGTGGCGGGCGTTGTCTAGACTCATGGCCCCATGGATCCAGTGACACACACTCTGCTCGGCGCGGGGATCGGCTACGCCGTCTTCGCCAGGCGACTCGGCCGCACCGCAGCCGTGGCTGGCGGACTGGCGGGATTGCTGCCGGATGCCGATGTCTTCATCCGCAGCGCGAACGATCCGCTGTTGGCCATCGAGTTTCACCGTCATTTCACCCATGCCTTGCCCTTCGCCCCGCTCGGGGCGGCTCTGCCGGCACTGTTCTGGCTCCGCCGGGGCAAGTGGCGGGCCCAAGCTCTGAATCTCTGGCTCTGCTGCCTGGCCGCCTATGTGAGTCACTGCCTGCTCGATGCCGCGACCAGCTACGGCTCGCAACTGCTCTGGCCGTTCACCCGGCGCCGCTTCGGGTGGGACCTGATCTCCATCATTGACCCGCTGTTCACCCTGGCGCTGGCGACCGGACTACTCTGGGCGCTGAGAACTCGGCGAGTGCGACCGATTCGGTGGTCTCTGGTTCTCGCAGCGGCCTACCTGACACTGGGCGCCACGCAGCATGCGCGCGCCATGGCCGCGCAACAGAGCCTTGCCGTCGCGCGCGGTCATGTCATCGAGCGCCGTGAATTGATGCCCACGCTGGCCAACAATCTGGTCTGGCGCGCCCTCTACCTGCATCAGGGCCGCATTTTCAGCGACCGCATTCGCGTCGGCTGGTTCTCACGTCCGACGGCGGTGGAAGGCTGGTCGTTGAAGCGGGTGACGGCAGCAGATTTGACCGGCGCGGAGCAGCTGCGCGACCCGAGACGGCGTTCCTTCGAGAGGTTCGACTGGTTTTCCGAAGGATGGGTGGCGCGGAAGCCGGACGATCCCGCGATGCTGGGCGACATGCGCTATTCACTCTCCGCAGAGGCGTTCGATCCGATCTGGGGCATTCGCTACACGGAGCCGGGCGCTCCGACGGACATCGTCTGGGTCAACCATTCCCGCAACCGGCGGCTCGACCTCCGCGAGCTCTGGGACGAGATCTCCGGCAACGACGGGCGCTTTCAACCGTGCCCTTCGCCTCGATCGAGTTCGAACCACCGCTGATGCGATTGAACTCGTTCCTGCACAGCCTTTCATGGTGCCGTCCGCGAGTCGTCCGCAGTCCACTTCGACCAGCCTTGCCCGGCGCAGACGATCCTGCTCGTGCGCGTGGTGACGGCTCATCGTTACTGGGCCCGGGGGCCGAAGTTTCAAACTGAACCAGCACCCTTGGGTGAAGTGATTCGACCGGACCGCGGTGCCTCTGATAACATTTCACGCTTCCCAGGGAGGGGATCATGCCGCAAGCCGTCAAGAGCACCGCCCCGAGGCCGGCCCCTCGGCGCATGTCCTGTGCCGAGACCCTGCGCGCGCTCGAGCAGGCCGGCTCCGCGCAGACGCGCAAGACCTATGCGCGCCACGGTGCGCAGGAGCCGATGTTCGGCGTCAGCTTCGCGACGTTGAAGACGCTCGTGAAGCGTATTGGCGTCGATCACGAACTCGCGCTCGCCCTATGGAAGACGCGCAACCACGACGCGCGCACGCTGGCGCTGAAGATCGCCGATCCGGCGAAGATGAAGGCCGCCGATCTCGATCGCTGGGCGCGCGAGGTGGGGATGTGCCGCAGCTACTTGACGGCGCTCGCGGCGGAAGGTCCGCACGGCGCGACGAGAATGCGCAAGTGGCTCGCCGCGTCCGATGCCGGTCTGCGCGCCTGCGGATGGGGCCTGGCCGGGCAACTGGCGAACCTCGACGAGAAGGTCTCCGACGACTGGTTCGCCAAGCGGCTGGCGCTCATCGAAAAGACGGTCCACTCCGCTTCCAACGACGAGCGCGAGGCGATGAACCTGACCCTGATCGCGATCGGCGGCCGCAGCCCCGCGCTGCGCAAGGCCGCGACCGCCGCGGCGAAGCGCATCGGCAAGGTCGAAGTCGATCACGGCGAGACTTCGTGCAAGACGCCGGACGCCGCCGGCTACATCGAGAAGATCTGGACGCACGCGAAGGCCAAGGGGTTCGCGTCGCCGGCCGCGCAGGAGCGCGCCCGTGAGTCGATGCGCACGCGCTGCTGACACTCCTAGGGACAGATTTATTTTTCGGCCAACGAGACTGCGGAATTGGGCGCGCCGGCTGCGCTCGTCGCTCGCACCGCGCGGCGGGCGTGGCACGACGAGGGATCCGGGAGGGGACGATGGGTCGCGTCGATCTGTACTACCACCGCCCGTCCTGAACGAGCTGCGAGCGCACCCGGGCGGTGCTGGACAAAGCAAGGGCCGAAGTCGTCCGGGAGCGGTCGGCGCGCAAGGAGCCGTTCGGCGACGACGACGCTCGCGCGCTGCTGCGTGGAGTGCAGCGGCTGATCGTCGCGCGCGGCCGTCGCGTGGTCGAGCTGGATCCGACCCGGGCCAGGCCCGCCGACCTCAAGGGACCGACCGGAAACTACCGTGCGCCGATGGTGCTGCGGGGTCGCACGCTGCTCGTCGGCTTCAACGACGCGGCGCTGCGCGAGCTATTGGGCTGACCATGGTTTTACTCCGCCACGACGGCTTCCGGCCGTTCGAGCGCCCGCTTTCGACAGGCTATGCTCCCGGTACGCTGCCAGCCCGTTGCGGCTTGCGTCTAGCCTAGACCGTGCGGCGCGCTGGCCTGTCAGGATAGGGTAGTCATGAGCGTGACGATCCACATTCCCTCGGCCTTGCGTGGCTATTGTGACGGCGCGGCGGAACTCTCCGTGTCGGCGGCAAGCGTGCGCGCCGCTCTGGAGCAGCTCGAGCGGAGTCATCCTTCGCTGTATCGCGGCGTCTGTGATGAGACCGGCGCGGTGCGCCGTCACGTGAACTTGTTCGTGAACGCGTCGCACGTGCGGGACCGCGAGGGGCTGGATACGTCCCTGGCGCCGGGAGATGTGGTCACGATCTTGCCTGCGGTTTCCGGGGGCAGGCCCCGGTCCAAGTACTCGGGAGAATGAAGATGCCTGAACGAGTGATTGCTTGCATCGGGACCAAGAAGGGGCTGTTCGTGGCCGAGTCGTCCAAGACACGTCGCCGCTTCGAGCTGCGCGGGCCGTTCGGATCGGGAGTGGCCGTGTACTCGGCCTTGATCGACACGCGCGGCGCGCCGCGTCTTTACGCGTCGAGCTGCAACCCCTTTTTCGGCATGAAGGTGCTGCGTTCGACCGACCTCGGGAAGAAGTTCCGGGAGACCAAGTCGGCTCCCGCCTTCCCCAAGGAGGACGGCCGCGCACTGGCCAACATCTGGTCGCTCGAACCGGGGGCAGGAAGAAAAGACCTGTGGTGCGGGGTCGAGCCCGCGTCGCTGTTCAGGAGCGACGACGGTGGCGATTCCTGGGAGATGGTGCAGGGCATCAGCAACCACGAGCACGCTCGCCAGTGGCAGCCTGGCAACGGCGGCCTCTGCATGCACACGATCCTGCGCGACGGGGATCGCCTGCACCTCGGCATCTCGACAGGCGGGCACTATCTGAGCGAAGACGGCGGGGTGACCTTCAAGGCCTCGAACCACGGTGTCGGCGCCGGCTTCGTGCCCGATCCCTACCCGGAGTTCGGCCAATGCGTACACAAGATCGCGGGACACAAGGACGCGCCCGGCCGGCTCTACATGCAAAACCACGGGGGCTGGGCCGAATGGGATGGTCCGGGTGGGCCGCGGCCGGACATCGGCGTGCTGCGCAGCGACGACCACGGCCGCACGTGGCGATCGATCGCGAAGGGTCTGCCATCCGACTTCGGCTTTCCGATCGTGGTCCATCCGCACGACGCGGACACAGTGTACGTCATGCCGCACGAAACGATGACCCGCACCTGTCCGGGCGGCGCGCCCACGGTTTGGCGCAGCGAGAACGGCGGCGGCTCTTGGCGCCGGCTCGCCCGCGGGCTGCCCAAGAAGGAAAGCTTCTTCACCGTCCAGCGCGACGCGATGGATATCGACGAACTCGAGTCGCCCGCGCTTTACTTCGGTACCACGACGGGTCAGCTCTGGATGGGCCGCGACGGCGGCGAAGGGTGGAGTTGCGTGTTCGACTCGCTCCCGCCGATCCACTGCGTCAAGGTGGCCGTGGTCTGATCCGCCTCGGTCTTCGCCACACGCAAGCCGCGTTCCAGGATCTTTCGAGACTCGTGCGAGAGAGGCTTGAACCGCCCGGGAGAGGGAAATGAAGCACCGTTCGCCGGAAGTCGATGCCTACATCGAGCAGGCACCCGAGTTCGCCAGACCGATCCTCGAGCGCCTGCGCGCCGCGTTTCACGCGGGTTGTCCGGAGATCGAAGAGCGGCTCAAGTGGGGCATGCCGAGCTTCGAGTACAAGGGGTTGCTCGGAGGGATGGCCGCGTTCCGGAAGCACGTGACGTACGGCTTCTGGAAGTCGCGCCTGATCGAGGACTTCGAGCGCACCGTCGGGGCGAGCCCGCGGGCGAGCGTGATGGCGGCGCGACTCGAGTCGCCGGCCGACCTGCCGCCGAAGCAGAAGCTCGTTGCCCTGGTCCGGGAGGCCAAGCGCCTCAACGACGAGGGCATCAAGGAGCCCAAGCTCGCCCGCCCCAAGCGCGGCACGCCCTTGGTCGTGCCCGCCGACCTGAAGGCGGCGCTGGGCAAGCACGCCGAGGCCCGCGCGACCTTCGAGGGCTTCCCGCCGAGCCACCGCCGGGAGTACGTGGAGTGGATCACCGAGGCCAAGCGGCCCGAGACCAGGCTGCGCCGCCTGGACACGGCGCTGGCCTGGCTCGGCCAGGGCAAGACCCGCAACTGGAAGTACGAGGCACCGCGGAAGGGGTCCGGCCAGGCTCACTCGTCGGCCTCGACCGGCCGCCGCCCGCCGCCGGCAAGACCTCCGAGACCCCGCGAATCGTCGAGGACCACGTAACTGCAATCAGCGCAGACCTGCTGTACCCTGTCTCGGACGGAGGAGGTGACGCATGGACGACCGCAAGCTCGTGGCCGGTCTGCTCGTCCTGAGCGCGGGACTGGCCCTGGCCGCCTGCAGCGCGACCCAGGCCGAGCCGCTCCAGGTGACCTACTACTACCTGCCCGGCTGACCGATCTGCGCGAGAGTGCAGTCCGCCGTGAGCGGGCTCGAGCAGGAGTTCCCCGGCGCGGTCGCGGCCCGCAACGTGGACGCCACCACACCCGAATCCAAGGCGGTATGCCAGGCCCTCGGCTTCGGCAACCACGGCCTCGTCGTCCGTGCCCCGGATGGCTCGGTGCTGTGGAAGCAACCCGACCACGATGTCGACGTCGCCGCAGCGCGGGCGGCGATCGCCGAGCTGGTCACGGCGCGCCGCTAGTTCTAGCGTGGCGCGAGTTCGAGCCTCGTCCCGTCCTAGAGCTGCAGGCGGGACAGCGAAGCCTTGATTCGACGCGATCCGTCTCCGTAGGTCTTGCACTCCGCCCGTCCCCGAGCCTTCGTGCCGAGGCAGGTGGGCGTCGCCGCGAGCGCCACTTCGAACTCCTGCACGACGCTGCGGATGCGGAACACGGCACGCCGGGTCAGTCCACGAGCTGGAGCGGCACGGGCATCAGGTTCCACGTGAAGACGGAGCCCGGAACCGCGCGGCGATGCAGGACTTCTTTGTCGAACCGCTCGCCGCGCCACAGGTAGCGGCGGACCTCGCCCTGGTCGTCGCTCGCGACGTACAGCTCGTCCGTGCCGTCGCCGTCGAGGTCGGCGAACACGGCCGCGTGCTCGAAGCCGGACGACTCGCGGTCGATCGAGCGCACTTCCCATGGCCCGGGTGTTCGCGGCGGACGCAGCAGCCACAGCCCGGTCTTGTGCGCGGCGGCCACGATCTCGAGCCGCCCGTCGTCGTCCCCGTCCCCGGAGGTGAGGAAACGGCACAGCTGGTCGTCCAACCGGGCGATGATTTCGCCCGCGGCGGGGTCGGTCCCCGCGACGTACCGGCGGATCTCCAGCCGGCCGCCGGCCACGGCCTCGACGGAGACGTACAGCTCGTCGCGGCCATCCCCGTCGACGTCTTCGACCAGGATCTCCTTGGCGTGGCGCTGGCCGAGGTCGGCGACGACCGCGCGCGGGCCGCCGCCGGGCGCGTAGCGCACGACCACGCCGGTCTGCGGCCTGCCGTCGAACAAGTTGGGCTCGCTGGGGGTCGCGTAGACCTCGAGCGCGCCGTCGCCATCGAGGTCGCCGACCTCGATCTCGTGCACGAAGATGTCGGGCTCGTGGTCCAGCCGTCGCGCCGTCCAGCCATCCTCTCCGTGGGAGACGATGGCCACGACTCCCTGGTCGTGCGTCGCCACGGCCAGCGCGGCCCGCCCGCCGGCCAGCGGCAGGATCTCCGCGTCGCGCATGCGGCTGAACTTCCCGCCGAAATCCTCCTGCCACAGAGTCTCCGCGGTGAAGCCCGCCGGGCTCTTGCGCCACAGCTTGAGCGCCGCGGCGGTGCCGCCCAGGGTCAGGATGCCGGGAGCGGCGGCGCCGCCGGGCGCGTAAACCATCGCCTTGTGGAACACGTTGCTCGCCGGATCTTCGAGGGCCGTCACGCTCCAGGCACCGTTACGTCGCGCGAGGATCTCGACGGTCGCGGCCTGGGGCTTCGGCAGCACCTTGCCCTCGGCCGAAACCTCGAAGCGCGACAGCGCCAAGAGCAAGCCGTTGGGCAGCGACTCCCCCTTCGCCGGCGGCGCCGAGCTCGCGCCCGCGCAGGCCGAGCCCAGCGCCAGCAAGCTGGCTGCGAGCGGCATCGCAACGATCCGGCGCGTCATGCGACAGGTTGTAACATCGTTCCGCCGCGACCTGCCAGGTCGGGTGCTGGCTCAGGTCGAAACTCGATCGGGAGGTCCGGCGGGGCGCCCCGGTTCCTTCCTGGAAAGCAGGGGTGCGGTGGCCGCCGAGCGCCGGCCTCGGGCGGCGCATGATCCGGGCTAGAATCGCAGGCGGCGGCCGGTCGCCCCTCACGTCAGGAAGCGGACCATGAGACTCACGGACCCGTCGTCGATGCTCCACACGAGAGACCTCGTGGCGCCGGTCGAATGCTGCAGCGTGCCCCTCGGCACGACAGGCGGCGGCGATTGATGGTGCTGGCCGCGCGCCCTCTCGTGGTCGTTCCCACCTGCGACGAGGTCGACAACGTCGACGCGTTGCTCGGCGGCATCGCCCGCGACGCCCCGTTCGCCGACGTGCTGTTCGTGGATGACGGCAGCCGCGACGGGACCCCCGACAAGATCCGCCGGCACCAATCGTCCCGGCCGGGGCGGATCCACCTGCTCGAACGGCCGCAGAAGGCGGGTCTGGGCTCGGCCTACGTCCTGGCCTTCCGCTGGGCCCTCGAACGCGACTACGACGCGGTGCAGCAGATGGACGCCGACCTGTCCCACGACAGCGCCGACCTTCCGCGGACGCTCGACTTCCCGGCGGGCCATGACGTCGTGATCGGCAGCCGCTACGTGCCCGGCGGAGCCACGGTGAACTGGAGCCTATCGCGCAAGCTCTTGAGCTGGCTGGCCAACCGCTACGCCGGGGCGATGCTGGGTCTGCGCCAGCGCGACCTGACCGGAGGCTTCAACGCCTGGCGTCGCCGGGTGCTCGAGACGGTGGCGCTCGACGAGGTCCGCAGCGCGGGCTATGCCTTCCAGGTCGAGATGAAATACCGGGCGGCGCAGGCCGGTTTCGCGCTCGCCGAGATCCCGATCGTCTTCGCGGAGCGGCGTGCCGGGCACTCCAAGCTGTCGGCGAGCGTCGCGCTCGAGGGGCTGACCCGCGTCTGGGCCCTGCGCCGGGAGCGCCGCCCGTGAAACACGCCGGCCGCTGGCAGACGCTCCTCGAGGGTCGCTCGACCCGCTGGTCCACGCCGGAGCGGGCGGCCTGCTGCCTGGCCGTCGCCTTGCTCGTGGTCAGCCTGCCGTTCTTCGTGCACCCGTGGTACGACCGGACGAACGATGGCTCGCTCTACATCATTACTGGGCGCGCGATCGCCGCGGGAGAGGGCTACACCTATCTGGGCGCCCCGTTCCTGGTGCGCCCCCCGGGCTTCGCCACGCTCGTGGCCCTGTTCGGGGGCGGCAAGACCGGCACGGACTTCGCCGGCCTGAACTGGTTCGTGAGCCTGTGCGGCGGGCTGGGCGTGGCGCTGCTGCACCTCCAGCTGCGCCGGCACCTGGGCTGGCTGCCGGCGCTCGGGACCTCGGCCGCCGTCTGGCTGAACCCGGGCTACCAGCGGCTGTGCAACCAGGTGATGTCCGACGTGCCGGGACTCGCGCTGTTTCTGGCCTGCCTGCTCTTGGAGCGCTGGGCCTCCCGCGCTCCCTCCTGGCGGCGCGAACTCTTACTCGGGTTCTCGATCGGTCTCTCCTGCTACGTGCGATCGATCGCGATCCTGCTCGTGCCGGCCATCGTCGCGGCCCGCTTGCTCGCGCACGCGCTCGGGCGGGGCGAGCGGCCGGGCTGGCCGACCTTCCTCGCTCGGCGCGTGGCGCTCGTCGTAGCCGTGGCCTGGATCACCCTGCTCCCGTGGAACGTGACCCAGGTGCGCCGAGCCCCGCCGCCGCCCGTCGACCAGACGCTGAACTACTCCCTCTCGACCGCGATGTGGCATCGCGATTCCGGGGACCCCTCCTCGCCCCGCTACAGCGCGGGAGAGATCCTGCGGCGCATCCCCGAGCGCCTGTCGCTGGCCGCGCGCGTGGCCGGCAGCCGCATGCAGGAGGAGGCCGGCTCATCGGGCCAGCTCGTCGCCGGCTCGCTCATGGGCCTGTGCCTGCTGGTCGTCCTCGGGCGGCGCAGGGCGGCGGACGAGATCTTCGCCTGCGCCGTGCTCGCGGTCACCGGCCTGTACTTCGTCTTCACGGACCGCCTGGCCTTGCCGCTGTTCGTGTTCGCGCTGGCCGCCACGGTCGAGGTCGTTCGCGACGTGGCCGCCAAATTGGCCGGCCCGCGCGCGGCCACCGCCGCCGTTGCCGTGGGCCTGACGCTCCTGATCGCGATCGACTTCGCGCCGCGCCGCGATTGGCAGCGGATCGCGGCGAGCCACCGCGCCTTCGTCGAGATGGCGGCCGCGGTCGAGGAGGCGATCGAGCCGGAGGCGCGACTCGCCGCGGCTCAGGGCTTCCACTACGGAGTCTACCTGCGACGTCCCGTGTACAACCTGATGCACGCGGTTCGCCGCGCGGGGCGACCCGAAGCCGCCGAGCAGGTCATCGACAAGTACGGGATCGACACGGTCGTGCTCTCGCCCCTGGTGCCGGCGGACATGCCGCTCGTGCCCTATTTCGAGGAGCGCTACGGACCCGGCCGTCCGGCGGGTCCGGCGCTCGTCTGGCGCGTGCGTCCCCCGACCCTTGCCGGTGGCGGCGCCGACGACAAGGCGTCAGGCTGAGTGCATGGGGAGCCGTCGCCTCTTCGCGATCCTGCTGTTGCTGTCGGCGGCCTGCGGCGGCCGCGAGCGTGCTCGGCTCCCGCACATCGTCCTGATCACCTCCGACACGCTGCGCGCCGACCACCTGTCGCTGAACGGCTATCCCCGGGAGACCTCGCCCGAGATCGACGCCTTCGCCTCGCGGGCCTGGCACTTCCCGGAAGCGGTGACCGTGATACCCAAGACCGCCCCGTCGTTCGCCACGATCTTCACCGGCCGCCACCCGCAACGGCACGGGGTGCGCTCCAACTTCGACGCCGTGCCCCCGACCCTTCCCGTGCTGGCCGAGCGGCTGCGCGCGCTCGGCTACCGGACCGCGGCCTTCGTGGGCAATCCCGTGCTGCGCGCCGGCCTGGGCTTCGACCGCGGCTTCGAGCACTACCGGCTGTTCGACGGCCGCCACGACGAGAGCAGCGTCCTCCCCGTGAATGCCGCGTTCCTCGAATGGGCGCAAGGTCCGTGGGACCGACCGACCTTCGTCTGGATCCACTACATGGATCCCCACGGACCCTACACGCCGCCCGACGAGATCTTGCGCCCGTTTCTCGAGGACGAGCTGGCGCGCTCGGAGCGGCGCGTGCCCCTCGAAGTCGCCGCATCGACGAGCGGCAACCCCGACAAGGTGCTCGGCGCGCTCCCGGCCTACCAGCGGCTCGGCGACGAGGACCGCGTGGCGGTCTACGTCGCCCGCTACGACGCCGAGATCCGTCTGATGGACGGGGCGTTCGGCGAGCTGATCGCCTTTCTGGAGCGGCGCAAGCTCTACGAGCGCAGCGCCATCGTGTTCACGTCGGATCACGGCGAGAGCTTGGGCGAGCACGACTACTATTTCGAGCATGGCTGGCTGGCCCACGACCCCGGTCTGCGCGTCCCGCTGATGATCAAGCCTCCGGGAGAGCAGGTCGGACGGGTCGTGGCCGGTCAGGTGTCGAACCTGGACCTCCATGCGACGCTCGAGGCGTTGGCCGGGCTGCCTCCGCCGGACGGCACGGCCGGCCCTGCCGACCTGCTCCGGCCGCTGGCCCCGCGACCACCGCTCTTGATCGAAAGCTCGGACGGCTACCCCGACAAGTACCACGGCCTGCGCACCTCCGAGCTGAAGTATTTGATGCGGGCCGCCGACGGCGCCGAAGAGCTGTACGACTTGCAGGCGGACCCCGGGGAGCTGCGCAACCTGGCGGCGGACGAGCGCGAGCGCCTGATCGAACTCCGCGCCGCTTGCGCGGAGGCCTTGCGGCGGGCTCGTGAGTCGGCCGGGCCCCCTGCCCCGGGATTGCCGGACGACCCCCAGACGCTCGAACGGCTCGAGTCCCTGGGCTACGTCGGCGACTGAGCGCGGGGCGCGAAGCGCTCAGCCCCCGAGGTAGCCCAGGGCTTGCAGACGCTCGATCTCCTGTGGCGTCAGCTCGGGCGCCGGCGTCCCGGCGCGCTCGCAGGGCTGCAGCGATTCGACGTACGAGTCGAGAACTTGCTGCAGCCGCGCGGCCAGCTCCCGGTGCCCGCCGAACAGGTCCGAACTCTCGGAGGGGTCCGCCGCCAGATCGTACAGCTCGTGCCGTCCGTCCGAGCCCCAGATCAGCTTGTGCTGCCCCTCGAACAGCGCGCGCAGCCGCCGCTGCCATGCGCTGGGATCCCAACCGGGGTGGCTCTGGCGGACCATCGCCACCGCGACCTTCGAACTCGCCGGATCCTCGGCCAGCCGCGTGCGCGGCCGGGGTGGCTCGAGCAGGCTCTCCGCGCGCGAGCGCAGACCGACCGGGGGCGCGACCCCGGCCAGTTCCAGGAGCGTCGGGAAGATGTCGAAGTGCATCACCGGCCGCGAGTCCCGGCCGGCCGGAAAGCGCGCCGGATAGTGGACGATCAACGGGACGCGCAGCAGCGGCTGGTACAGGGAGTACTGGTGGTCGAGCATGTGCTGCTCGCCCAGGTGCTCGCCGTGGTCGGAGGTGAGCACGACGATCGTGTCGTCGAGATGGCCGCGGGCCTGGAGCGCCTGGATCAACCGCGCGAAGAGATCGTCCAGCTCGGCCAGCGCAGCGTCGTAGGTCGCCCGGGTCAGCTCGATCTGCCGGTCGTCGAATTCGCGGAGGCCGAAGGTGTATTCCCACGTGGGCAGCCAGGAGCGGTCGACCTCGTAGGAGCGCTCGACGTCGGCCGCCGCCATCATCCGCTCGCGGTAGCGGCGCGGCGGCACGAGCGGCCGATGGGCTTCCATGTAGTTGACGAAGGCGAAGAACGGCCGGCGCCGGTCGGAGGCGTCGAGCCAGTCCAGGAGCGCCTGCTGGGCCAGCTCCCCCGCGGCCTTGATGTTCCAGGCCGAGAGGCGGCCCTCGTTTCGCTCGGCCCGCTCGAAGGCGCGCGCCAGCTCGCTCGTCGAGTCCCGCTCGAGCAGCTTGCCACGGACGATCAGCGCCGCCCGCTGGCTGAAGCGCGGGCTCCAGGGGTGCTCGGCCAGGTCGAAGCCCTGGTCGAAGTTGCCGGCGCTGGAGACGTGCGGGTTGGCCGAGTACAGGTAGTTCCGATAGCCGGCCGAGCGCAAGAGCTCGGCGATCGTCGTGTAGCGGTCGTCGAGGCGCGTGTGATCGTTGTCCGCGCAATGCTCGCTGGGCAAGAGACCGGTGAACAGCGAGGCGTGCGAGGGCAGCGTGTAGCCGGCCGTCGACAGGCAGTTCTCGAAGACCCGCGCGCCCGCCGCCCAGCGGTCGAGCTCGGGCGTCGTATCCCTGGCGTAGCCGTACAGGCCCAGGTGGTCGGCGCGGGCCGTGTCCCACACGACCCACAGAATGTTGGGACGCCGCGGCTCGTCGCAGGCCGCGAGGCCCAGCAGCAGGCCGGCCGCGACCAGCGCGGTCCGGACGCGGCGCGCGCCTCGGGCGCCCGTCACGGTCGTAGCGCTGCGGCGAAGGCCTCGCGGCCCCTGCGGCCTGTCTCGAGCCGGGCCAGCATGGCTCGATGATAGTCCGGCGAGATCAGGCCGCGCTCGGAGAGCGACGCCAGCTCCCCGGCGGCGTCAGGCCACAGGCCGTCCTTCTCGTAGGTCGCGAGCACCGATTCGAGCGCGCTGGCCAGCGCCGGGGGCTCGCCGGAAAGGCGCTCGACGAGCCGGGCCACGACGCGGGCCAGGAACTCCGCATCGGCGGGATGGACTCCGCGGTCGCGCAGCGTGTCGTAGGCCTCGAGCTGGCTCGCCAGCGGCACGTCGCCCGGCGCGCGGGAGAACGTGCCGTGGGCCTCCAACAGCGAGTTGAACCGGTCGCAGAACAGCTGCGGGCCCAGGGCCGGCAGACTGCACCGCAGGCCGCCGGGATGGCGGCGCCGGACCGCGTCGAAGGCGGCGCGCCGCTCGTCGCTGTACAGGGTCAGCCGCGCCAGGCGAACGTCGTTGTAGGCGTCCCAGCCGACGGGCGGGTTCAGGAAGCGCGTGAGGTCCGAAGCGTAGGCCAGGCTGGGCCGCGCCAGCGTGTGCGCCTGCGCTTCACCGAGGCCGGCCAGGAATCCGAGGCCGCGGGTGTCGTAGAGTCGGATCAGTGCCAGAAGCTCGGGGCCGTCGAGCTGCAGGGCGGCCCGACTGCCCGCGACGCGCGGCTCGTGAAAGCGGCGGGCCAGCAGGCGCGGCGCCCCGGGCTGCTTCCCGGCCAACAGCCCCAGCTCGGCCAGGCTGATCTGGTACAACTGCAGCTCCGGGAAGACCGCGCGGATGTTGGTCAGGATCGTCCGGAACCCGTCCTGGTCCAGGGCGTACAGCGGGAACCACTGGAAGAACACGCCGTCGTCGGTCAGGGCCGCGTGCGCCAGCCGGTAGAACTCGGGGGTGAACAGGTTCTCGACGCCCACGACCCAGGGCTGGCTCGTCGCCGAGACGACGATGTCGACTCGCTGCTCGATGCGCCGGAAGTAGCGGAAGCCGTCCGTGGCCACGAGCTCGACCTTGGGGTTCCGCGAGAGGCCGAGGTTCACTTCGTCGAACAGGGGTGACGCTCGAACCAGCGTGGCGCTGATCTCGACCGCGGTCACGTGGGTGATGTCCTCGCAGCTCCCCAGGATCCCCGCGGTCGTGCCCGTGCCCAGCCCCACGATCGTGGCCCGCAGGCCCGAGCGCTCCGGCGCGTGCACGTAGGGCAGGAGCGCGGCGAGCGTGTTCGTCGACAGATCCTCGAGCGAGTCGCCGTCGGCCTGGCCGTTGATCACGAGCGAGCGACTGTGCACCGGCTCCGGCCTCGACGAGCCATCCGCGGCGGGCACGGGGTGCGTCCCATAGGCGTGTCGGGTGACGGTCACGGTCGCGTCCGGCCCGTCGTCGAAGAACAGGACCTCGGGCGCCAGGTTGGGCTTGCTCAACCAGCCCTTGAAGTTGAATGCGTTCAGCGTGGGGAAGTGGAACAGCCCCACGTAGTGCGAAGCGCGATCCCAGCCGGGCCCCAGCAGGAACAGGATCGCCACGAGCCCGACGCCCGCGGCGAGCTTGTGGCGCTTCTCGCGCTCGAAGAGGTAGAGCGCCAGGCCGGTCAACAGCAAGAGGTCGAGCTTGAAGACCTGATCGAGGTCGAGCCAGTTCAAGAACGCGTAGGACAGGCCGACGGCGCCCAGCACCGTGCCCAGCGTATTGCAGAAGTAGAGCCAGCCGCACTTCCGGGCGTAGTCCGTTCCGCTCTTGGGAATCAAGGCGTAGGTCAGCGGGAGCATCGTGCCCAGCGGCACGAGGAAGGGCAGCAGCACGACGGCCAGGAAAACCGAGGTCAGCAAGAGGTAGACCGTGTAGTTGACCGGAATGGACGCCAGCGCGACCCGGACGTTGCTCAGCCAGTAGGGCCAGTACGGAACGGAGTGGAACAGCACCACGAGATACAGGATCAAGACCGAGATCGACCGGAACAGCAGGCGCACCGACAACAGCCGGGGCGTCAAGAGCAGGCTGCCCGCGGCCAGGCCGAGGATGAACACGCCGATGACGATGGCGAAGTTGTGGGGCCCGCTACCGACCGTCAAGCCCAGCACGCGGACGAACAGCACCTCGAGGCTCAGCGTGACCATCCCGGTCACCAGCGTGTAGCAGTAGACGGCGCCGATCGGGAAACGGTGCGGGACCGTCTCGATCGGTCGATCCTTGGCCACGGCGTGACGCAGCCGGTTGAGCAGGAACGCGGCGCCGACGGCCAGGTTGACGCCGGCGGCCAAGAGCAGCGTGCCGTCGAGTCCGAAGCGCGGAACGAGCACGAAGCTGGCGCCGAAGGCGCCGAGGCCGGCGCCCAGCGTGTTGATCCCGTAGATCTTGGCGTGGCACAGGTGGACCTCGGCGGCCGTCTCCGGCACGACGGCGACCAGGAGCGGGATCGTCGCACCCATGCAGAAGGTCGGCAGCAGCAGGGTCGAGAGCGCGAGCAGCGTGTCGGTCAAGAAGCCCGACGGCGCGCGCTGGCTGATCGAGGTCAGGAGCTGCACGTAGAGCGGGAACAGGGCGGCGTACGCGCCGATGCCCAGCTCGATCGCCCCGTACAGTCGCAGCAGCTTGCGGCGCTCGGCGGCGCGCTCGCTGGCGCGACCCCAGAAGTGGTAACCCGCGGCGAGGCCGCCCAGGAACACGGCGACGACCAGCGAGACGGAGCGCGTCTCGGAGCCGACGATGAACGACAGGTACTTCTGCCAGACGACCTGGTAGACCAGGCCGGTTGCGCCCGTGAGCAACGTGCCGGCGTAGATGACCGTCCGGTAGCGCAGCAGCGATTTCACAGGCACCGTCTCCCGCCGGCGGAACAGACTATCACGCTGCGCGCGCCTGCCGGTTGCAGGCCGGTCGCGCGGGGACCTACCATGGCGGTCGTGGCGCGCCGCCTGCTCGAACGCTCCCTGCCCTTCGCGATCGTCGGCGCCGTCGTCGCCGGGTTGTTCTCCCAGACGCGCCACTACGGGCTGCTCGGCTTCGACAGCTACCCGCTCATCGTCACGAGCCGTGTCGCGTCCCTGGGCGACTTCGCCGGCAACTTCAGCGAACAACTCATGGACGGACGGTACGCGAGCGGTTTCCATCGCCCGCTGCTCAACCTCACCTTCGCGCTGGACCACGCCGTCTGGGGTCTCGAGCCCTTCGGTTACCAGCTCACCGGGGCGCTGCTGCTGGGGGCCTGCGCGCTGGCGCTGGCGTCGCTCTTGCGCCGGCTGCTGGGAGCGCGGGCCTGGGTCGGCAGGACGATCGGGCTCGGCGTGTTCCTGCTCAGCCCGCTGCTGTTCGAGGTCCTGCCCGCGCCCCCGCGACGGCCCGAGCTGTTGTGCTGCGCCTTCACGGCGCTCGCGTTGACCCTGCAGTTGGCGCCGCGGGTCCTCGACTCTTCGCGCCCGTCCTTCTGGCCGGCGCTGGCCACGCTGCTCGCGATCGCTTCCAAGGAGACGGGGTACGTCGTCCCCGCGCTGATCTTCGTCGCCGTGGCCCTGTATTCGGAGCGCGAGACCTGGGGCCGCCGGCTGCGACGGGCGGCGGCGGCGGCTCTGCCCCCGCTGGCGGCCGCCGGGTTGATGCTCTTGGTCCGGTTGAGCGTGCTGGGCGGCCTCGGTGGCCACCGCTCGTTCTCGGCCGCGGAGGCGATCTCGGGGATGCCGGGCGCCCTGCGCGCGCTGGCCCTCGAGCTGCTGTGGCCCCAGCCTGTCATGCGCCTCGCGCCCCTGGCCCTCGGGCTTCCCGCGCTGCTCGCCCTGTCGCTGGCCGCGACCGCCCTCCTCGCCCCACGCGCTCCGCTGGCGCGGCGGTCGAAGGGGCCGCTCGAGGCTGCGACCCTCGGCATCGTCTGGGTGGCGTCGATCGGTTCGACCTATGCCGCGGCCGGCTCGATCGGACCCTGGTACTTGCTGCTACCGCTGGCCGGCTGGGCGCTCGCGGCCGGCGCCCTGGCCCAGGCGCTCTTCTCCTGCGCCGCAGACGACCGGCGCGGCTTTCGCGCGCTGGCGCTGGCGACGCTCGCGCTGCTCGTCGTGCTGCTGGTGTGGCAGTCCAGCTACTCGCCGCTGTTCCGGCGCTATGACGAGTGGCAGCGGGCGACGGCGGCCGGCGACGCCTTCCTGGCCGCCGCCCGCTCGTCGCTCGCGAGCGCCGCCCCGGGCACGACCGTGCGCGCCGCGCCCCTGCCATCCTGGGTGCCGCCCCGCAGCGACGGGCCGACGATTCGCGGCGCGGCGATTCTGGCCGACTACTCCGTTCAGGCCTGGGCCGATCTGACGCTCGCCGGGCGCGGTGTGCGGGTCGTGCACGAGGGCGCGGCGGGCCAGCCCGGCGCCGGAGAGATCCTGCTCGTGCTGCCCCTCAGCTCCCGACCTTGATCACGATCGCCGCGGCCGTGTCGCCCGCGGCGCAGCCGACGAACAAGCCGTGGCCGCCGCCGCGGAGCGCCAGCTCCTCGATGGTCTCGATGATCAGGCGCATGCCGGTCGGCCCCTGCGGGTGGCCGTAGATCAAGGACGAGCCGTAATTGTTGAAGCTCTCGATCTCGAGCCCCAGTTCGCGGGCCAGGTAGATGTCGTTGACCGCGAACGGATTGTGGGTCTTGACCACGGCGGCGTCGCCGATGCCGATGCCCGCCGCGTCGAGCGCGGCGCGAGCCGCGGGCACGGTGGCCTTGGCCATGAAGCCCTTGGTCGTGCGCGCCTGCGCGTAGGACAGCAGGCGCACCTCGATCGACGAATCACGCGACAGCCGCCGGGCCCGATCCCGCCCGGTGACGATCATTCCGCAACTGCCGTCCGCCGGATGGGTCTGACTGCCGAAGGTCACGCTGCCGCCGGGAGCGAGCGGCTGCAGGCCCGCCAGGCCCTCGGCGGTGGTGGCGAAGACGCCCTCGTCGCCCTGGACGGTGGCCAGCGTCTTTTTCCCCCTGGCGTCCTTGACCTCGAAGGGCCACAGCATGTACCGCTTCTGGAAGGCCGAGTCGTCCGCCAGCGCGGCGGCGTACTGCCGATAGCGCACGAGCGTGCAGCGGTCCTGCTCCTCGCGGCCGATCTTCTGCTCGGCGGCGACGTTCTCGGCGGTCTGCAGCATCGAGTTCCGCGCCCACGGATCGTGGCCGAAGCTGTCCAGCACCACGTCTTCCTTGTCGCCCGTGCCGCCCGGTCCCTTGGGGTTCGGATAGTAGACGTGAGGTCCGTTGCTGCAGCGGTCGGTCGTGACGCCCAGCACGGTTCGCTCGCGGCACGTTTCGACCTCCGCGCCGGCCGTCGCCAGCGTGCGGGCGCCCGTCGCGCAAGCCTGCGAGACGATCGTGCCCGTGGCGCTCTCGGCGCCGATCATGGCCGCGAGCCAGGGACCGCCGTAGAGCGCGTGCTTCTGTGGCACGGTCATCCCCAGCACCACGCCGTCCAGTTGCCCGGCGGGCACGTCGCGTTCGGCCAGGGCCTTGCGGGCCGCCTGCGCCGCCAGCTCCAGGGCGTTGATCGTCGACAAGCTGCCCTGCCACTTGCAGAAGGGCGTGCTCCAGTAGGCTCCGTACGGAACGTAGGCTTTCTCGAATTGCATCGGCGGTTCTCCGTGCTGTCGGGCGACGCGGACCGTGTCGAAGGACAGTCTATCAGGCCGCGCGCCCGGATTCGTTCATAGCCCTCGGCGCGCCGATGGGGTAGTATTCCGACGAAACCACGGACCGAGCATGATCCAGCCACATCCGCGAGCTGCCGGCATCGGATTCCCGTGCGCCGTCCTCGTTGTCGCGGCCGCCGGCTGCGCCGGCCCCGCGCCAGGGTCGGGCGGTCTGCTCAACCTCGACCCGTCGGTGAAGTACGTCGGAGAGGCGGAATGCCGCCAGTGCCACTTCGAGCAGTACGCGACCTCGTCCAGGACCGGCATGGGCCGGGCCTTTTACCCGCTCACCCCCGCGGAGATCGTGGAGGACTTCACGACCCACAACGAGTTCGTCGTCGAGGCCTCGGGGCTGCACTACCGCATGGTGCAGCGCGACGGGAAGTTCTACCAGCAACAGTTCATGCTCGACTCGCGGGGGCGCGAGACGGCCTTCGACGAGCGCGAGATGGTCTGGGTCATCGGCTCGAACCGCCACAGCCGCTCCTACGTCACGGTCCTGGACGACAAGCTGTTCCAGGCTCCGGTGTGCTGGTACCCCGACGAGAGTCGCTGGGACCTGTGCCCGGGCTACGAGTTCAAGAACGACCACTTCACGCGCGAGATCACCCAGGGCTGCATCGGCTGCCACAACGGCGTGATGACGCTGGTCGAGGGCGAGCGCAACCTGTACGAGAAGCCCTACCCGCACGGGATCGGCTGCGAGCGCTGCCACGGCGCGGGGCAACTGCACGTCGAACGCTGGCGCAGCGGCGAGACCCCCTCAGGCGAAGCCGATCCCACGATCGTCCACGTGCGGCGGCTGCCCCAGGAGGAGCGGATCGAGGTCTGCTTCCAGTGCCACCTGGGCGACGCCAAGGCCAGCGAGCGCGTGATTCGCTGGGATCGGGGACTGTCGACCTTCCGGCCGGGCCAGAAGATCACGGAGACCGTGGTGCCCTTCCGCTACGTCGAGCAGACTCAATGGGACTTCGGCCTCTCGGCCCAGGCCGATCGCCTGATCCAGAGCCGCTGCTTCAAGGAGAGCGGCGGGAAGATCGAGTGCCTGACCTGCCACAATCCCCACGTGACCGTCTACCACCAGGACCGGCCGGCCGACCACTTCCGCCAGCGCTGCCTGAGCTGTCATGCCCAGCAGGACTGCACGGAGACGCAGGAAGCCCGGCAGAGCACGCCGGGCGCGGCCGACGATTGCGTGCAGTGCCACATGCGCAAGGCCGAGCCGGACGACCAGCGCTTCACCGAATTCACGGACCACTGGATCCGCCGGGAGATCCGCCTCGTCGAGCGCGACCACCGACAGCGCTTCGACGTGGAGCCGATCTTCCCCGATCGATTCGCGACGCTGGCCCCGGGCGAGCAGGCCTTTTACCGCGGGCGCGCGGCCTCGCTACTGGGCCGCGACGTGCCGGTCAGCCAGCAGCCGCCGATCTGGGTCGCCGCCGAGCGGGACTTCCTCGCGGCGATCGAACAGGGCTTCGACAACGTCCACTCCTGGTTCTTCCTGGGCCAGGTGCGCCAGTACCAGGGCCGCCAGCGCCAGGCGTTCGAGGCCTACCAGCGCGCGCATGCCCACGACCCGAGCCACCACGACGCGGCCTTCGCCTTGGGCCAGTCGCTGCTGAACTCAGGCGATCCTGCGCGTGCGCTCGAGATCTTCCGCGGCATGCTGGCGCGGGACCCCGACAACGCGATGACGCTGGCCGAAGCCGGGCGCGCGCTGAGCGCGCTGGGGCGTCACGAGGAAGGGCTCGCGCACTTCGACCGCGCCCTGCTGGAAGAGCCGTGGCAACCGACGCTGCACATCAACAAGGGGCGCGTGCTGGCCACGCTGGGTCGTTTCGACGAGGCGGCGCGCATGGGCGAGCGAGTCGTCGCGCTCGACCCGGACAATCCCAAGGCCTGGGAGTTCTACGAAAAGGCCCACGAAGCCGCGGGCCAGCTGGATCGTGCGGCCGAGGGCCGCCGCTTCGCGCAACGCCTGGCCGGCATCAAGAATCTAGGCGGCTGAAACCGACCCGCGGCCGCCTGGCAGGGGAGACAGGAATCGAACCTGCAACCCCCGGTTTTGGAGACCGGTGCTCTGCCAATTGAGCTACTCCCCTACTGGCGCGCCGAGCCGCTGAAGTGTAGCGCCGAAGCGCGGGGAGATCAATCGGGCCGCGCCGCCTCTGCCTTCCCGAGCCGGTCAATCCAGATAGGGATCCACCCATCCGACGACGTCGACGCGTCGCCACTGGGCAACCTGCCATTAGCGCCAGTACTGCTTAGGAATCCCGGGTGTAGGAATCGTGAACTCGGTGCTCCCGCTCCACGCACCGATGGATCCTGAACCGGACGGATTCACGATATTGCTCCGGTGTAGATTCCACCACCGATCTCGACACCAGCAATCCACCACAGCAGGCACATCGCTAATGCCACGAACCGTTTGCGTTCCATGACGCCCCCTGGGGTCGCTGGGTGAAGGCGCGTGTCCCAGTTCGGCCACACTTCTACCGTGGGGGGGTAGTCAAGGTCCCTCTGGGTGGCTGGATACCCACCTCACCCGTGCCATTGGTTGACAATAGATGCCATTCGACGGATACTCGAGATCGTGAGGCGCACGCCATGACCAGCCTGAACATCTCCCTGCCGGAGCCCCTGCGCGAGTGGATCGAAACCCAGGTCAAGCGCGGGCGCTACGGCAACGCGAGCGAGTACCTGCGCGAGCTCATCCGGCGCGACCAAGACCGGCAGGCCCAGGAGCGGCTGGAAGAGCTGCTCCTCGAGGGCGCGAAGAGCGGGCCAGCGTCCCCGTTGACCAAGCAGGATTGGGCGCAGCTTCGCGCCAACGTCGCCGAACGTCTGAAAGGGCGACGGGGCGGGCGGGTCAAGAAGCCGGGTTGACAAGCGGCCGCAGGGGATCCGGGACATCGCAGAGATCGCGATCCACCTCGCCGAGGAGAACGGGAACGACGAGATGGCTTTCCGCTTCCTCGACGCCGCGGAGACGAGCTTCGACGATCTCGCGGCGATGCCCTAGATGGGAGCGCCGAGGGAGTACAAGGACCCCTCCCTCGCCGGCGTGCGCTGTGGCGCGTCGCCGGTTTCCCGAATCACCTGATCTTCTACCGGCCCCTCGGCACCGGCGTCGAGATCATCCGGGTGCTCCACGCGAAGAGAGACATCGAAGCCTTGTTCGGTGGTCGTGGCTGACGCGCAACCTCTCGTCCAACGGTCGTGCGTATCTCGTGGCACACCGGTGGCACATCCGAACGCCGCCACCATGTGGGTGCGGGCAGCCTGCTTCAATGGGGCCGCGCTGCAGAGCAGCGCGGAGACCCTTGCCAACGAGCTGGATGCCCAGAAGCGCGCCGAGCTTCAATGGGGCCGCGCTGCAGAGCAGCGCGGAGACCCGCTGCGCGTAGCTCGACGTGAGTCCAGACCCCGCGGCTTCAATGGGGCCGCGCTGCAGAGCAGCGCGGAGACGCTACGCTCCCGTCGTCGCGACGCTGCGCGTAGACTCGCTTCAATGGGGCCGCGCTGCAGAGCAGCGCGGAGACTGGTACTTGCTCTCGCCCAGGCCGTCGCGTGTGTAGCTTCAATGGGGCCGCGCTGCAGAGCAGCGCGGAGACGTCCGTCGGCTTCGCGCCGTCGCGCTTCAGCTCGACGCTTCAATGGGGCCGCGCTGCAGAGCAGCGCGGAGACCAGCCGCCTCGAAGTTGCGGATGTACTGGCTGGAGCGGCTTCAATGGGGCCGCGCTGCAGAGCAGCGCGGAGACCCTACCGCTGCGGAGCCTGTTGCCGAAAGTCCCCAGGCTTCAATGGGGCCGCGCTGCAGAGCAGCGCGGAGACGGCCGTTCGTCGCGACGGTTCGCCCGTCCGGCTCGCAGCTTCAATGGGGCCGCGCTGCAGAGCAGCGCGGAGACTCATGTGAGCGTCACCGTGAAGTCCTCGACCCAATCGCTTCAATGGGGCCGCGCTGCAGAGCAGCGCGGAGACAACGCGAGGTAGCAGCGGCCCGTGAACATCGGGACGCTTCAATGGGGCCGCGCTGCAGAGCAGCGCGGAGACAACGCGAGGTAGCAGCGGCCCGTGAACATCGGGACGCTTCAATGGGGCCGCGCTGCAGAGCAGCGCGGAGACCTCGTCGCCTGCGACCGGATCGGAAAGCGCTACGGAGCTTCAATGGGGCCGCGCTGCAGAGCAGCGCGGAGACATCCGCACCGTGCGCGCCGAGTATCCGAGTGAAATGCTTCAATGGGGCCGCGCTGCAGAGCAGCGGGGAGACGCCACGGCCAGAGGGGCGTGGGGTAGCGGTAGAGCCGCTTCAATGGGGCCGCGCTGCAGAGCAGCGCGGAGACCGTCTTTCTGACGGTGCTAGTGGCTATGGCCATCATGCTTCAATGGGGCCGCGCTGCAGAGCAGCGCGGAGACGAACAGGTGGGTCAGGTGGGCGACGAGCGCCGGCCGGCTTCAATGGGGCCGCGCTGCAGAGCAGCGCGGAGACCTCGGCGTGCTGATGGCCGGTGGATTCGTGCTGACGCTTCAATGGGGCCGCGCTGCAGAGCAGCGCGGAGACCCGACCGCCCTCACGCTGAAACGGATCTACAACGGGCTTCAATGGGGCCGCGCTGCAGAGCAGCGCGGAGACAGGCCGAATGGCTCCGCAGGCTCTCGGCGGCCGGCGCTTCAATGGGGCCGCGCTGCAGAGCAGCGCGGAGACGACATCGCGCGCGCGATCGCCCGGATGCTCGTGCTGCTTCAATGGGGCCGCGCTGCAGAGCAGCGCGGAGACCGGCGGTAGGTGCCGCCGATCTCCTGCGCCCAGGGCGCTTCAATGGGGCCGCGCTGCAGAGCAGCGCGGAGACTCGACCGCGCGCGTCGCCGACACGAGGCCCTGGAGCGGCTTCAATGGGGCCGCGCTGCAGAGCAGCGCGGAGACGGAAACCCGCGAGCTGTGGCGCTGTTTGCTGACGAGCTTCAATGGGGCCGCGCTGCAGAGCAGCGCGGAGACGACTTCTCCTCGCACTCCTGCTGACTATCGCACGCGCCGCTTCAATGGGGCCGCGCTGCAGAGCAGCGCGGAGACGAGCGAGCGCGGCGCGGACGGCAAGGGCGTCGAGGTGCTTCAATGGGGCCGCGCTGCAGAGCAGCGCGGAGACCACGGCTCCATCAACCGCGCTCTATCTCTATCGACGGCTTCAATGGGGCCGCGCTGCAGAGCAGCGCGGAGACCGTAGTCGTTCCCGCCCCACGTCACCGGGCTCGGTCCGCTTCAATGGGGCCGCGCTGCAGAGCAGCGCGGAGACTCAATAAGCGGCCATCTATGCACGCACCACGTCTCGCTTCAATGGGGCCGCGCTGCAGAGCAGCGCGGAGACCAAGAAACCGCGATGCAGACCGGCGGAACCCGCGTCGCTTCAATGGGGCCGCGCTGCAGAGCAGCGCGGAGACTGACGTTCCAGGGTGGCGTGGGTACGAACGTCCTGGCTTCAATGGGGCCGCGCTGCAGAGCAGCGCGGAGACGGGTCGCGTCGCGCGCCCACGCGACGACATGGAACAGCTTCAATGGGGCCGCGCTGCAGAGCAGCGCGGAGACTGGCGGCCGAGGCCGCGCTGCAGAGCAGCGCGGAGACCGGACGCATGGCCGCGATGCCGCGCAGGACCGCTACGCTTCAATGGGGCCGCGCTGCAGAGCAGCGCGGAGACCAGCGTCTCGGCCGGCCGGGGCGGCGCCTCCAGGCGGCTTCAATGGGGCCGCGCTGCAGAGCAGCGCGGAGACGCCCCTGGCCCATCGCGCGGATCTGTAGCTGTGAGATGCTTCAATGGGGCCGCGTTGCAGAGCAGCGCGGAGACCGAGGGATTCAACGGCCCTGGAGGATGCGAGATGACGCTTCAATGGGGCCGCGCTGCAGAGCAGCGCGGAGACTCGAGGTCACGGGTCGGCCCGACCTGGAGGGACTGTGCTTCAATGGGGCCGCGCTGCAGAGCAGCGCGGAGACGTGCCGCTGGAACCCGATGTACTTGAATGCGGTATAGCTTCAATGGGGCCGCGCTGCAGAGCAGCGCGGAGACGGAGTGATGCTGCGGTGGATCGCCTGGGGGGCGCCAGCTTCAATGGGGCCGCGCTGCAGAGCAGCGCGGAGACCCAGCGTCGGGAGTGTACCGCTGCGCCGCCGGCTTGTGCTTCAATGGGGCCGCGCTGCAGAGCAGCGCGGAGACAAGCGCGCTCGAACCGTGCGCGCCGTGGCGAAGTCGGCTTCAATGGGGCCGCGCTGCAGAGCAGCGCGGAGACAAGCGCGCTCGAACCGTGCGCGCCGTGGCGAAGTCGGCTTCAATGGGGCCGCGCTGCAGAGCAGCGCGGAGACTGGAAGCCCGCGAGGTTGACGGCGAAGCCCTTGAGGCTTCAATGGGGCCGCGCTGCAGAGCAGCGCGGAGACGACCTGGCGTCCCGCCAGGGGCGGCGCAGGAGCCGCACGCTTCAATGGGGCCGCGCTGCAGAGCAGCGCGGAGACCTACCTGGATCAGCCCTCGCCCGCCCCCGCCAATGGCGCTTCAATGGGGCCGCGCTGCAGAGCAGCGCGGAGACCGCAGTCTCTACCACGTGAACGCGACGCAGCTCGGCGCTTCAATGGGGCCGCGCTGCAGAGCAGCGCGGAGACAGCTCTGAGCCCCGCGGGTCGGCGTCGCGATGAAGTTGCTTCAATGGGGCCGCGCTGCAGAGCAGCGCGGAGACGAGGCCCTGCCGCTCCGACTCCTCCCACAGGTAGCGGCTTCAATGGGGCCGCGCTGCAGAGCAGCGCGGAGACGAGAAGCAGTCGGGGAGCATCACGAAGCCTCCATCGGCTTCAATGGGGCCGCGCTGCAGAGCAGCGCGGAGACACGCTGGACCGGCGGGCGCGAGCGGAGAGCCGCAGCACGCTTCAATGGGGCCGCGCTGCAGAGCAGCGCGGAGACCCGGCATGATGTCGGCGACCCGCGCTGCCTGGACGGTGCTTCAATGGGGCCGCGCTGCAGAGCAGCGCGGAGACACGTCAACGTATCGTGCGCGCCGAGCCGACGATGAGGCTTCAATGGGGCCGCGCTGCAGAGCAGCGCGGAGACTCGACTCGTGCCGCTCGAGCGCCGCGAGAGTCTCTTCGCTTCAATGGGGCCGCGCTGCAGAGCAGCGCGGAGACTCGAAAACGTTCTTCGAAGAAAAGCTCGACTCGCCGCTTCAATGGGGCCGCGCTGCAGAGCAGCGCGGAGACATGGTGTAGCATCGTGGCGATGGAGCAGCAGGCGCAGCTTCAATGGGGCCGCGCTGCAGAGCAGCGCGGAGACGCGCAAGGCTGTGGCCGATCAGATAACGCAACATCCGCTTCAATGGGGCCGCGCTGCAGAGCAGCGCGGAGACAACTTCGGCGGCGCGACAGTGCCGAAGGGCGTGTCGCTTCAATGGGGCCGCGCTGCAGAGCAGCGCGGAGACCGACCGCCACCGGCTGCCCCAGAGCGGCCCGCAGGGCTTCAATGGGGCCGCGCTGCAGAGCAGCGCGGAGACCTGGTCCACGCTGCGCGAACTCGCGACCAGCCCGGCGCTTCAATGGGGCCGCGCTGCAGAGCAGCGCGGAGACTGGATGACCGCGAGGTCCGACGCGCCGATCTTGACGCTTCAATGGGGCCGCGCTGCAGAGCAGCGCGGAGACGGGCTCGACCTCGATCGCCTCAAGCACCGGCCCGAGCTTCAATGGGGCCGCGCTGCAGAGCAGCGCGGAGACCTCTTTCCCGGGGGGCGCGTCCCATCCATCACGGCATGCTTCAATGGGGCCGCGCTGCAGAGCAGCGCGGAGACGACGCGCTGGGCCACGCCGGGAGCGTGTGCCGCCACGCTTCAATGGGGCCGCGCTGCAGAGCAGCGCGGAGACCGGCATAATGTCGGCGACCCGCGCGGCCTGGACGGTGCTTCAATGGGGCCGCGCTGCAGAGCAGCGCGGAGACTTGCCCCAGGTGACGGTCGGGAACGCGACGAACAAGCTTCAATGGGGCCGCGCTGCAGAGCAGCGCGGAGACTCGGAAAAGGCGCCGCCTAGGCGCGCGGGGGGTTTGCTTCAATGGGGCCGCGCTGCAGAGCAGCGCGGAGACGCGATCCGCGGGGGCCCGATCTACGGGGACGAATTGCTTCAATGGGGCCGCGCTGCAGAGCAGCGCGGAGACCCACGACGTGCCGCATGTGGCGCACGGCATCGGCGGGCTTCAATGGGGCCGCGCTGCAGAGCAGCGCGGAGACGACCGCGGCTTGGAACGTCACGTCCGCGACCGCGGAGCTTCAATGGGGCCGCGCTGCAGAGCAGCGCGGAGACCGCCTCGGCGAATTCTGGGTAGCGGTCGCGGTAATTGCTTCAATGGGGCCGCGCTGCAGAGCAGCGCGGAGACTCGCTGATGGAGGTGGAAGCGCTTTTCGAGCGGGAGGCTTCAATGGGGCCGCGCTGCAGAGCAGCGCGGAGACTTGCCCTTCGCCGCTTTCGCGGTGCAAGCGGCGATGCTTCAATGGGGCCGCGCTGCAGAGCAGCGCGGAGACTAGCGGGCGCCGTAGCGTGGCCAGCGATACGCACGGCTTCAATGGGGCCGCGCTGCAGAGCAGCGCGGAGACGCAACGTCTGAAGGGCACGGTATGTTGTTACCAGGGCTTCAATGGGGCCGCGCTGCAGAGCAGCGCGGAGACGCGGCAGCACACCGCCGGCGACGAGCTGGCCGAGCGAGCTTCAATGGGGCCGCGCTGCAGAGCAGCGCGGAGACTATCCTAGCGCTTGCGCCGCACGCGCGACGGCGCCGAGCTTCAATGGGGCCGCGCTGCAGAGCAGCGCGGAGACACGCTTCGGCCGCTAGTTTCGACAGGTCTACCTCATGCTTCAATGGGGCCGCGCTGCAGAGCAGCGCGGAGACACCGCGGGCGAAATCGTCGATATCGTCGGCGGAACGCTTCAATGGGGCCGCGCTGCAGAGCAGCGCGGAGACGAGCAACAGAATGACGAGAGCTAGCCCGGACAGTGCGCTTCAATGGGGCCGCGCTGCAGAGCAGCGCGGAGACGTTTCAACGGTTCCCTTGGGCAAAGACCGAATTGTTAAGCTTCAATGGGGCCGCGCTGCAGAGCAGCGCGGAGACCCTCAAGAGCGCGGGGCTGACGCTCGCGGACTACCAGCTTCAATGGGGCCGCGCTGCAGAGCAGCGCGGAGACGCTCCCCACTGCGCGTCCTGGGTCAGCCGACGAATCTGCTTCAATGGGGCCGCGCTGCAGAGCAGCGCGGAGACATGGGCCAGTCCGTCGTCAATCGTGTCACAAGGGAAGCTTCAATGGGGCCGCGCTGCAGAGCAGCGCGGAGACCGGCACAAACGTCTTGGAGGTGATCACCGAATCGTTCGCTTCAATGGGGCCGCGCTGCAGAGCAGCGCGGAGACGCCGCGGCCGAAGCATCGGCGCGGGATCGCGCGGCGCTTGCTTCAATGGGGCCGCGCTGCAGAGCAGCGCGGAGACGGCATCGGCGGCCGGCGTCACGCGGCGATACGTGCGGCTTCAATGGGGCCGCGCTGCAGAGCAGCGCGGAGACGTGTCAGGGAGCCACCCCCCCGAATCTGCACTCCCGCTTCAATGGGGCCGCGCTGCAGAGCAGCGCGGAGACACTACGGCCGCAGCATTGGAGCGGACGGGGCGCGGCGCTTCAATGGGGCCGCGCTGCAGAGCAGCGCGGAGACCAATCCGCCACAGACCCTTTGAGTCTGGACACAATGCTTCAATGGGGCCGCGCTGCAGAGCAGCGCGGAGACATCCCAAGCTCGGCGAATCGGTCGAGTGCTGTCCGGCTTCAATGGGGCCGCGCTGCAGAGCAGCGCGGAGACTTCTTCGGGCGGTTCCGCAATACGTTCGCGACTGGCGAGCTTCAATGGGGCCGCGCTGCAGAGCAGCGCGGAGACAGTACGAAGTGGTCCCTGGGCGTAGTAGAGGCGCGGCTTCAATGGGGCCGCGCTGCAGAGCAGCGCGGAGACCGCGGTTCGGGAGCTGGGTGAGAATGGGGGATCTTGCTTCAATGGGGCCGCGCTGCAGAGCAGCGCGGAGACTCCTCGCCGGCCCGGACGATCTTGCCGTCGTGCGCCGCGCTTCAATGGGGCCGCGCTGCAGAGCAGCGCGGAGACCGGCCAGTAGGGCTCTGCGATGTAGCCGGGCCGGCCGCTTCAATGGGGCCGCGCTGCAGAGCAGCGCGGAGACCGGGAAGCAACATACCGAACGGCCACGGATTCTTCCGGGCTTCAATGGGGCCGCGCTGCAGAGCAGCGCGGAGACCCCGCACCCGTCGCGCCAGCTCCTCCGGCGTCATCCCGCTTCAATGGGGCCGCGCTGCAGAGCAGCGCGGAGACCTCCGCAAGCCTCTCGGACCGCTTCGTCAGAATCTGCTTCAATGGGGCCGCGCTGCAGAGCAGCGCGGAGACCGCCCCCGCCGCCGCCAACGTCAACGTATTCATCCGCATGCTTCAATGGGGCCGCGCTGCAGAGCAGCGCGGAGACGCCGCCGGGAGGATGCAATGCAAACTCAGTGAGACGGCTTCAATGGGGCCGCGCTGCAGAGCAGCGCGGAGACCTACAGCGTGACGGTGCTGGAGGACGGGCTGGCCTAGCTTCAATGGGGCCGCGCTGCAGAGCAGCGCGGAGACTGCCGGCGTTCGGCGCACACGGTTTCGCGCATCAGTGGCTTCAATGGGGCCGCGCTGCAGAGCAGCGCGGAGACCGAACCGATCAACTCGTGCGGAAAGTACACCGCCCGGCTTCAATGGGGCCGCGCTGCAGAGCAGCGCGGAGACCTCGGGCGAGCCGCAGAAGAACACCTGGCGGCAACACGCGCTTCAATGGGGCCGCGCTGCAGAGCAGCGCGGAGACTCGTCGATCACGGGCGAGTACGCGCCCTGGAACGTGCTTCAATGGGGCCGCGCTGCAGAGCAGCGCGGAGACTCGAAACGTTCCGCCGGCCCGCCGTGTTCGGTGCGGTGCTTCAATGGGGCCGCGCTGCAGAGCAGCGCGGAGACCAACCTCGGAATCGTACTGGACATGGAGCGGGAGTAGCTTCAATGGGGCCGCGCTGCAGAGCAGCGCGGAGACGTGCCGGCCGGATTTCCCGGTCGGAGGAAAGCGGCGCTTCAATGGGGCCGCGCTGCAGAGCAGCGCGGAGACGATACGACCGTTCGCGCGTGTTGTTCTATGACACACTGCTTCAATGGGGCCGCGCTGCAGAGCAGCGCGGAGACGTGTTGGCGACCGGCCGGCCGTCCTCGAGGTAGCCGCGGCTTCAATGGGGCCGCGCTGCAGAGCAGCGCGGAGACACGGAAGAATGCGAAGGGTTCCATGACGTAGAAGAGGCTTCAATGGGGCCGCGCTGCAGAGCAGCGCGGAGACCGTCCTGGGGCTCGCCGGCTACAGCGCGTGGCTGGCGCTTCAATGGGGCCGCGCTGCAGAGCAGCGCGGAGACACGGGCAGGTGACGTTGCAGGCGTTCAAGTACAGCTCGCTTCAATGGGGCCGCGCTGCAGAGCAGCGCGGAGACTCTCCGCTACGGAAAGGGCTACTCAGGCAAGCTCGGGCTTCAATGGGGCCGCGCTGCAGAGCAGCGCGGAGACTGGCAGAGGCGGCTGGTCGAGGACGTGTTCGGCTGGCTTCAATGGGGCCGCGCTGCAGAGCAGCGCGGAGACCCGCTAATACAGCAGCTTCTACTGTACAGTATTGTCCCGCTTCAATGGGGCCGCGCTGCAGAGCAGCGCGGAGACGCCTTAGCTTCGAACTCCATCGACCTGAGTACGTTAAGGCTCCTGGTTCGAGCGACTACGAGGACAAGGTGAACAAGCAAGCTCTGGGGGCCGACGAACCGGCCGATAAGTCCCGTGTTTTCAAAGACCGCGAGAGGCTCCGGGCGTTCCCGCATCACCGCGCCGCTCGATGCCCGTATCCTACACCACCAGGACTCGCGAGGGTGGAACATACGCTCGCCCGACGCACTGCATGCCCTTCTCGAGGGGACTGACCCTCCAACCGAGGTCGAGAATGAGCACCTGGTCCTCATCGTGGTTGACCATAGCACGGAGCTTCGCCTTGACGGCGGCCAGTTCCATCTCGTTCAGCTCGCAGAGGAACACGCTGTACTGGGCATGGTCACCGGCGTCGCGCAGGGCCTTGAAGACGGCGTTGCGGCGCTTGTCGTCGGTGATGTCGTAGGTGAACAGGTAGCGCCGGCGACTGCTCATCGCGTACCGATCGGGATGTAATCCGGGATGTCCCCGCGCAGCCACCGCGCGAGCAGTCGTGCCTGGACGCGCACCACCGCCCGCCACGAGCACTTGTACTGGAACAGCGGGTGCGTGATCAATTGGTCCAAGCGCCCTTCGTAGGCGCGGATGAACGCCTTCCGACCTCCCGGTTTCAGCATGCACCCGGACTTCGTGCGCTCGAAGTCGGAGCGGCTGACCATGCGCGTGTTCACTGCGGTGACGACGGCGCTGTCGACGACGAGTGGGCGGAACTCTTCCATCAGGTCGAGGGCGAGTGCAGGCCGTCCGTGCCGGGGCTGGTGGAAGAGTCCCCACCATGGATCCAGGCCCTCGGCCAGCAGAGCCACCGTGCACTCCTTCGCGAGCAGCGCGTAGCCGAAGGACAGCAGGGTGTTGATCGGATCGAGGGGCGGGCGGCGGTTTCGGCCCTCGAAGTCCCAGTCCGTCTCGAGGTCGCCGGAGCCGAGCATCCTGGCGAACTCGCGGAAGTACGCCGCGGCGACCGCGCCCTCGATCCCGAGCAGTTCGTCGCGGTCGCGCGCTTGCGCCACGGCCTTCAGCAGGCGACGCATATCCACGAGGGCGCGTTCGGGGCGGGGGGACCCGTTCCGGCGGAGCAGCGTACGCTGGTTCGCACCCTTGGCGGCGACGATGGCCTTGGCCAAGCGCAGCTGCCGCTCGGGGTTGTCGGCCGCGTCGAACTGCGCCGCCCGGTTGTAGGCGTTCCGCAGGTGGATGCCGTGCGTCACACCGTAGAACCAATTGCCGCGCGAGAGGTGCACGATCGGAATGCCGGCCTCGCACAGCAGGTGGATCGTCTGTGCCGAGACGAAGACGTTGCCGCAGAGCACGAGCTGGCTCACGTCCTTGAGCGGCGCGCGCGCCAGCTCGTTCCCGTTGCGGCTGATCACGAGGGACTCGCTCTGCTTGCCGACCCGTGCCCCCTGCTCCTGGACGTAGAGCGGGAGCGCGTCGTCGCGAGCGGGGTAGAGCCGCCGGACGTGAGGCGCCGCCGGGTCCTCCGGCACCTGCTGCAGCGCGGCCGTCTCGTCGGGCAGGCAGATCGCGTTGAGCGAGCAGCCGTTGCACTTGGGGCTGTCCTCGAGCGGGGGCGGCAGGACTCGCTCGCGCGCCGCCGCGCGGGCGCGCTCGATGAGGTGGAGCGTGCGGGCTTCGAGCTCGGCGGTGAACGGCACCTCGACGCGAGTGCGTGAGCCGGCGAAGTACAGCACCCCTCGGCGGCTCGAGTAGCCGTGCTCGCGCAGGAGCAGCCCCTGCGCCATGAGCTGCACGCGCTCGGGCTCCCAGCTTCGTTCGGGGTTGTCCGGAACGCGGCCGCGCTTGGTGTCCACCGGAACGGCCTCGTCGCCGTCGGTCTGGACGAGGTCGAGCCCGGCGACGAGGCCGAGCCGAGGGCTACCCAGGCGGACCGAGCGCGCGACGCGCGGCGGGAGGTCGCCGGCCTCGCCGGCATCCGGGAGCAGCTGCTCCGATCCGTCCACGCGCCGGTGTGCGTCGCGACCTTCGATCGTGTAGACGTTGTCCGCCCACTGGCCCTCGACGTGCATGAAGTGGAACAGGCGCGGGCAGTACGCGTACTCGTTGAGCATCCGGACGGGCAGCAGGTCCGAGGATTCGTCAGGAGGGCCGGGTGGGCCCGGCTCGTGCCCGCGTGCATCGGGTAGACCGCTCATCAGGGGACCCTCCCCCCCTTCCCCGCATGGTCGAACATCGGCAGGGCGAGGGGGGTGTCAAGGGGTTGGAGGGTCCTTCATGCATGAATTTCATTCACGGCGTGAATAGATTTCTGCCGCGGCTCCTGGCGCCGACGGTCGTGGCGGTCCTCGGGCGCTTTCTGGTGGTCGTCCGGACCGAGGCGCGTCAGATCGGCAAGGCGACGCTCGGCGGTACCGGCGCGATCGGAGAAGGCCGCGACTTCCGCACGCTCGACGACTACGACGTGCTCGAGCGCGCCCGCACCCAGCCCGACACGCTGCTGCGCGGGGTCGATCGCCTGACCCTCAACGAAGTCCAGCGCGCTCCCGAGCTGCTGCTCGCGATCAAGCGTGAGGTGGACGGGAGCGGCAGCCAGGCCGCTTCCTGCTGACCGGCTCGGCGAACCTCCTGATGATGCAGCGCGTGTCCGAGAGCCTCGCCGGGCGAGCCGTGTACCTCACGCTGTGGCCGATGACGGAAGCGGAGAAGGCAGGCAAGCCCGCCGGCGGGCCCTGGAGCCGCTGGCTCGCCGCGGCCAGGGCCGAGGAGCTACTACTGGAGCCGTCAGCGATGACGAGCCCGGACGGCGGCTGGAGGCCACGCGCGCTCGCCGGAGGCTATCCCGTTCCCGCTCTCGCGGTGGAGGCTTCCGAGCGCGCGCAGTGGTTCGACGGGTACCTGCGCACATACCTCGAGCGCGACCTGCAGGACATCGCGTCGATCTCGTCGCTCGCTGACTACCGGCGCCTGATGCGACTAGCGTGCCTGCGCATCGGCCAGATGCTGAACCAGAGCGAGCTGGCTCGCGACGCGGCCCTGGCCCAGGCCACCGCCCACCGCTACCTCAACCTGCTCGAGACCTCCTGTCAGATCGTCCGCCTGCCGGCCTTTTCGTTCAGCCGCACCAAGCGCATGGTCAAGACGCCGAAGCTGTACTGGACCGACACCGGCCTGGCGGCGCACCTCGCCGGCATGGCCAGGATGCTGGCGATCTTCCCGGGGCGTTCTTCGAGAACCTCGTGCTCACGCAGATCCTGGCCTGGCGCGAGACGGTCGTACCTCGTCCGGAGCTGCACTACTGGCGTACGCACGGCGGTCTCGAGGTGGACTTCGTGATCGAGGCGGGACGGCGGCTCTTGCCCGTCGAGGTGAAGAGCGGGCAGCGAGTGCGGCCCAAGGACGTGGCGGGGATGGAGGCGTTCCTGGAGGAGCATCCCAAGCGAGGGCCGTTCGGCGTGGTCGTGCATGGTGGGGAGGAGGTCGTGCTATTGAGCGAGAAGATCGTCGGTGTGCCGCAACGGCTGGTGTGGGGTTGAGGCTCGACGTTGTAGTATCGGCCGCGTTCGCTCCGGGTCACGTTTCATGAGCCGATGTCGCGCTCGCCGTCCCCAACGACGGGGATCGCGCCGTGACCGAGGTGGTCATCGAGTTCAAGGGGAGCGCGCGTGGCGCCGGCACCGGCAAGCTGCACTGGCAAGCTGCCAAGTGCGCCCCGACGCGCCGCTACCCCGCGCACATCTCCCGCCCAGCTCGCCCTCGCGCACGCCCTGCGCCGTCGGCTCGAGCGCGGCGAGTTCGCCGACATGATGCGGCGCTGGGGACGGTGGACTGGCAGGAGCAACGGCGGCGTGGGAGGGACTGAAGGCGACAATCGAAGCCCGCGACTGAACAAGCGTTGAGTCAGGCAAGGGCGTGGAGTAGAATGGCGCGGCTTGGAGTCTGATGCCGCCGCTACCCGTACGAGCTTTCAAGATCCGGGGGCATTGGCGCATCAAGCGCGCCCAGCTCGACCAGTGGATCGACGCGCAGCCGCGCGGTGGTGAGGGGGGACGCGATGGCGAGTAACATGCGCAAGGGGTCCTTCCGGGACTTCTTCAAGATCGCGACTCGCGGCTTCGAGCCCTACGGCTGGCAGATCCATGGTGCCCTCGATGGCTTGCCGGATGTGCTTCCCATTCCGACCGGGCTCGGGAAGACGGAGATCGCGTTGGCGTGGGCGTGGCGCCTGCTCGTCGACAAGAAACCCGAGCCCCTGCACCTCGTGGTCTGCCTGCCGATCCGCAGCCTTGTGACGCAGACCAAGCAGCGCTTGAAGACCTACTTCGACGCGCTCAAGGCCACGAATCCCGAGATCGACGTTGGCGTTCACCAGCTCATGGGCGGCGCAATCGACGACGAATGGGTTCATCAGCCCGACAAGCCTTGGGTGCTCGTTGGCACGCAGGACCAGCTCCTCTCACGCGCGCTGAACCGCGGCTACGCGATGAGCCGCTTCGAGTGGTCGGTCCACTTCGGACTGCTTAACAACGACTGCCGCTGGCTCATCGACGAGGTCCAGCTCATGGGCCCGGGCCTGTGGACGACGTCGCAGCTCGATTGGATGCGCAGGAAACGGTTCCCGTCGCTAAAGCCGTGCCTGACGACGTGGATGGGCGCCACGGTCGGCACATCGTTTCTGAGCACCACCGATCGAACGCGCGAAGGGCTTGATGAAGCGTCTCCGGAGCAGGTCGCATTCGCGAAAAAGCTGACGACTACACTCACAAACGACCAGGACCTCCAGTGGTGGCGGGTCGCAAAGCGACCCGTCGAGTGGTGGCAGCCGACTGCGTCGGACGCTAAGACCACTGGCGCGAAGAAGCGAGACGCCGCGAAGTCCGGGGCGGTCACGCCCGAGGCCATCGCCAACGCCGTGACGGAGAAGCACGCAGCTGGCACACTCTCCCTCGTCATCTGCAACACCGTAAACATGGCGCGCGCCGTGTTCCGCGCAGTCTCCTCGGAGGGTCACAAGGTTCTGCTAACCTCGCGGTTCCGGCGCGAGGATCGCGCTCGACATGAACAGCGACTGCTCGAGTTCGAAACCAATCGAAAGGCAGACAGGCTGCCAAAGGACGATCCCGGGCTCATCTGCGTCTGCACGCAGGTCGTCGAAGCGGGCGTGGACATCTCGGCACATCGCCTCTGGACGGAGCTCGCTCCCTGGTCCTCGATGCTCCAGCGTCTCGGTCGTCTGAATCGAAAGGGAGACGACCAAGGGGCGCGTGCCTGGGTTTGGGAGGCGCCAAAGGAGGGCGGGAACAAGAAGCCCGAACGCATCGGACCGTACGAGGCCGCCGACATCGAGCGCGCCAAAAAACTCGTGAACGCGTTCGCACCCCTCTCGCAGGTGAAGCCATTTGCGGAGGCGATCGACGAGCTTAGCGCGCAATGTTCGAAGGAGCTTGGCGAAGCACTTCAGCCTAAGCCGAGTCCGCTGCCGCGCGCGCTCGATGTGCATGGACTCTTCTCGACAGAGCGCGACGTCCACGGCGGGTTCACCGACGTCAGCGCCTTCGTGCGAGGCACGGATCCCGATCTCGACGTGACGGTGTTCTGGCGTGATTGGTCAGGCGACAACCCGCCGCGCCGCGACGATCTCAACGGTCCGTTGCTGGAACCTGCGCAGGAGGGCTGCCCGGTCTCTTTCGTCCGCGTCCGGCAGATGCTGGAGAGCAGCAAGGGCAAGGCGTGGCTGTGGGACGACGAGGCCGATCGGTGGGAGCGCGTGAATCACCGGGACATCCGCCCTGGCATGCTCGTCATGCTGAAGCGCGACGTCGGCGGCTACGACGCGACCGAGGGCTGGACGGGCGACAGGTCGAACGCCCTTGCCGAAGTGCCGCGCGCCGGGCGTGGAGCGACCCTACGAGACAACGCCTGGACCGAGGCTGGGTATTGGTCGAAGCTCGAGGACCACCTTAAGGACGCGAGGGACGAGGCAGAGAGGCTGTGCGACGCGCTTTCCCTGACCGGTCACACGCGGGCCGCCGTCGTGGAAGCCTCGGGGCTTCACGACCTCGGCAAGGCGCATCCTCAGTGGCAGAAGGCGTTGCCCGACTGGTGTGGAATCTCTGGCATTCCTGACGGGCAGCTCGCCAAGACTCCCCATATTCTGGCGGTCGATGTTCTCAGGACCGGCGACATGTCCAAGGTCCGCGACGAAGTGAGGAAACTGCGGCCAACCGCGCTCCAGTTGTCCGATCATGGAAGCTGGCGAGGTTCGGAGTTTGTCCGGCTTCGATGGATTGTCGATGACAAACCCAGTTCCACTGACCGAATCGCCCTTGAGAGACTCGCCGACGTTTGCTGGGCAGGCGAACCAGCGTTCCGCCCGGAGCTGCGCCACGAGGTCGCCTCGGCGCTCGCGATGTGGCGGAAGTATCGCGACAACGACAAGAAGCCGTACCCGGTCCTCGCGGTCTATCTGGCTGCGACACACCACGGAAAGGCGCGCACAGTGTTGCGCTCGACAACTGCTGAGGGGGACGACGTCTTCGGCGTACGAGCCGAGCCGGGCATGCTTGTGATCGGCAACGACCAGTGGCCGCTCGACTTCTCCATCGGGAAGGATGGCGCGGAGGGCCGCTGGGAGGGCAGCGAGTTCGTGCTGACGGGACACGGCTGGACCGGTCTCGTCGCCGATCTGCTTGGACCGTGGCGACCAGAAGAGAAGAGCGACTCTGGCGCCGTACCGGAAGGCGAGCCTCGCCGTCTCGGCCCGTTTGCGCTCGCATACTTGGAAGCGCTCGTCCGGATCGCCGACTGGAGGGCGACTGAGAACCCGAGCGCGAGGAGCAAGCCCGGCGAGGTGCACATTGACCGCTGAACTTCGCCTTCCGGTGCTGGCGTTGCCCGGCCTGTCGCCCGACAGCCTTGGCAACTACCTCGCGTCCCTCGGCCTCCTGCGTGTGCTCAGCCGGAAGTGGCCGAGCACGCGCATCGCGTGGCGTGACGAGGTGCTGCAGGTGGTCGGTGGCCCCGCGACGCTCGATGAGCTGCTCGACGAACTGGTGCGCGTCGCTGTTACGCAGGCCGAAACGGATACCAGCAAGCGCGAGTGGACCCAGTACGACAAGGCTTGGTCCGACGCCCAGAAGAAGGGCACGAAGGCAAAGTCAGGTGCGCCGCTCGCTCTCTGGCAGGCAGAAGCGCAGGAGGCCCATCTCTCGCTCTTCGCGGCTCACGCGGTGCCGCACGCTCGCGTGAGCTTCAACCCGCTCCTTGGCAGCGGCGGCAACGCGGGTCGGCGTGACTTTTCGGCGGGCTGGAAGCAGGCCGTCGATGCACTCGCGGCCGTGCCCAAGGCAGGCAACGTAGCCTCCGCTCCTGATGCGCGGCGAAGCGAGCTAAGCGCATTCCTCCTTGGGCAGCCGCTCACTTGGCTACTCGAGAAGCTCGCTGCGGGCTCTTGGTTCAGCGAAGCCACGAAGCTCTACAACAGTGGCCAGTCGTCTGCGCGCGAGGGACAGATCTCTCCTTGGGCGATGGTGCTTGCGTGCGAAGGACTGCCGCTTCTCGTGGGTAGTGCTTCTCGACGGCTCGGTGCTCGGGTGCGAGCCGTTGGGGGCGCGTTCCCCTTTGTAACCCAGCCTGTCGCCCCCGAGGCTGTTGGTGAGGCCGGTCGCATCCTCGGCGAGATCTGGGCGCCTATGTGGGCTCGACCAATGACCTTTGCTGAGACGACGACCCTGTTCTCGCGTGGGCGAGCGGAGTTGCGCGGGCGTGGCGCCGTGACCCCCGCTGCGTTCGCGACGGCCATTCGCAAGCGAGGCGTGGACGCTGGTGTCAGCGAGTTCCGTCGCTTCACACTCGGCAGGACGACCAGCGCCAATACGTTCGAACCCCACCTGGAGGCTCGCTTCTCGCTCGACACCGGCTCCGATGCGACGGCGACCGCGGCCTCGCGCGTGCTCGAGTGCGTCACGGCCCTGATCGAACAGCGCGGCTTTCCTCGCGACCGGAAGGTGGGACAGCGTTGGCGCTTCGTGGGACTCCGCGGTCCGATCGAAGCGGCACTCCTCGACGTCGCGGCGGAGCCGAACCACTCAGAAGCGGCCATCGCGCTGCTCGACGGGATCACCGCTGCGCTGGATCGCATCGACCGCAATCGTGCCTTTCGTGAGGGCAAAGTCCGTTGGGAGCCGCTGCCGCTCGGGTGGCTGGCTGCGCTTTTTGCGGACGAGCGGCCCGGAGCCGAGGCGCGACTCGCACTGGCCCTCGTGTCAGCCTTCCCAGTCGCGCAGCCCTTCGCGACATATCGCTTCGGCGTCGACTGGAAGCGTGGGCCGACGTACGCCCACTACATCCACGCCGAGCGTCCGCCCGCGCGCTGGGTGTGGGGACCGGGAGAGCTTGCTCGTGTCCTCGGTGCGGTCTTGTCCAGGAGACTCCTCGACCAGGACTCCAACACGGACATTGCGTCCCGTGGTCGTGCACCTCTCCCTGCCAGGACGTCGCAGGTGACGCAGTGGCTCGCCGGCGCGGTGGACGAGTCGCTCTTTTCGGAATGGCTCTCGCGGCTCGCGCTCTTCGACTGGAGACAGGTCCCGCAAGGAATACGCACGCTCATCCACCGGGAGGACCGTCGTCCGCTGGTGGATGGCGAGCTGGCCTTGCTGGGGCTGATGCAGCCTCTCGTCGACCAGCGTCCCTTGATCGTCCGCAGCCTGTCACCGAACGACCTGCTCACCGACGAGACAGGCGCACGCACCACGAAGGCGGCGCGCTCGCTCGTCACGCTGATCCGCGCGGGCAACACCGACGCAGCGCTACGGCTCGCTACCAGCCGCTATGCGATGGCCAGCCCGCGCCTCGCGTCGTTCGACGCGCCCTGGCGATCTCACGACTCGGACCGCCTCGTCGCGGCCCTGCTGTTCACCATCTCGGACCGCGATCGGACGGTCCTGTTCGAACGCTGGCTGCGTCCTCGACGCCGGCAACAAGGAGGCGAAGCACATGTCTGAAGCAAAGAAAACGAATCCCCCGAAGAAGCTCACCCCGGCCGACGTTCTGAAGGACGAGTCCCCGCTCGTCCTGACCGCGACGCTCGAGCCAATCGTCGGCGATCGGTTCCAGCCGGCCGGGTTCCCGGAGATCGGCCACGTCATCTACAAGGCGCCGCGCAAGGACGGCAGCACCGAGAACGTCTGCATCGTCGACAGCGCCGCGAGCATGGCCAACCACCTCGAGACGGTCTGCCAGCGCGGCGCGCACGACCTCGATCTCGTCGATGACCTCGTCGGCATGCCCTACATTCGCTGCGTCACTGGGGATCTCGCCAACGGCAAGCTGCCGAGCGACAAGCGTGAGGTCGTCGTCACCAGCCTCACCGAGGGCCACCGCATCGCGTCCTCGTATTTCATCGAAGGCGTAGTCCTCAGTGGAGATGCCAGGGCAATGAAGAAGAATAAGGACGGGAAGGACGAGCCGCTTACGCTCGAGCGTGACCTCATCGACAAGTTCGGCATCGTCCTGCCCGGAGGCTCGAAGGCGCACCCGCCGCCCGACAAGTGGTGGAACGTCTTCAAGACGATTCTCGAGGTCGATCCGAACTCGCTCGTCCACGGCGTGCTCTTCCCGCAGTGGCAGATCAAGATCCCGCGCGCGCTGACGGCACACCTCGAGGCCTTCGGTGCGGGCCGGGTCGATCGCTCAGGTGTGAAGTTCGATCGGCTGGGGAAGACGACCTCTGGTCAACCCATCTTCGCGGTCGATGACGCCACCGCCGAATCGATCCGCGCCACCTTCGTGCTGGATGTGAGCCTCATCCGATCGTTTGGCCGCAAGAGTACGTCGGGCGCCAAGGAGACGCAACTCGGCCTCTCGGACACGCGGCAGGAGTTCCTCGTCGCGCTCGCGCTGTGGAAGATCGAGAAGCTCCTCAAGTCGCCATTCCGCTTCCGGTCTGGTTGTCACCTGCGTCGCACTACCCTCAGGAGCTACGACGCCGACGTGGAGATCAACGTCGACATTCGCAAAGCGATCAATGCGGCCGGCTTTGGCGAGCAACGCACCACCGAGGTGTTCTGGCCGCGTGAAGAGCTGTATCGGAAAGGTCAGGCCGAAAGCACCAAGAGCGCCGAAGGTGACGAGGGCTCAGAAGAGACCGAGAGATGAAGCTCGTCCTTCGACAAGAGTTCCCGCTTGGACGCTTCCACGCCACACCGTGGCGGGTGAGCCCGTTCGACGATCCGCACGGCGAGTGGCCTCCGAGCCCTTGGCGCTTGGTTCGCGCGGTCACTGCGCGCTGGTACCAGTGGGAGCGTGAGACGGAAAAGGAGCCGGACGCGAAGCTAGAACAACTGCAGGCCGCGTTGTGCGAGAGCTCGTACGCGTTCCATCTCCCGGCTGGGGCGCGGAAGGGAAACCCGCTCAGGCAGTACCACCCGACCGAGTTCGGCTGGCGGCCAGCCGAAAAGAAGAAGGCGGGAACGCGCAGCTACGGCACGAGCCTCGTCCAGGACAACTACTGGTGCGTCCCCCCCGAGTCGCCCGTGTGGTGGTTCATCGAAGGGAAGGCCTGGACCGACGACCTCCGCGCGCTGCTCGCCCGATGCCTCGAGCGCATGACCTACTTCGGGCGTGCCGAGACGCTCACGCGCATTTGCGTCGTGGGTCCGGCCGACGACATCCCGACGGCACCCAACTGCACGCTGGTCGACAAGCGCACGGGAGGTGCCGCCCCCGTGCTGTCGCCGCTCAAGGAGGCCACGCGCGACGACATCGAGCGAACGACCGACAATCCCGAAGCCGTGATGCGAACCGTTCCTCCCGGCGCGCAATGGCTCTACGCGGTTCGACCACCGCGCCCTGTGCCCCGCGAGCGCGGACGCGTACCTGCTCATCGGCCCGATTGCCACCTGATGCAGTTCGCGATTGGGTGGAACGTCGCGCCGGATCCGCGCGCGATCGTGCGACTCACGTCGCGGTTCCGAGGCGCCGTGCTCCGCGAGCTTCTGCGGCTCAAGACGGGTCACGCTTCGGCGACCTGGACGCGCGTCGGCAAGAAGATCCGCGAGGCGGTCGCCGACATGGCGGGCAAGGATGCGAGCGACGAGCCGCTCAAGGGCCACTGCCACACGGAGTTTCTAACTTGGTGTGAGGGCGGAAAGCCGACGCGCCTTCTGGTCTGGAGGGGCTCGCGGGCGTTCGATGCCGATGAGCAAGAAGCGACCCTGCTCGCTGCAGCTCGCGACGTCTCGTGGGCAGCAGCGGGCACTGACGCCGACGAGTGGAAGGTGCGTCTCGTCCCGCTCGATCGAGGTGTCCCGCCGCCCCCGGGGTTCGACGGCCAGTCGTCGATGGTCTGGGAGTCGGTGACCCCGTACGTCCCTTCCCGTCATCACCTTCGAGGAGGCAAGGAGCGTGAAGGGGAATCGATGGTCGATCAGATCCGTCGCGAGCTTCTGCGGCGGGGGGTTGATCGGGACGTTGACGTCGAGTTCGTGGGTTCTCCCGAGTGGGTGTCGGTGCATGTTCCTCGCCGGGAGGCGAGCAGACGCGCGTTCATCGGTGACCGCCGAGGGCAGATGATCCGGTTGCGATTTGCCGTCTCCGTCGCCGGTCCCATCCGCTTGGGGCATTCGAGCAGCTTCGGCTTGGGGCTCTTCCGACCCGTCCCGGAGCCGCGCCGGCCATGACCACCCAAGCCGCCCTCCGGTAGCTCGTCGCTCGGGGCGAGTCCGAGACGCTCGAGCTCAAGCGCTCGACCGCCGAGCTGCGGCGCGCGGGTGAGACGCTTTGTCGATGCCGCAACTTTCCGGCGGCAGTACACACAGCGGGCGCATTCGTTGCCGGGCCTACGCGCCCTCGCCGATCATCTCCTCAGCGGTGACATTAGCCGAACCGCTCGCCTCTACACGCCGAACCCCAACCGCCACCTGCGCCACATCGTTGACCGAGGTGCCCTGCGCCCCCGCTCCCAGCTCACCTAGCCGCCGGGCGGTCACGAGCACCCGCGACTCGAGCGACCCCGCCGCGCTGTTGTAGGCCTTCACGGTCTGCTCGAGCCGCCGCCCCACGACGTTCCAATGGTCGGCAAGCCGGCCAATTCGGCGATGGAGCTGCCGCCCGAGCTCGGCGACTTGCTCGGCGTTGCGCGAGACCTCCTCCTGGCGCCAGCCGTACGCCACGGCGCGCAGGAGCGCGATCAGCGTCGTCGGGGTCGCCGGGATGACACGCTCGCCGGCGCCGTGCTCGAGGAGCGCGGGGTCCGAGCGCAGGGCCGCCCCGAGGATCGCCTCGCCGGGAACGAACATCACCACGAACTCGGGCGTCGGCTCGAACTGCTCCCAGTAGCCGCGGCGGCCGAGCGCGGTCATGTGCGCGCGCACCTGGCGCGCATGCTGATCCAGCTTCGCCCGCTGCTCGACGTCGTCCTCTTGCTCGAGCGCCTCGAGATACGACGCCAGAGGTGTCTTCGCATCGATGACGACGTGGCGGCCCCCGGGCAGCCGGACGATGACGTCCGGTCGCAGGCGCCCGTCCTCCGCCATCGCCGACGGCTGCTCGTGGAAGTCGCAGTGGTCGAGCATTCCCGCCATCTCGACCACGCGGCGCAGCTGCAGCTCGCCCCACCGGCCGCGCGTCGAGGGCTGGCGCAGCGCGCGGGAGAGCATCGCGGTCTCTCGCTCGAGACGCGGAAGGTGATCTTGCACGAGCCCGCGCAGCTGCGCGGACAGCTCCGTGTGCAGGGCGATGCGGGCGCCTTCGAGCTCGGTCAGCCGGTTGTCGAACCTCCCCAGGGACTCGCGGATCGGATGGATCGCGGACTCGAACGACTGCTGGCGGGACTCGAGGTCCTTGACCCCCGTTTGGTGCAGCCTCTCGTAGCTCGCGCCCGCGAGCTGCAAGAACTGCTCCCCGTTCGCGCGCAGCGCCTCGGCCGACAGCGCCCGGAACGACTGCTCGATGTCTTGCCGGGTGGTGGCTTGCTGCGCGACGCGCTCTTCGAGCCTCGCGCGCTCGGCGACGAGGGCGTTCAGCTCGTCCTGGAGCTTGGTGTTGCCGTGGGCCAGCTCCGCGCGTTGCGCGCTCTCGATCCGCAGGCGCTCGTCGAGCAGCGCGCGCGCTCGGGCAAGGCGGCTTTGCACGAGCGCCCAGGCGAGCGCGACGACAGAGCCGGCGGCGACGAGGCCGGCACCGAACCAGATCGCGGCACCCATCTGCGAGACCCTCCTCGGACCGTGCCTGACCCCTTATACCGCAGCTCGCTCGCAAAACTCGATAGTCGGCCTTTCTCAGCGTCCGTAATCAGGCCCGGAACCCCCATACCGGGCGGCCGCGGCCAGAAGCCGCGCCCGGACCTCCCGCCGCAGGTCCGCCGGCGCGACGACCTCCACGTCTGCCCCCCAGCGCAGCACGTCCATCGCCAGCTCCCGCCCGTCCCGGTACGGGACGCGCAGCTCGTACTGTTTGTTGGGAAGCCACGTTCCCTGCTGCTGCGGGTGCCACGTCTCGTCCGCGACCCACCGGGCCGCCTGGGGCTCGAAGCGCAGGATCGCCGTCTTGTCGGGCTCGCCGGCGAAGATCCCGTAGGCACCTGCGAAGTGCGCGTCGAGCTGGGTGTCAGAGAGCTGTCGCGCGGGCGCTTCGCGTTGCTCGGCGCGCTTGATGCGGTCGATCGAGAACGAGCGCAGGCCCCGCGCCCGGTGGCAATACGCGTCGAGGTACCAGTTGCCGCGGTAGTGCACGAGGCGCTGGGGCGAGACGACACGCTCGGTGATCTCGTCCTTTTCCCGCCCGTGGTAGGTGATCGTCAGCTGGCGCTTCTGCAAGGTCGCGTGGGCCAGCGTGCCGAAGGACGCACCCGCCGGGCGGATGCCCATGCCCAGGACCCGGATCCGCCGCGCGACCTCGGTGAGGCCGAGCTTCTTGTGCTCGACCAGCTGTCGGATGCGGCGCGACAGCGGCGCCAGGTGCTCGCCGAGCAGGCCCGGCTCGAGGCGCTCGAACAGGCTGTCGAACACGATCAGCGCCTGCAGCTCCTCGGCGCTGAACCAGAGGCCGGGAAGCTCGAACTTCTTGTCCTCGCCGTCCCGCGCGTAGCGGTAGCCGCCCGCCGAGCGGTCGAACTCGATCGGAGCATCGAGCCGGCGGCGCAGAAGTGCAAGAAGGCGGTAGACCGTCGCTGGGCCGCACTCGAGACGCTCGGCGAGCTGCTGGCGCGAGATCGGCGTGTGCCGCTGTGACAGCATCCCGTGGAGCGCGTAGACCCGGTCGAACTTGTCCACCGACGAGGGAGTCTACCGCAGTCGCTGGTCAGGGGGTACCCAGGGCCCCCACGGCGGGAGGCGGCTTTTTCAGTCGGCCCGGGCGGCGCTGCTCCCGTCGCCCGTGCGGCGGAAGGTCAGGGGGAACTCGCGCCCGCCTTGGATCCACAGGCCGGTGAACTCCGAGCCGTCGGGCCTCATCTTCCCGTCGTAGGCGGCGCCGATCCCCAGCATCTCGAAGTACACCGAGTCGCCGCTCACCCGGAAGGCGTCGATCGGCTGGGCCGCGCCGCCCTGGTCGAGGCTCGTCAGCGAGCCGGCGAGCCGCCCGTTCTCGGCGCTCCGGACTTCCAGCGCGAGGCGCATGCGGTTCGGCCCCGTGACGAGCAGGGCGCGCCACGCGCCGGGAAGCCCGACGCCGGGCAACCCCGGCTTGCGGTACTCGGCGTACATGTCGACGTCGAGGTCCCCCGGCCGCTCGACCCGCGCCAGATGGAAGGGCATCGTGACGTCGTCGTCCGTGAAGTTCCCGGAGAGCGTGTGGCCGTCCGAGGCGAGCCTGCCGTCGAACGTCGGCTCCCCGCGCGCCCGCGGGATGCGAAACCGGATCGAGCCCTCGGCGATCCGGAGGTCGATCAGGTCGACGCCGTGGACGCCTTGAGCGGGGGCGTAGAACCTCGCGCGCCAGCCTCCGCCGTCGTCCCGCGCGAGATCGAGCATGACCTCGAGCGGCGCTCCCCCGGACGTCTCGATCGTGCCGGCCCAATAGCCCTCGAACCCGGCCGCGCCGGGCGGCACGTCGCGCAACGCGACCCCCGACACCTCGGAGGGCGTCTCGGCCGCACCGGCCGCGGCGCCGGGGAGCGTCAGCCCGAGGGCCAGCGCCAGCCCGGCCGCGCGGCCGGCCACGTCGCGTCTCCCCACTACCCTCTCCTTCCCGTCGGCGCCGGCCTAGTCCGCCGGCGGCAACAACTGTACTGCCCCGCCCGCCCGGCCCTCACGGGCAGGGGCCGACGGCCTGCGGCCGGCAGGCCGGCGTTCCCTGGGGCCGCTGGTTGCCGTCGCTGTCGGTGCCGTAGGATCCCTCCACCGTGCCCTGGTGCGGCACGACCAGATAGTAGCGGCTGCCCGCCGCCGGCCTGAAGGTGATCGACGTCGCCCCGCTCGTGCTGCAGAACAGCGCGTCGTGGCTGTAGAAGTTCGAAATCTCGCCGTCGTAGACCGAGTAGTCCGCGTCCGTCGGCAGGCACGACGCGCCCCAGGTCAGCGTGATCTCCTGGCCAGCCGCGAACGTGGTCGCCTTGCTCAGCATCAGCGGGTTCCCGGGCGCGCTGTCGGGGATCGCGCCCGCGGTCGGCGGCGGAGGCGCCACGCACGCGCACGCGGCGGCGCCGAGCTTGCAGGTCAATCCGGGCGGACACGCGCCCAGGTCGCACAGGGGGAGCGGCGTCGCGCTGCACGGCACCGGGCAGGGGACGCCCGGCGGCGGGAAGGGCGGCGGGCACATCCAGTGCTGCGACGTCTGGATCGTGTCCACGTGCTGCGGGTCGACGACGTCGGTGATCTGCACCGGCGCCGCGTTGCGCAGGCCGATCGCGCGCGGCGGGATCTCGGTGATGTCGGCCTGCATGACCAGCGGCTCT
>Ga0187892_10000549_pt1 | contig 97429 bp, 85 predicted proteins | sample MA1701073metaG_FD_139345 | JGI IMG/M metagenome (GOLD analysis project Ga0187892, IMG submission 139345) | Bio-ooze microbial communities from a basaltic lava cave in the Kipuka Kanohina Cave System on the Island of Hawaii, USA - MA170107-3 metaG ... | reverse complement strand
GCGTCATGACACGACCCGAGAGGCTGCCGGTAAGCCGTGTGCGGGAAAACCGCACGCACGGTTTGAAAGGGGGTCTCACGGAAACCCGCCCGCAAGGCGGGAGAAAGTAGATCTACCAATGCAGCGGCTGCTCGTCGGGCTCGTCCTCGTCCTCCTCGTCGCCGTCGCGGCGCTCGGGATCGCGGTCTACAACCTCGAGGACCCCCGCCCGACGCGCGAGACGACGCCCACGCGCTCCGCTCCGGTGCCCGACCCCGCCGCTGCCGCCCGCGAGGCCGACCTCGAGCGCAAGCTCCAGCTCCTCCAGGATGAGCTCGCGTCCGTGAAGCGGCAGCTTGCCGAGCGCCCCGCCGCCCCCAAGGCCTCGCCCACACCCACGGGATCGGGGGGAGGGGGCACGGGGGAGGGGGGGCTCGTCGCCGCTCCCGGCGTCCGGCCCCGCGATGCCGACGGCCAGCTCATCGTCACCGAGGAGGACGCGGAGTACTTCGCGAAGGTGCAGGAGAAGGTCCTGCGCCAGCAGCGCGTGGACAGCCAGACGAAGAGCGCGATGGTCCGCGTCGACCGGATGGCCGGACGCGGCGAGATCCAGCCGCTCGCGTCCGACCGCCGGGCCGAGATCGAGAAGGTCCTCCGGAAGTACGTCATGGCGGGCGACGATCTGACCGCGCGGCTCCTGCGCTCGTCCGACGAGTCGGTGTCCGGCATGACGAGCGAGCAGCGGCGCGACGAGCTTACCCAGGCGCGTTCGCAGCTCCTCGCCGGCGCGCAGACCGACCTCGAGCCGATCCTCGGCGTGGACGACGCGAAGAAGGTCGCGGAGGAGAGCCTCCAGCGCCCGTGGGGCCTCGGCCGGCCAACCCGCAGGTTCGAGAACGACCGCTGAGACGCACCCGGTACGTTTCGGCAAAGTTCCCCCCGCGAATCCCGCCTGCGGAGCCCGCCTAGGTTCCCTAGGCCGTCCCTGATAGACTCCGCGCCTTCCGAGGAGGCGAAGATGATCGTCGGCGTGCCGTCCGAGATCAAGGACAACGAGAACCGCGTCGCCATGGTGCCCGGCGGCGTCGCGCAGCTCGTCGCGCGCGGCCACACCGTGCTCGTCCAGAAGGGCGCCGGCCACGGCAGCGGCTTCCCGGACCAGGCCTACGCCGACAAGGGCGCGAAGGTCGTCGACGGCGCGAAGGAGATCTTCCAGCGCGCCGACATGATCGTGAAGGTGAAGGAGCCGCTCGCGCAGGAGTACGGCCTCATCCGGAAGGGCCAGATCCTCTTCACGTACTTCCACTTCGCGGCGTCGGAGGAGCTGACGCGCGCGATGATCAAGACCGGCGCGACCTGCGTCGCGTACGAGACGATCGAGGACAAGGAGCACCGGCTCCCGCTGCTCACGCCGATGAGCGAGGTGGCGGGGCGGATGGCCACGCAGATCGGCGCGTACTACCTCCAGAAGCCCGAGGGGGGCCGGGGGGTCCTGCTCGGCGGCGTGCCCGGGGTGCCCTATTCGGACGTCGTGATCATCGGCGGCGGCGTGGTCGGCACGCAGGCCGCGTGGATGGCCGCGGGGCTCGGGGCGCGCGTGACGATCCTCGACATCAACCTCGACCGGCTGCGGTACCTGGACGACGTGATGCCCGCGAACGTCACCACGCTCCACTCGAACCCCGACTCGATCCTCGGCGCGTGCAAGCGCGCGGACCTGCTCATCGGCGCGGTGCTCATCGAGGGGGCGAAGGCGCCCGTGCTCGTGCCGCGCCGGTACCTGAAGGAGATGAAGGAGGGGTCGGTGATCGTGGACGTGGCCGTCGATCAGGGCGGCTGCATCGAGACCACGAAGCCGACCACGCACTCCGACCCGACCTTCGTCGTGGACGGCGTCCTCCACTACTGCGTCGCGAACATGCCGGGCGCGGTGCCGCGGACGTCCACGTACGCGCTCACGAACGCGACGATCCCGTATGCGGTGCGGCTTGCCGACGAGGGCGTCGGCCCGTCGATCCTCGAGGAGAAGGGGTTCGCGCGGGGCATCAACGTGATCCGCGGGAAGGTGACGCATCCGGGCGTCGCGGAGGCGTTCGGCCTCGAACTGAGCGCGCTCGAGTCGCTGGTCGGCCGGTAGCGCGCGCCCATGGAGGACGCCCGCCTCGCCGGGGACCTCAACCGGGGCCGGCTCCTCCCGCGGCTCTTCACCTTCGGCATCCCCCTCGTCCTGGGGATGTTCTTCCACTCGCTCTTCAACCTCGCGGACATGATCATCGTCGGCCCGCTGGGGCCGTGGGCGCTCGCGGCCGTCAACCAGGCCTCGCTCGTCGGGTTCATCCCGATGCTCATCTGCACCGGCGTCAACACCGCATCGATCGCCGTGATCTCGCGCAACTTCGGGATGCGGAACTACCGGCGCGCCAACGCGAACGCGCTCCAGGCGTTCCTGCTCCTGCTCATGCTCTCCGTCGTGCTCGGCGTGCCGAGCTACATCTGGGCGGACCCGCTCAACCAGCTCGTCGGCTCGAAGGGCGAGGCGCTGCCGGCCGCGAACGACTACCTCGAGATCACGTCGGCCGGGATGTTCACGATGTTCCTGCTCATGCAGGTGACCGCCCAGCTCCGCGCCGGGGGCAACACGCGGTGGCCGATGATCCTGCTGATCGGCGCGAACGTGCTCAACGTCCTGCTCGCGATCGCGCTCGTCTACGGCTGGTGGATCTTCCCGAGGATGGAGGTGGCGGGGGCGGCGTGGGGGACGGTGATCGCGCGCGGCGTGTTCGCGGTCTTCGGCCTCTACCTGGTCACGAGGCAGGGGAGCGCGGTCCGGCTGAGCCTCCGGCGGATCCGGCTGCGCGGCCGGATGATCTGGAACCTCACCCGTCTCGGGATCCCTTCGTCGCTCCAGTTCGTCGTGCGCGTCGTGGGCTATGGCGCGATCCTCAACCTCGTCAACAGGTTCGGCGAGGAGGTGGACATGCAGGCGGCGCTCGCGGTCGGGTTCCGCCTCGACCTGCTCGCGATCTTCACCGGCGCCGGGTGGGGGGGCGCGTCGGCGGCGATGGTCGGGCAGGCGCTCGGCGCGGGGCACGTGAGCCGGGCGGAGCGCGCGGGCTGGGCCGCTTCGATCTTCGACGTCATCACCATGGTGGGGATCGGCCTCCTCTACTACCTGTATGCGCCGTGGTTCGTCTCCGCCTTCGCGAAGGACCCTGCGACCGACCCGACGTTCCAGCGCATGCACGATCTCGCCGTGGAGTACATCCAGATCACGGTCCTCGCCTACGCGTTCGCCGCGATCGCGATCACGCTCGCCCACGCGCTCAACGGGGCGGGGAGCACGAAGACCCCGCTCCTGCTCGACTCGATCGTGCTCGTGCTCCAGCTCCCGGTCGCCGCCTACGTCTGCATCCGCCACGAGGAGCGGGGATACTCGCGGGCGACCCTCTGGTGGAGCCTCGTCCTGACCACCGTCATCGCCGCGGCGCTCTACGCGCTCGTGTGGGAGCGCGGCCACTGGAAGCACAAGCGGGTCCAGTGACGGGGCCCGCTGGCATCGCGTAGAATCCCTGCCCGATGACGGAAGAGGCGGTCCCGAAGTTCGAGCGCCTGATGAACCTCGTGGCGTTCCTGCTCGCGTCGCCCGAGCCGGTGCCGTTCGCCGTCATCCGCAAGCTCGTCGTCGGCTACAGCGACCTCGCCCGGGAGGACGCGGTCGAGAAGCGGTTCGACCGGGACAAGAAGGAGCTGCGCGAGATCGGGATCCCGGTCGAGTACGTCCAGAGCGACGAGCAGGGGCGCGACGGCTACTACATCCCGCGCGAACAATACTTCCATACGGAACTCGACCTCGACGACGACGAGGCGGCGGTCCTCGTGATGCTTGCCAACTCCGCGCGCGGCGGCAACGACGCGATCTCGAGCAACCTGCGCTCCGCGCTCCTCAAGATGGCGATCGACTCGCCGCTCCAGGAGGAGGTCGCGAACGCGATCGCGCAGCGGCGCGTCCACTCCTTCACGCGCGGCAAGCGCGACCGGGCGGTCCTCGACAACCTCGACCGCCTCGTCGCCGCGGTGGCCGGGCGTCGCGTGGTGAAGTTCCGGTACCGGAAGGCGGACTCGAAGAAGGTCACCGAGCGACTCGTCCACCCCTACGGCCTCGGCTACCGGGAGGGGGAGTGGTACCTCGTGGGCGAGGATCAGGAGAAGCGCGCGCTCCGCCAGTTCAAGGTGGTGCGGATCCAGGGCGTGGTGCAGGCGAAGAAGGGGCGGCCCGCGTTCCGCGTGCCCGCGGGCTTCGACATCGAGGCGCACATCGAGCGGCCGCCGTGGGAGTACGCGGGCGGCAAGGCCGAGGTCGCCGAGATCCGCTTCCACAGCGACGTCGCGTGGATGGTCGCGGAGAACCTCCTGCCCGGCCAGCAGTTCGACTTCCGGCAGGACGGCTCGGGGGTCCTCCGCCTGAAGGTGCGACGCGCCCCCGACACCCACCAGAAGCTGCTCAACTACCTCGCGGCCTATTCGGGCCAGTGCGCGGTCGCGAGCCCGGCGTGGCTCAAGAAGCAGGCGATCGCGCACCTGAAGGCGCTCAAGGAACGGTACGACGGATGAGCGCCCCCCGGCCCCCCCCGCCTCCGGCCCGCGCGGCGAGGTGCGACTGATGGCGCTCCCGCTCGCGAAGCTCCGCCTGTACCTGTCGCTCATCCCGCTCCTGCGTGAGCGGCCGGGGATCACGTTCAAGGAGGTCGCGGACCACCTGGGCATGAGCCCGCATGCCGCACAGCGCGAGATCCCCGAGGCGCTCATGCTCTGCGGCGTGCCGCCGTACATGCCGCACGACTACATCGCGTGCTACACCGAGGAGGACCGCGTCACCGTCCGGTTCGCCGACCACTTCAAGCGGCCGGCGCGGATCACGCTCGGCGAGGCGGCGGCGTTCCTGCTCGCGCTGCGCGCGCTGCCGCCGGCGCGCGGCGCGCCGCAGGCCAAGGCGGTCGCGGGGCTCGTGCGGAAGCTCGAGCGGGCGCTCGGCACCGGCGACGTCCGCCGGCTCGCGCGGCGGATCGGCTCGCGCCGCCCGCCGAGCGCGCTCGGCAAGCGGCTCGCGCTCCTCCACCAGGCGCTCGACGAGGAGCGCGAGGTCGAGATCGACTACTACACGCAGCGCCGGCGCGCGCTCTCGAAGCGGCGCGTCCGGCCGTATGCGCTCCTCGACCACCTGGGGCACGTCTACCTCGTCGGGCGCGACAGCCTCCGCGGGAAGGAGCTCACCTTCCGCATCGACCGGATGCGGGAGGTCGTGCTCACGGACCGGAAGTTCGAGAAGCCGCGGGCGTTCAGCGCGCAGCGGTACCGTCGCCCGGACTTCTACCGGTCGGGGCCGGCCGACGTCGAGGCGCGCGTCCGGTTCGGCCCGTCGGCGGCGCGCTATGTGCGCGAGATGGGCCCGTCCGCCGAGATCGACGAGAAGCCGGGCGGCTTCGTGGAGCGGCGGGTGCGCACGGACAGCCTGCGCTGGGTCGTCGACTGGGCGCTCCAGCACGGCGACGCGGCGGAGGTGAAGGGTCCGCCCGCGGCCCGCTCCGAGATGCGCGCGGTCCTGGGTCAGTGGCTCGCGTTCTACGGCGCGTGAGGCGAGGGGGCCTCGGGGGCCGCCGGCTCACGGCTTCAAGAGCTTCGCCCTGTGCGCGCGCATCGCGTCGCAGGCGCGGCGGGTGTCCTCGAGCGACGCGACCATCGCGAACCGGACGTAGCGCCCGCCCGGCCGGATGCCGCCCGGGCACTCCTCGGAGACCCACGGGCCCGGCGTGCAGACGACCGCGATCGCGGGGTCTAAGAGCCGCTCGGCGAACGCGATCGGGTCGAGCCCCTCCGGCAGCCGCTGCCAGTAGTGGATCGTGCCCATGGGCGCGCAATCCTCGAAGCCGAGGTCGCGGAACGCCGCCGCGAGGAGATCGCGCTTCTCCTTGTACTCGCGCCGCATCCCCTCGACGTGCGTCTCGTCCGAGAGCGCCGCGATCGCGGCGTCCTGGATGAACGTGGGCGTCCCGGAGTCGATGTTCGTCTTCACCTTCCGGAAGGCCGCGATCGCCGTCGCGTCGCCCGCGGTGAACCCCACCCGCCAGCCGGTCATCGCGCTGCGCTTGCTGAGCGAAAAGAACGCGACCACGCCCTCGGTCCCGCACTCGAGGATCGAGTGCGGCTTCTCGCCGAAGTAGATGTCGGTGTACGCCTCGTCGTTGACGACGAGGATCCCGCGCGCCCGCCCCCACGCGACCGCCTTCTTGAGGAAGCCGAGCGGCGCGAGCGCGCCCGCCGGCGCGTTCGGGTAGCAGAGCCAGAGGATCCGCGCCCGCCGCAGCGCGTCCGCGGGGATCGCGTCCAGGTCGGGCAGGTAGCCATGCTCCTTCAGGAGCGGCATGAAGTGCGGCTGCCCGCCCGCGAAGAGCGTCCCGCGCGAGTACGGCGGGTATCCCGGGGACGGGCAGAGCACGACGTCGCCCGGCTCGAGGAACGCGAGGGGGAAGTGGAAGATCCCCTCCTTCCCGCCGATCGTCGACGTGATCTCCTTCGCCGGGTCGAGGGTTGCGCCGAACGACTTCCTGAGCCACGCCCCCGCCGCCCCCCTGAATTCCGGGCTCCCGATGTACGACGGATAGCCCGCGTCGGCGCGCTCGTCCACGGCGGTCTTCACCCGCTCGCGCACGAGCGCGGGAGTCGGCACCGTCGGGTCGCCGACGCCGAAATCCGCGGGCTTGACCCCCTTCCGCCGCAGCTCCGCGACCTTCTCGTCGATCACGGCGAACGGGTAGGCGGGGAGGGAGCGGACGCGGTCAGCGATGTGCATGACGGGCCCATTAGAGCACCCGGGCCTAGCCGGACGGCGCCCGTACAATGCCGGCATGCGCACGCTGCTCCCGCTGCTCCTTCTCCTCGTTCCCGTCGCGGCGCAGGACGAGGATCTCCCGCCGGACGAGACGAGCGACCTCGTCGCGCGCTACCTCGAGCGCGGGGAGGAGAGCCTGCGCGAGGGCAACTACGACGAGGCGCGGCTGCGCTTCGGGAAGGTGCTCAAGCGGGACCCGCGAAACGTCGCCGCCCGCCTCGGCAACGCGACGACCTACCGCCTCGCGGGCGCGTACGAGAAGGCCGACGCGGAGATCGAGGAGGCCCTGAAGGCGCATCCGGGCGACCGGGGGGCGCTGGTCATGAAGGCGCGGCTCGCGCTCCTGCGCGGCCGGCTCGGGGAGGCGCGCGACCTCGCGCAGCAGGCGATCGGGAAGGGGTCCGGGGAAGGGCCCGATCTCACGGGGCTCGCTGCGCGCGTCGTGGCCGCCGAGGCGCTCGCGCGGCGCGGGCAGCGCGACGAGGCCCGCACCGTGCTCGACCACTTCCTCGACTACCACCGGGTCCGCGCGGATTCCTACGACGACGCGAACTTCCGCCGGGACGAGCTGCGGCTCAAGCCCGACATCGCGCGCCCGCTCGCCGAGGAGCTGACGCTCGTCGCCGCGGCGCTACGCCTCTATGTCCACCTCTCGCCGCTCGACGACGACTTCCTTTCGAACGCGAACGAGCTGCTCCTCCTCGCGCAAGAGCTGGATCCGCAGAACTGGGATGCGTGGATCGAGCGGGTCCGCCTGACCCGGCTCGAACGGGAGGGCGCGATCGCCGCGGCCCGCAAGATCCGCGACCTGGTCACCCCGAAGAACCCGGAGCTCGCCGACCTCTGGACGGAGGTCGCGAGGTCGCTCGTCGGGTTCCAGTCCGCCGAGGCGCGCGCGATGGCCGAGACCGCGCTCAAGATCAACCCGAGGCAGACCGACGCCCGCGCGGTCGTCGCCAAGGTCGCGATGGAGGACAACGAGTACCCGGTGGCCGACGAGCAGATCAAGGCCGGGCTCGCCGTGGACCCGAACCACCGCAGCCTGCTCGCGCTCAAGGCGACGCTTGAGCTGCTCATCGGGAACGAGAAGGAGTTCGAGGAGGGGATGAAGCGGGTGCTCGAGGTGGACCCGAGGTACGGCGAGGGGTTCCGCCTCGCGGGGCAAGTCGTCGCGGAGCGGCAGCGCCGGTTCGATACGGCCGTCACGCTCGTGCGACGCGGCCTCGAGCTGGACCCGACCAACGCCGACGCGCACGCCGACCTGGGCGTCTACCTCGCGAACCTCGGGCAGGAGGAGGCGGCGAAGGACGCGCTCGACAAGTCGAAGGCGCTCTTCCCGTGGTCGCACCCGGTCCGCGAGAACTTCCGCACGGTCCTCGACTACGTGCTCGGCAAGATGACGACGGTGAAGACGGAGCACTTCGTCATCCGCTTCGACCTGTCCGAGCACGACATCCTCTCTCTCTACGTCCCGCAGCTCCTCGAGGAGTGCTGGGCGGACATGACGAAGCGGTACGGCTTCTCGCCGGAGTCGCCCGTGCTCGTCGAGGTGTTCCGGAAGGCGGACGACTTCAGCGTGCGCGCGATCGGGCTCATCGACTTCAACCGGTACGCGGTCGGCATCTGCTTCGGCGGCGTCATGGCGATCGACTCGCCGCAGGCGATGGGGGACGAGGGGGTCGTCCACTGGGCCCCGGTGGCGCGGCACGAGTTCGGTCACGTGATGAGCCTCCAGCTCTCGAAGGGGCAGGTGCCGCGGTGGTTCACCGAGGGGCTCTCCGTCCTCGAGGAGAAGCCGCTCGACCCCGGCTGGTGCATGGAGGCGAACTTCGAGCGCGAGATCTACGACGCGTACCACACCGGCATGCTCCCGAGGATCGGCACGTTCGACGCGATGTTCCGGACGGAGCGCGTCGGGTTCGCGTACTACCTCGGCGGCCTGATGCTCGCCTACCTCCACTCGGTCGCGGGCGAGGAGGGGATCGTCAAGGCGCTCCGCCTCTACGGCGAGGACAAGCCGATGGAGGAGGTCTTCGAGAAGTCCTTCGGGCTCAAGCTCCACGAGTTCGACGCGAAGTTCAAGGACTTCCTCGGCGAGCGGATGAAGGGGTGGCATCGCGTGCCCAACTACTCGGTCGTCTTCCAGGCGCTCCGCGAGAAGGCGATCACCGACCCCAACGACGGCGAGAATCTCCTGAAGCTCGCGTGGGCGCACTTCTTCCGGAAGGAGTTCGTCGAGGCCGGTGCGAAGCTCCAGCTCGCGAGGACGAAGATCGACCCGAAGCACGCGCTCTCCGTCCTCCTCGAAGCCCAGCTCCGGCCCGCGAGCGCCCGCGCGAGCCTCGACGCCTTCTTCGCGGCAGGCGGCGACGACTTCGACGCGCGGCTCATCCAGGCAGGCTTCCTCCGGCGCGAGGGCAAGGCGGACGCGTTCGTCGCGGCGCTCGAAAAGGCGCACGCGGCGTGGCCCATGTCGCCGGCGCCCCTCGAGGACCTCCGCCGGTACTACACCGCGGAGGGGCGGGCGGACGAGGCGCTCAGGATCCTCGAGCAGGAGGCGCGCCTCGCCTCCACGTCGCTCCCGATCCGGTACCAGCTCGCGAAGGAGTATGCGGCGCGAGGCCGCGACGCGGACGCGCTCAAGGCCCTTGAGGAGGCGGCGAACATCAACCCCTTCAACGCCGAGATCCACGTGGCGTCGCTGCCGCTCTACCGGAAGGTCGGCGACAAAAAAAAGGCCGTGCGCGCGGCGCGCTGCTTGGTAGCATTGCGCGGCGAACAGGACACCGACGAGGAGATGGCCAGCCGCTGGCTCTCGCTCGCGGAGGTGCTCCTCGAGGACGGGCAGCCGAAGGAGGCGGCGACCGCGCTCCAGGAGGCCGAGAGACTCGCGCCGGACGAACAGGCCGACCGGCGGAACGAACTGAAGAAGAAGCTCGGGCAGTAGGGGCGGAGGGAGACTTGGTGCCCGATGCGCGGGAGGCGCTGATGCGCCTCCGTGAGAGAATCGGTTCGCGCGCGGCGGACCTCTGGCTGGACGGGGCCCGCGTCGTGCGGAAGGACGGCGCGTTCGAGCTGCGCGTGGCGCGGCCGTTCGCGAAGCAGAGGCTCGAGAGCCGGTACGCGGCGGAGCTTCGCGAGGTGCTCGGGGACGTGGAGGTGGTCTCCGCCTCGGCCCCCGAGGCCCCCCCGAGAAAACCCGGCCGGCACGCCATGCCCAAGGTCACGGGCGCCCGCGCCGAGTTCGCGGTGCGTGCCCTCAAGGCCTTCGTCACCGGAGACCGTGCCGGACCCTCGCTGCTCGTCCTCTTCGGCCCGCCGGCGAGCGGCAAGTCGCTCCTCGCGGAGTGGGCCGTGAAGCTCGCGGGCTCCCGGGCCTTCCGGCTCGACCTCGCGCGGGTGCGCGCCGGGAAGAGCCGCGGGCTCGTGCCGCGCAAGCCGCTGACCGTCGGCGACGGCGTGGAGGCGCTCGCGGGGCGCGAGAAGGCGCAGCGGACGCTCTGCACGATCATCGACGCGGTGCAGGACCGCGGCGATCGGCTGCTCTTCACGCTCGAGGGGCACCCGTCGCGCGAGGACCTCTCGCCCGCGCTGCGGAGCCGGCTCCTCGGCGGGCTGCTCGTGGGCGTCGAGGCAGCGGGGATGCCGAAGCCCGGGGGGCTCGACGCGATGAAGGACGTCGCGGCGCGGCTCTGCGGGGTCGAGCGGTCGCTCCTCGAGGGCGGCTGCCGGCGGCGGAGCGTCGTCGAGGCGCGGCGGACCGTGCTCGCGGCCGCGACGCGCGCCGGGATCCCGCCCCTCGCGATCGCGGGCGCGTTCGGGCTCCGGTCGGCGCGGCCGGTCGCCGACGCGTGCGAGTGGGCGGCGAGGGAGGAGGCGCGCGACCGGCGGTTCGCGGCGATCCTCGACGAGGTCGCCCGCGTCGGACCCGGCGCTTAATCTGTAATCGTGCGCGGCAGGTTCCTCGTGCTCGACGGACCGGACGGCTCAGGGAAGACCACGCAGATCGCGCGGCTCGCGGCGCGGCTGCGCGAGCGCGGCGAGAACGTCCTCGTCCTCCGCGAGCCGGGCGCGACGCCGATGGGGGAGGCGATCCGCGACCTGCTCCTGCACGCCGACGTGGACATCACGCCTCTCGCGGAAATGCTCCTCTACCAGGCGGCGCGTGCGCACCTCGTGGAGACCGTCGTCCGGCCCGCGGTCGACGCGGGGCAGACGGTCCTGCTCGACCGGTACTGGTACTCGACGGCCGCCTACCAGGGGCACGGCCTGGGCCTCGACCCGGAGGAGATCCGGCGCGTTTCCGCGGTGGCGACGAGCGGCCTCGAGCCCGACCGGCTGATCCTCCTCGATGTGCCGGCGGACGTGGGCCTCGCGAGGCTCAAGGGGAAGCGGGACCGGGTCGAGGGGCGCTCGCTCGACTACCACAAGCGGGTGCGCGAGGGGTTCCTCGTCGAGGCGCGCCGGCTCGCCAAGAAGGCGACGGTCGTGGACGCCTCGCACGACGAGGAGTCGGTCGCGCGCGACGTGTGGCGCGCCGTGGAGGCGTCATGAAGGGGGGGGGCTTGGGGGGCTTCGACAGCGTGGTCGGCCAGCCCGCGGCCGTCACGGCGCTCCGGGCGCACCTCGAGCGCACGGGCGGGCAGGGGAGCACGCTCATCTTCGGCCCCGAGGGGACCGGCCGGTTCCTCCTCGCGCGGTGCGCGGCGGGGTCGATCCTCGGCGACGAGGCGCTCGTCGAGGCGGGGACGCACCCGGACCTCACGACGGTCGTCCCCGGCGTCGGGATCGACGGCGTGCGGGACGTCCTCGCGGGGCTCTCCCGGCGCGCGCTCCTGGCCCCGCGGCAGGTGTTGCTCGTCCGGGACCTTGACCGGTTCGACGAGGACGTGCACCACTTCCTCCTGAAGACGCTCGAGGAGCCGCCCGCGGGCGCCGCGGTCTTCCTCGTCGCGGAGGAGCCGGCGCTCCTGCCCGCGACGGTCCTCTCCCGGTGCCGGTTCGTCCGGACCGTGCCGCTCTCCGCCGCGGACACGGCGCTCGTCCTCGGGCGGGCGGGGGTGCCCCGGGAGGCTGCGGCCGACGCGGACGGCTCGCCGGGCCGAGCGCTCCTCCATGCGGCACTCGGGGTTCCCGGGGACGCTTCGGTGCTAGTGGAGGCGCTCGCGGGCCGGAGGGAGGATCCCCTCGGGGATATGGACCAGATCGTCCGGCGCCGCAAGGACGAGGAGCCGGTGGCCCAGCGGGCGCGGCTCGTCGAGACGTGCCGGGTGGCCGCGGCGCGGCTGCGCCGGCGGCTGCCGGAGACAGAAGGTGCTTTGCGCCCGGTCGTCGAGGCACTACGATCCCTGCTTGGCAACGCGAACCCGTCGATCGTGTTCGCGGGGCTGGTGCTCGTTCCATGGACGCATCGCAGGCCCTGAAGGCCGTCCTCCGCCACGGGTGCACCTCGTGCCGCACGGGGTGCAACACGTCCCATGTGCCGGACTTGAAGCCGGGCGACAAGGTCGTCGCGCGCACGGAGCGGGGCGTGGAGTACGCGCTCATCCTCACCGCGCCCGAGGCGATGAAGGAGGGCGAGCTGCTGCCGCAGGTCGAGGTGCTCCGCAGGGCCACCGAGGAGGACGAGCGGCGCCAGGCGGAGATCGACGCCTCCGGGCGCTCCGCGGAGTTCCGCTTCTGCCGCGACAAGGTGAACGAGCTCAAGCTGCCGATGCGCCTCGTGCGCGCGGAGAAGATCCTCGGCGGCCAGCGGCTCACGTTCTACTTCATGGCGGAGGGGCGCGTGGACTTCCGCGACCTCGTCCGCGACCTCGCGCGCGAGTTCAAGATGCGGATCGAGCTGAAGCAGATCGGCGCGCGCGACGAGGCCAAGGTGCTGGGCGACGTCTCCTACTGCGGCCGCGAGCTCTGCTGCTCCTCGTGGATCCGCGAGATGAAACCCGTCAACATGAAGATGGCGAAGAACCAGAAGTCGACGCTCGACCCGACGAAGATCTCCGGGATGTGCGGCCGGCTCCTGTGCTGCCTCCGCTACGAGGACGACGTCTATACCGAGCTGCGCAAGGCGCTGCCGCGCCGCGGCGCCCGGGTGACGATCCGGGCTTCGGGCCAGACGGGCCTCGTGCTCCACCAGGAGGTCCTCGCGTCGAAGTGCGTCGTCCTCCTGGACCGGGGCGGGACCGTCACGGCGACCGGCGAGGAGATCGACATCCTCGTGCCGGGCGAGCCCGAGGCCTAGTCCTACATCCGCCTGGAGTCGGCGGGCTGCGAAGCCGCCCAGCTGCGGCGCGCCGCCTCGCTGGGTCTCTCCGTTGACCCAGGTCGGCGTCGCGCCTCGCTGGCGCCGCCATGCGGCCGCTCCGCAGCCGCATGGAGCGGCGTCCCTTCGGGGATCGGCTTCTCGCACCGCCTTGGTCCTTACGTCGAATGTAGCGCTGTAGCTAGCCTTCCTCCCCCCCTTGCCCCCCCTCCTCCCTAACCGCCTTCGGCGCATGAGGTTAGGGCCGAGCCGCCCCCTTCTCCCCTTTTGGCTTAAAGTCCCGTCGAAACCGTGCCGCTATAGTTGAGCAGAGGGACTAAGACCCATTGTCCGCCGAGAAGACCGAGTCCATCCTCCAGATCACGCGGAGGGACGGGCGGTATGGCCCGCAGGCGTACTACTTCATTTTCGACGCCTTGGACTTCACCATCCAGCGGATGCGGAAGGCGCGGCACGTCACGGGCAAGGAGCTGCTCGAGGGCGTCCGGGCGTACGCCACGGAGAGCTTCGGCTTCCTCGCGCGCACCGTGCTTGCGGAGTGGGGGATCACGGCCACCGCGGACTTCGGCGAGATCGTCTTCAACCTCGTCGAGGCCGGGCTCCTCTCGCGCACGGAAAAGGACACGCGTGCCGACTTCGAGGGGATCTACGACTTCGACGAGGCGTTCGTGGGGGAGTTCAAGCGCTCCCTCCAGAACGTGACGCTGGCCTAGCCGCCTTCGCGCCGCGGACGGCGCTTCGGGGCCGCGTCGCGCGGGGGACGGCTACGGCGAGCCCGATGTCCACGCCGCCACGAGGCCGTGGTGGCCCGCGCCCTTGCCGTCCCGCCGGTACGAGTAGAGCAGGTCCTTGCGCTCGTGCGTGCAGAGGCCCGAGACCTCGACGGATGGGACGCCGCACTCCCGGAGCGCTCGGGCGTTCGCCGCGGCCACGTCGAAGTGGAGCGCCCCTTCGATCCTAAAGGCGTACTCGTGCGCCCACGGCACGCGGCGTTGGAACGCGTCGGGGACCTCGGCGCCCACGGCGTAGCGGGCGACGCCGATCGTCGGGCCGACCGCGGCGATCAGATCCCCCGGACGAGAGCCGAACTCGCGCGCGAGGGCGCGGACGAGGCCCTCGACCACGCCCGCCGCGGCGCCGCGCCAGCCGGCGTGGCACAGGCCGAGCGTCCGGCGCGAGGGGTCCGCGGCGGCGACGAGGGAGCAGTCCGCGGCCTTGAGGAGGAGCGCAAGGCCCTCCGTGGCGGTCACGAGGCCGTCCGCCTCGACCGGGCCCTTCGGGGGTGCGTCGACGCGCACCACGTTGGCCCCGTGGACCTGGACGGCGCTCGCGACCCGGTCGGGATCGAGGCCCGCGGCCGCGACGAACCGCCGACGCTCCGCCGTCCGCCTGACGTCGACCGGCACCGTGGAGTGGGCACACACGAGCCCCGGCACGTCGAGCCCCTCGAAGAGGAGGAGCCGCAGCCCCGCGCGATCGACGGATCTCACTTCGGCGACGCGGCGCCCTCGGTCCCGTCGGCCAGATCCCGATCGCGCGGCTCCCCGGTGCCGTTCACCCGCAGCGAGTGGTACTCGGGGATCGTCTCGGGGTCGTCGCCGAGGCGGCGGAGGATCTCGCGGACGCCCGCGAGGAGCACGTTGTCGTCCGAGAGGTCGCCGAGGATCTCCTCGCCGCGCTCGATCGACACCTTCCGGCGCACCGCCACGCGCAGGCCGCGGCGGATCTCCTGCTTCGGGAGCCGCGTGCGGAGCGACTCGTAGAAAGCCTCGAAGCCGGGGTAGCGCGACGGGTCGCGCCCGTCGACGAGGGCCAGCTCGCGGAAGGTGTCCTTGTGCGCGTCCCAGTGCTCCCGCACGTACGCGTCGAAGGCGCCCTTCTGCTGGAGGTCGCGCAGCTCGACCAGGTGCGAGACGTCGAGGCGATCCTGCTCGACGGCCACGTCGGGCACCACGCCGCCCTTGGTCACATACTCCTTCTTCTGTTCGTCGAAGACGCGCTTGCGGGTGAAGTTCTGGCCGCCCGGGAGGTAGTAGCGCGCGACGCTCATCTTCACCGCGGCGCCGGAGTCGTACTGTCCGTCCTCGTCGGCGTCGACGAACGGCTCGGACGGGTTCCAGACGCCGTCGTCGTTCTCGTCGGTGAAGCTCTCGTTGTCGTCGCGCGTGCCGTTGCCGTTCTTGTCCTCCCACGGTTCCGCGTCGTCCCAGCGGCTGTTCTTCCGCGCCCGGTCGACGAAGTCCTCGCCGGGATCCCAGGCGTGGTTGCCGTTGTCGTCGGTGAAGTTCTCGCCCGGATCCCAAAGGCCGTTCTTCCGCACCTCGTCGGTGAACGCCTCGCCGGGCCAGGACGCGAGCGGGTAGGTGCTCTGCATCGAGCCCTTGCCGAACGTCGTCGTGCCGAGCACGAGCGCGTCCACGTAGCCGTTCTTCTCCGTGGTGATCGACGAGCTCTTCGAGTAGTGCTGGAGCACCCCCGACATCAGCTCCGCGCCCGACGCGCTGTTCCCGTTGACGAGCACCGTGATCGGGTAGGGCCGCGCCCGGTCGGGCCTGCCGGCGAAGTACTTCTGCGAGGCGCCGATGCGCCCCTTGGCGGTGCAGACGAGCTCCCGCTCCTTGAGGAACGGCGTGAGCGCGTCCTGCACGCTCTGGAGGAGGCCGCCGGGGTTGTCGCGCAGGTCGATCACGAGTCCCCGCAGCCCCTGCGCCTCGAGCTTGTGAAGGTGCTCGACCACCTCGTTGCCCGTGTCCGCCGCGAACGACGCGATCTGGAGATAGCCGATCTGCCCAGGCAGGATGCGGCTGTAGACGCTCGGGACGACGATCTTCGCCCGGATCACCTTCACGTCGCGCGGCTCCGCCCAGCCCTCGCGGTAGATCGTGAGGATCACCTCGGTCCCCGGGGGCCCTTTGATCTGCTTGATGATCTCCTCGTTGGGACGGCCGAGCGTCGACTCGCCGTTCACCGCGGTGATGTCGTCGCCGCCCTGGATGTCGGCCTTCCACGCGGGGCCGCCGAACATCGGGCGGAGGATGCGGAGCCGGTCCTTCACGTTCGTGTCGATGAACGCGCCGATCCCGCCGTAGGAGGGATCGACGCCGTCGGAGCCGTGGAGGAACTCGCCGTACTCCTCGGGCGTCATGAAGCCCGTGTGCGGGTCGTCGGGGAAGTCGAGCATCCCGTGCGCGGCGCCTGCGCGCAGCGCGTCATCGTCCGCGTCGTCGATCAGGTCGTACCTCTCCTTGATCATCTCGCGGATCTCGTCCAGGTGCCGCCACTGCGCGCTGCCCTTCGCGGCGCCGGCCTCCCCCTGCCGGTCGCGGCCCTCGATCACGCCCTTGAGCACCAGGTTCTCGTAGAGCGTGTTCGCGTACTTGCCGCGCAGGCCCGGCTCCTTGCGGAGGTCGCGGAGCGTCTCCATGACGCCCGGCGTCTCCTTGTCGCCCATCTCGGCGAGCGCGAGCGCGCCTTGCGCGCGCAGCTCGGCGTCGGAGGCCCGCAGGAACTCGCGCAGGGCGGTCTTCGCCTGCTGCCGGTGCTCGCCCTCGATCTGCCAGAGCGCCCGGGCCGCGCCGATCCGGATCTCCGGCGTGAGCGCGGAGAGCAGGACGAGGAGCCCCTCCTCGGAGTCCTCCTCCCCGGCGAGCCCGAGCAGCTCGAGCGCCGCCAGGCGGAATTCGCTGGCGACCGATTCCGTGGACGCGATCTCCATGAGCTGCTCGGCGGCCGCGGTGGGGCTGTCGAGCGCGATGAGCGCCCGGAGCGCGGCCAGCTGGCCCTCGATCGGAGCGACCCGCCGTCCGTCTCCAGCCCCATCTTCTGCTTCGAGCTCCTGCTGGATGGCCCGCTTGGCGGGCGCCCCCATCGCGATGAGCCGGTCCGCCCCCTTCCAGATGTCCGCCATGCGCGCGCCCTTGAGGTCGAGGAGGATCTGCCGGACCTCCGCCGCCCTCAGCGAGGCCCCCTCCTCCTGGCCGAGGAGGGCGGAGCCGAGGAGGGCGGTCATCAGCAGGGCGCGGGAAAGTCGCATGCAGGTCTCCAGGAGGTCGTCGGCCCATGAAGTATACGAGCGCCGCACGGGCCCCGGCCGGGGGCTTTCCCGGCGCGCGGACTTGTGGGAACGTGTAGCCTCTTAAGCCTATTCGGATACCCCGCCGCGGGGACTGAGCCCCCGCTCCGGGCCCCCCCGAAGGGCCTGATTCAGGCGGGATTCCCACCCATGGCGGAACCGACGCACCTCGACGCCGCCGGCAAGGCCCGGATGGTGGACCTCTCCGGGAAGCCGGAGACGGAGCGCCACGCCCGGGCGGGCTGCCGGGTGCGCCTCGGCCGCGCCTCCGCCGACGCGCTCAAGTCCGGCCGGGCCGCCAAGGGGGACGCGCTTGCCGCCGCGCGGCTTGCCGGCATCTCGGCGGCCAAGCGGACGGCGGAGCTGATCCCGCTCTGCCACCCCCTGAGGGTCGGCGCGGTCGGCGTCGACCTCGGGTTCGAGGACGAGATGACCGTCGCGGTGACTGCGGACGTCTCCGGCATCGACCGGTCGGGATTCGAGATGGAGGCGCTGGTCGCGGCCTCGGTCGCGGCGCTCACCCTCTACGACATGCTGAAGGCCGTGGACAAGGGAATCGCGATCACGGACCTGCGCCTTCTCGAGAAGAGCGGCGGCAAGAGCGGCCGCTGGACCCGGGGGGAGGGATGATGGGGGGCACGGGGGGAAGCAGGGCGGGACCCGAGGCGAAAGGGCGACCGTCCCCCCGCGGGGCGGCCCCGCGGACCGGCGTCACCGTCGCGGTGGTCGGCGCGACCGGCGCCGTGGGCCGCGAGATGATCGCGGTCCTCGAGCAGCGCCGGTTCCCCGTCGGCGAGCTGCGGCTCCTCGCCTCGCCCCGGTCCGCGGGCCGCATGGTCAGGGCCCTCGGCCGCGACCACGAGGTGCGGCCGGCCGACGCCGAGGCTCTCCGCGGCGTGGACGTCGCTCTCTTCAGTGCGGGATCCGACACCTCGAAGCGGCTCGGCCCGGTCGCCCGGGATCTGGGCGCGCTCGTGATCGACAACTCGAGCGCGTTCCGGATGGACGCGGATTGCCCCCTCGTCGTGCCCGAGCTGAACGGCGACACGCTCAAGGGGCATCGCGGCATCATCGCGAACCCGAACTGCTCCGCGATCCTGCTCTGCATGGCGGTCGCGCCCCTCCACCGCGCCGCGGGGCTCAGGCGCGTGGTCGCGTGCACCTACCAGGCGGTCTCCGGCGCGGGCGCGCGGGCGATGGACGAGCTCGAGCGGCAGGAGGATGCCGAGCGGGCAGGACAGCCGCTCGAGCACAAGGTCTTCCCGGCGGTCATCGCGCACAACGTGATCCCGTGGGTGACCGGCCTCATGCCGGACGGATACACGGTCGAGGAGACGAAGCTGCGCGACGAGACGCGCCGGATCCTCGGCCTCAAGGATCTGCCGCTCGCGTCGACTTGCGTGCGCGTCCCGGTCCTGAGGGCCCACTCGCAGGCGGTGCACGTGGAGCTCTCGAGACCGCTCTCGCCGGACGAGGCGCTCGCGCTCTACGAGAAGACCCCGGGAGTCCGCGCCGTCCGCGAGGGTCTGCCGACGCCGCGCGAGGTCGCGGGGAGCGACGAGGTCGTGGTCGGCCGCGTGCGGCTCGACCGAGCCTTCACGCCGGGCCTCGCACTCTGGTGCGTCATGGACCAGCTCCGGAAGGGAGCCGCGCTCAACGCGGTGCAGATCGCGGAACGGCTGGTGAGGTCATGAGGGGCACGGGGGCGGAGCGACGGAGCAGGGGATCGGCCGCGCCCGGCGCGGCCACGGAAGGAAAGGGCGCGACCCTCGCGGGCGCGAGGCGGGTGCGGGCGTGAAGGAAGACAGCCCGATGGATCCGAAGAACCTCAAGCGGATCGTCGATCTGATGAACCAGCACGACCTCGCGGAGGTCGAGATCGAGGAGGAAGGGCGGCGCGTGCGCGTCCGCAAGATGGAGGCGCGTATGCACGCGGTTTCGGTCGTGCCGGCCGCGGCGGGCGCGCCGGCGCCGGCGCCGGTCGCGGCGGCCCCGGCCCCCGAGGCCCCCCCCGCGTCGCCCGCGGCAGCGCCGAAGGAGGCCGGGCAGGCGATCAAGGCGCCGATGGTCGGCACCTTCTACCGGTCGCCTTCCCCCGACGCCGACGCGTACGTCGACGTCGGGACGCGCGTGTCGCCCGAGACGGTCGTCTGCATCCTCGAGGCGATGAAGGTGATGAACGAGATCAAGGCGGAGTGCGCGGGCGAGATCACGAAGGTCTGCGTGCAGAACGGCGAGGCGGTCGAGTACGACCAGCCGCTTTTCCTCGTCAAGCCGGGCTAGCGGGTTCCCGTGTTTCACCGGATCCTCGTAGCCAACCGCGGCGAGATCGCGCTGCGGGTCATCCGCGCGGCGCGCGAGATGGGCATCGACACCGTCGCCGTCTACAGCAAGGCCGACGAGGGGGCGGCCTACCTGGAGCTCGCCGACGAGCGCATCTGCATCGGCCCCGCGCCGAGCAACCAGAGCTACCTCTCGATCCCGAGCATCATCGCCGCGGCCGAGGTGGTGGACGTGGACGCGATCCACCCGGGCTACGGCTTCCTCTCCGAGAACGACGAGTTCGCGCAGACCTGCCGCGACCACGGGATCGAGTTCATCGGCCCCAGCGCGGACACGATGCGCAAGCTCGGCGACAAGGCGACCGCCCGCTCGATCGCGCAGCAGTCCAAGGTGCAGGTGGTGCCGGGCAGCAAGGGGCTCGTCGCGGACGAGAAGCAGGCCGTCGAGGTCGCGGAGGACATCGGCTACCCGGTCCTCGTCAAGGCGACGGCCGGCGGCGGCGGCCGCGGGATGCGCGTCGCCAACAGCCGGATGGCGCTCGTCAACGCGTGGCACCAGGCGCGCGCGGAGGCGCAGAGCGCGTTCGGCGAGGCGGGCGTGTACATCGAGAAGTACCTCGAGCGCCCGCGCCACGTGGAGATCCAGATCCTCGCGGACGGCCACGGCCACATCGTCTACCTCGGCGAGCGCGAGTGCAGCGTCCAGCGGCGCCACCAGAAGCTCGTCGAGGAGGGGCCGTCGCCCGCGCTCAGCGACTCGATGCGAAAGGCGATGGGCCGCGCGGCGGTGAAGCTCGCGAAGAACGCCGCGTACAAGGGGGCCGGGACGTGCGAGTTCCTCGTGTCGGGCAAGGAGTTCTACTTCATCGAGGTCAACTGCCGGGTCCAGGTGGAGCACCCGGTGACCGAGCTCATCTCCGGCGTGGACATCGTGAAGGAGCAGATCCGCGTCGCCGCGGGCGAGAAGCTCTCGTTCGACCAGGGCGACGTGAAGCTCACCGGGCACGCGATCGAGGTGCGGATCAACGCGGAGGATCCGGCGCGCGGTTTCCGGCCATCGCCCGGCGTGATCACGAAGTACGTGGCGCCCGGGGGCCCCGGCGTCCGCATCGACAGCCACGTCTACGCGGGCTACAAGGTCCCGCCGAACTACGACTCGCTCCTCGCGAAACTGATCGTCCACGGCCCCAACCGGGCCGCCGCGCTCGACCGGATGGCGCGCGCGCTCGACGAGTACCAGGTCGAGGGGATCAAGACGACGATCCCGCTCCACCGCGAGATCGTCCGGAACGCGTTCTTCCGCAAAGGCGACTACGACACCGGGTTCCTCGACGAGTACTTCGCGACGTGAGAGAGGGGGCCCGGGGGGGCTTCCGGCCCCCAGGCCCCCCCTTTTCTTGACAGCAGACGCGGGACTTTCGTAGAAACCGCCAACTCCCGAGGCGGCGGGCGACGGGTCAGATGACGGCAAAGTACCTCGTGACCGGGGGCGCCGGGTTCATCGGCACCAACCTGGTTTCCCAGCTCTGCGCGGGCGGCGAGAAGGTCACGATCCTCGACAACTTCTCGACCGGCAAGAAGAAGAACCTCCGCGACCTTCCCAAGGACATCCGGGTCATCGAGGACGACGTCCTCGACCTGAAGTCCCTGAGGAAGCACGTGAAGGGGCACGACTTCGTCATCCACCTCGCCGGGCAGCCTTCCGTGCTCAAGTCGGTGAAGGATCCGGAGGAGTCGCTGCAGATCAACGGCATGGGGACGCTCCACGCGCTCCTCGCTGCGCGCGACGCGAAGGTGAAGCGGTTCGTGCACGTCGGCTCCGCGACCGCGTACGGGGAGAGCCCGTCGCTGCCGAAGCTCGAGACGATGAACGAGATGCCGCTCTCGCCGTACGCGGTGAGCACGATCGCGGGGGAGCAGCAGTGCAAGGTCTTCTTCAGCGCCTACGGGCTCCAGACGGTGATCCTCCGCGCGTTCAACGTCTACGGGCCGTACCAGGACGCGTCGAACCCGAACGCGGGCGTCGTGCCGCGGTTCATCGTCACGCTGCTCGAGGCCAAGCCGCCGGTGATCAGCGGCGACGGGAAGCAGAGCCGCGACTTCCTCCACGTGAGCGACATGGTCGAGGCGATCAAGGCGGCGTGCATCGCGCCGAAGGCCGAAGGCGAGCTCTTCAACATCGCGACCGGCAGCCGCATCACGGTCAACGGCCTCGTCAACATGCTCAACTCGCTCCTCGGCAAGGAGATCCAGCCGAAGTACGAGGAGGCGCGGCCGGGCGACATCCGCCACTCGCTGGCCGACACGACGAAGGCGCAGGAGATGCTCGGCTTTCGCCCGCGCGTCTCGGTCCTCGACGGGCTGAAGACCACGCTCGAGTGGTACCGCAAGAACCTCTAGCATTCGGTACCGGGTTCGTTTTGGACGGGGTGGGGACGCCCCGCGACGCCCCGACCCTTGGCGAATCGAACCCGGTACCGCTTGTGCGATATCATCGGAACCAGTCGGACCGCCGCGCGGCAGGCAACGAGGCTACGGCGTCCTGCAGCCTGTCGCCAAGGCGCGAGTCGTCGGCCCCGAGGCGCTGCAGCGCGCGCAGGCGCATCCCCAAGGACAGAACGTCGGTCCCGGACGTGCGTGAAACCTCCAGGTAGGCGGCCAGCGGAAGGCCGTCCGCCACGAGGGCGTGCGCCCGCAGGAAGGCGCGGACCGGCGGCGCCTCCGCCAGATCGCGGTCGAGCCGCGCGAGAGCCGCGTTCAGCCGCGCCGTTTCCTCCACGACCTCGAACTCCGTCAGGAACTCCCTGCCGGAGTCGGTGACGACGCCCCACGCGATGGCGTCGCCGGGACGCAGGCGTTCCCGCACGTCCGCGGGGAAGGGGAACTCCGCAACGAGATCCAGCTCCGCGATGGGCCGCTCGTGGAGCACCTCGTCGCCGCGGCGGATCACCAGCCGCGCCGGCAGCGGGAAGGGCTCCTCGTCGGAGGTCTCGAACCGCAGCGAGACAAGATCCTGCGTCCGGCAGCGGCCGCACGGCAGCAGCGCGCGGCCGAGCGGGAAGGCGCCGCCGCCCCGGCTGGCCGCGGCCTCGAAACGGTCGACTTCGTAGCCGAGGGACTTCGCCAGCTCGAACATGGCCGCGCGATCGGTGGCGTCCTCGGGCAGAAGCGTGAGTGTCCGCTTCGGATTCGTGCCGCCCTCGAGCGTCACGCGGAAGCGCAGCGGCAGGAACCGCGTTAGCTCCAGCGCGACGTCGTACGTGCCGGGCTCGAGCTCGATCCGCACGGGCGTCCGGCCGCGCGCCACGCCGTTGACCAGGAGGGTGGCAGGCGGGTGGCTCTCGACCTCGAGCGTCGCGGGTCGCGTCGCCAGGTGCACGGCATACCCGGCCAGCACCGTGGCAAGCGACGCCAGCACAAGGACGAACCGCCGATTGCGCCGTGCCCAGCGCCGGAGCGGAGACACGGGGCGGGCGACCGCGGTGTCGCCCGCCGCGACCCGGCGCAGGTCATCCCGCAGCGCCTCCGCGGTCTGATAGCGATCCTCCGGCCGCCTCTCCATGGCGGTCATGATCACGGCGCAGAGATCCGGCGGGAGGTCGGGTTTGACGGAGCGCGGATCAGGGGAGGCCAGCTTCTGGATCGCGACCAGCATGGAGCTGAAGTCGCCGGGCTCGATGGCCGGGCGGCCGGAGAAGGCCTCGTAGAGCGTGGCGCCCAGGGCGTAGATATCGGCTCGCCCGTCGACGTCCGCCGGTCGTTCGAACTGCTCGGGGCTCATGTACCCGACGGTCCCGACCGCTTCCCCGCCTTGCGTGATTGTCGTCTCGAGAACGCCCCGGACGAGACCGAAGTCGCCGAGCAGGAAGCGGCCGTCGGCGTCGATCAGGGTGTTCTGCGGCTTGACGTCGCGGTGCACGATCCCTGCGCGATGGAGGGTCGCGAGGCCGTCGGCGATCCCGGCGAACTGCCCGATGTTCTCGGGACTGGCGGGAAGGGCGCCTCCCTTCAGCCGCTGCCGCAGCGTCGGGCCGTCGACGAGCTGCATGACGCAGTAGTGCCGCGCGCCGACCGAACCCGCCTCGTGGATCCGGACCAGGTGCGCATGGCGCAGCCGGGCGCCAGCGCGGGCCTCCCTGCGGAAGCGCCGAACGTGCGCTTCCTGGTCGGCGAGTCCGGGGTGGATCAGCTTGAGCGCCACGCGGTTCCCGGAGCCCTCTTCGAGGGCCTCGTAGACCGCGCCGCAGGTGCCTTGCCCGAGCCGGCGGCCCAGCGTGTAGCGGCCGAGCTCCCTGGGCGGATCGAGGACGGCGACGGGCTCGATCACGGCCTGCAGCGCGGCCTTCGCCTCCACGGCGCGCAGGAACGCCACGAAGCTCGGGCCCAGGGAGTCGGCGAAGTCGAACGGGCTCGGCAGCGTTCCGGCGTCGACGAGATCGCAGTACCGGTCCACGGCGCGTGCGAGGGAGTCCTGCCCAGCTCGTGCTCCTCTCGGTGTACAGCGACTTCAGCCAGTTCACGGGCCGGGACCGCGGCCACCTGCTGGCTTGGGTGTTCGCGATCGCCGAGAACCGCGTCCGGGATCTCGCGCGGCACTTCGGTGCCGCGAAGCGCGCGTCTGAGGACGAGGGAGCCACCGCCCGTGATCTCGCCCGCGCGCAGAACGGGGCGCGCGGTTTCTCGGAGACGTCCCCCTCCGAGGCGGCCGGCCGCGCCGAGGCGCTGGAGCGGATGCACAGGGCGCTCGGCAAGCTGCCGGAGGTTCAGCAGACCATCCTGCGCCTCAGGGATCTCCAGTCGCTCGCCTATGAGGAGATCGTCGCGACGATGGGACTCGCGTCGGTCGGTGCCGCGCGCACGCTCCGTTTGCCGTGCCCTGATCGCGTTGAGGGACGCCATGGACGTCGAAGGGGAACAGGAATGACGCAGCAGGACGACGTCCTCCGGTTCGACCTTCGACCGGAGGTCCGCCGAGAGGCGCATCTGCACCCAGAGCAGGACCCGCGGGCGCAGCCGCTCGAGCAGGTCGCCCAAGGCAGCGGGATCCCGGGCGAGCGCCACACCCAGGAGGCGTGCGGTTTCGCTCTCCGCCACGCGCCGGAGCGTACCAGAACCGCGCGCCGCCGGGATCGGGACGGCGTGGGGGCGAGCCAGAGCGCTCGAAGCTTCCATCTCCATCATCAAGGGCGTGGGGCCGAGCGCCGTGTTACTCCGAGGGGTCCCGTAACGCACGCCGGCGAACGGCGCCTATCGAGTGGTGGCCGCGCTTGACGGCCTATCCTATCGCGGTTCTGCTGGCATTTGCCAAGGATCGCGGCGCGAAGGGCGCAAACGTATTGGAGGCGATCACATGCCGTTCGTCAGAGTCACTCTCATCAATGACACAGACCACCGCGTGACCGCGGAACTTCACCTCACCGTTTCACCCCGAGCGGAGACCAGCCTGGAGCGACGTTCGTGACCGCGCCTCCGCGCAGCACGGTGACTGAACCGCAAACCGTGGGCATCGTCCGTGAGATCACCAAGGCCACCACGGTCCACATCACGGGCATGCCGTACGTGGCGCTCCAGCCGGCAGCCCCGCTCGGGGGGAAGAAAGGTGACGACATCGTGGAAGCGATCGTCCGCGTCGGCAAGCCTACAGGTCCCGAGCGGATCTCCGCGGAGATCGTGGACGCAAAGGGGGCGCCCCGTTGGGAGACTCAACCGCTTCTATAGCGCGCATGTCAGCCCGCGCGAGGGATCGGGTGCGCGCGTGCGTGTGCGTGACCCTACTGCTCGCGATCCAGGCAGGGGATGCTCGCGGCGAGGAGCGGCAGGATCCGTGGACGGCGGCGGACGATGAGCTTGGTCGGTCGGGCGCGGCCGCTGCGCTCGACGTCGTGAAGGGCCGTCTTGGACCCGACATCGACCGCCTGCGGGCCTATCTCGAGTCCGGTCCTCCCGATCAGCCGGAGCTGCGCAGCGCGTTCGGGAAGGCCCGCGACCTCGCGCGGGCCCGGCGGCTCGACGAGGTCGCATCGCTCCTCGCGCCTCTGGAGCTGAAGGAGGGCACGCCGCTGGAGGCGCGCATCTGCGGGCTTCTGGCGCATGCGCAACGGGTCCTTCGCAACACTGCGGAGGCGCTGCAGACGCTACGGCGGTGGCGGGCCATCGCAGAGCGTCTGGGCTGGCTGAGCGCACAGGAGGAGGCTTTGTACTGGGAGGGCCGCCTTCTGATCTCGGACCTGCGCTACGAGGAACTGGCAGAGGTGAACGCGCGGCGGGCGGAGGTCGCAAGGCTATGCGGTGACGAGAAGAAGATGCGCACCGCGCTGTTCGACCGCGCCGCGGCCCTCGTCGAGTTGGGGCGCCTGCGCGAGGCGATCGAGATCCTGTCGACCTCGTTGGAGGCCGTCGGAAGTCGGGACTGGAAGGACCTCGAAGCCGCTGCGCGCGACAACCTCGCGATCGCGCTGTACAAGCAGGGCGAATACGCCTCTGCGCTCCACGAGACGGAGCGCGCCGAGGGCCTCCGAAGCGCGTTGCCCAAGGAGCAGGTCGACCCAGAAGCCCACGCCAACAACGTCATGTTGAAGGCAGTCATCCACCTGGATCTCGGCGACTTCGACGCCGCGGAGGCGGCGTTCGAGGGCGTGAGGGAACAGATCGCGGCGGGCGGCGAGAGGTTTGACCCCTTCTTCCATGCGGGCGTGAAGGCAAACCTCGCGATCGTGGCCTGGCGGCGGGGGCAGCACGACCGGGCGCTCGGCCTGCTCGCGGAGTCCCGGGACGAATTCAAGAAGATCGGCGACCAGAGAAACTGCGCGACAGCCTGCAAGGACGCGGGCAACGTCCTGATCGACGCCGGGCGGCCGGACGCCGCGCTGGCGCTGCTCGACGAGGCGCTCGAGGGGTTCGGGACGGATCCACTGGCGCGCGCGGAGACGCTGGCGGCGCAGGCGGACGCGCACCTGCGCGCCGGAAACCTGGACCGGGCCGCGGCGGTCGTGGACGAGGCGCTTGCGATCGAGGGCGGCGAGCGGGACCGGTGCACGCGCAACCGACTCCACGAGATCCGGGCGAGCATCCTGCTCGCGCGCGGCAAGGCCAGTGAGGCCGTCGCGTCGCTGCGCAAGGCGATGGACCTCGTGGAGGATGTCGTCTCTGGCCTGTCGGAGGAGCAGACGTTCACGGCGCGCGAGCGGCGGGCGCGCCTCTTCGAGGTCGCCCTCGAGTGCGCGTTCCGGACCGGCGATCCCGGCACGATCCTTGAGTTCCTGGAACGCAGCCGCGCCTCAGTCCTTCGCGACGCGATCGGCAACCGGCGCGCGCTCCACCGCGCCGCGGTCCCCCCGGATCTCGCGTCCCGGCTCGACGCGGCCGAGCAGGAGGCCGTCGAGGCGCGCCTGCGCTTCCTGCGCGCCGTCAAGGGTACCGGGCGAAAGGAGGCCGATGAGGCGCGGAGCGCGCTGGACAAGGCCGAGGAGAGCCTGCGGCAGATCGCCAACCGCGCCGAGCGCGAGCACAAGCGCCTCGCGGGCTCGCTCCAGACCCGCCCCGTCACGCTCGGAGCGCTCCAGGGGCGCCTCGAGCCGACCGAGGCGCTCGTGTACTACGCGCTCCACGGCGAGAAGGCGAACGCGTTCTGGCTCACGGCGAAGCGGACGCGCACGGTAGACCTCGGCGACGCCTCCCGGATCCACGCGCTGTGCGCGGAGGTGACGGCAGCCCTCGCGAAGGATGGGTCCGAGGTGCCCGTCGAGAAACTGAAGGAGACGCTGGTCACACCCCTCGCGCTCCCCGAGAGCGCGACCTGCGTGATGGTCTGCCCGGACGGCCCCCTCTCCCACCTGCCCTGGCCGGAGCTGCTCGGGCGGCTCTACGGGTCCACGGCGCCATCGGGGACCACGCTCGACGTGCTCCGCGGACAGAGCCCCGCCGGCGGCAGGGGCATCCTGGCTTTCGGCGCGCCAGCCTATTCGGGCGAGGCAGAGTCGACGCGGGGCCCTAGGCTGAACCCATTGCCGCATGCCCGCGACGAGGTCGAGCAGATCGCGGCTGGTGATGGGGACCGCGCCTTCGTCGGCAAGCGCGCGACAGAGGCCTCCGTCCGCACATCGCTCGTCGGGGCCCGGCGCTGGCGGGCCGTCCACTTCGCCTGCCACGGGATCGTGGACCACCGCTTCCCGCGGCGCTCGGCACTCGCGCTGACGCCCGCCGACCAGGACGACGGCCTCCTCACGATTCCCGAGATCATGGCGCTCGACGTGGGGGCGGACCTGGTCGTGCTCTCGGCATGCGACTCGGGAACCGGTACGTTCGTCCCTGGCGAGGGCGTCGTCGGCCTGGCGCGCGCGTTCATGGCGGCCGGCGCGCCCACGGTGGTGGCGAGCCTCTGGAAGGTCGACGACGAAGCCAGCAAGGAGCTGATGGTCCGCTTCTACCGCGAGCGCAAGGCTGGCGCCGCGCCGGCAGAGGCGCTGCGGAGAGCACAAGACGAGATCAAGGCCGACAAGCGATGGAAGCACCCGTGCTATTGGGCCGCGTGGGTCGTCTGGGGGCTGCCCGATTGACGACGACGCGCTCTTCAGGAGAGCGAGAAGGCGCCGGGGTCGATGCCCGGGTCGCCCGCGCGGCGCGGCGACCTCCTGCCTCGGCGCTGCAGCCGCCTCGAGCCTCCTCGCGGGGGTCAGGAAAACCGCCATCTGTGCCGCCAAGCCGGTCAGAGACCTCCTCCCTCCCGCCCTTCTTCTTGGAGCCCCGCAGCCAGCCCCGGGCCCCGTGACGCCGGCGTGACCGGGTTCCCGGAGCCTGTCTCCATGGTGCGGCTGGGCGCCCTCGGGTACGGCACATGGGGACGGCACGTCGCCCGCGTCGCCGAAGCGACCCAGGGTGCCCGCCTCGTCGCCATCGCCGAGACCGACTCCAAGCGCCGGGACTCGGCAGCCGCGCGCCACCCCGGCGTCGCGATCTCCGCCGACGCCCACGAAGTCCTCGCGCGCCCCGACGTGGACGCGGTTCTCGTCGCGACGGACGCCGCCGCCCACGCGGCCCTCGTCGAGGCTGCTGCCGCCGCGAGGAAGCACGTGCTCGTCGAGAAACCGCTCGCGCTGTCCGTCCCCGACGCGCGCCGCGCGGTCGACGCCGCGCGCCGCGCCGGCGTGCTCCTCCAGGTCGGCCACCTGATGCGGTACCACCCCGCCGTCGAGGTGCTCCTGCGCGTCGCGCGCGCGGAACTGGGCCGCATCCGCTGCGTCGCCGCGCAGCGCCTCAACTTCGGCCAGCTCCGCACGGACGAGAACGTCGTCTTCAGCCTCGGGCCGCACGACCTGTCGATCATGCTCGAGCTGTTCGGCGAGATGCCCGTCTCCGTCGCCGCGCACGGCGCGGCGTTCGTGCGCAAGGGGATCGAGGACCTCGCGTTCCTCACGCTCCGGTTCCCCGGTGGCGGCATCGGCACCCTCCAGCTCTCGTGGCTCGACCCGCACAAGGTGCGCCGGCTGACCGTGGTGGGGGAGAGGAAGATGGCCGTTTTCGACGACATGGAGCCGCGCGAGAAGGTGAAGGTCTTCGACAACGCCGTCGAGGCGCCGAACGGCACCTGGGTGTACGGCGAGAACCTCGCGCTGCGGACGGGCGACATCTTCCTGCCGAGCTTCCCCGCCACCGAGCCCCTCGCGGTCGAGATCGCGCACTTCGTGGACTGCGTGCAGAAGAACCGGCCGCCGCGGACCGGCGGCGAGGAGGGCGTGCGCGTCGTCGCGATCCTCGCCGCGGCCCAGGAGTCGATCCGCAGCGGCGGCGCGCCCGTCCGCCTCTGAACCCCTCCCCCGCGCCCCCACCCCTTCCCGCCCCCCGTAGGATGCTCCCTGTGGAACCCGTACGGCTCGTCGACCTGAAGGCCCAGCACGGCGAGATCCGTGGCGAGATCGACTCCGCGATCCGCGAGGTCTTGGACACCGGCGCCTTCGTCCTCGGCCCGCACGTCGAGCGGTTCGAGAAGGAGTTCGCCGCCGCGTTCGGCATTAAGCAGGCGGTCGGGATGAACAGCGGGACCGACGCGCTGCTGATCGCGCTCGAGATCGTGCGGCATCGGGCCGGGCCCGGCGAGGTCATCACCACGCCCTTCACGTTCTTCGCGACGGCCGAGGCGATCCTCCTCGCCGGGATGAAGCTGCGGTTCGCGGACATCGACGCTTCGAGCTTCAACCTCTCGCCCGAGGCGGCGCGCGCGGCGGCGGGGCCCCGGACGGTCGCGGTGATGCCGGTCCACCTGTACGGGCGCTGCGCGGACATGGACGCGCTCAAGCCCCTCGGCGTGCCGCTCGTCGAGGACGCGGCGCAGGCCGTCGGCGCGACGTACAAGGGGAGGACCGCAGGGACGCTCGGGGACCTCGCGGCGTTCAGCTTCTACGTCACGAAGAACCTCGGGGCCGCGGGCGACGCGGGCGCGCTCACGACGGAAGACGACGCCGCGGCGGCGCTCGCGCGGAGCCTCCGGGCCCACGGCGAGGTGCGGGGGGAGGGGGGGCGCACGTACCACTACGAGCGCGTCGGGCGGAACTCGCGCCTCGACGCGCTCCAGGCGGCGATCCTCAGGGTGAAGCTCCGGCACCTCGGCGCGTGGCAGGCGCGGCGCGAGGCGCACGCGATGTTCTACGACGGTGCATGGAAAGGCGTCGACGGCATCGTTCTGCCGCAGCGGCCGCCCGACGGCCGGCACGTCTACCACCAGTACGTGGTGCGTGCCGCGAAACGGGACGATCTCCGGGCGCACCTTGCGCGCGAGGGCATCGAGACCAACGTCTTCTACCCGCAGCCGCTGCATCTCCAGCCGGCGCTCAAGGACCTCGGTTTCAGGGCGGGACAGTTCCCCGTCGCCGAGGAGGCCGCGCGGGAGGTGCTGGCGCTTCCCGTGCACGCGCACCTCTCGGAGGCCGCGCGCGAGCGCGTGGCGGCCGCCGTACGATCCTTCTATCGGGGTTGACGAGATTTCTCGACGCCGTGGCGGCAAGCCGCGCAGGAATGGGCCCGCCGCCCCCCCGGCCCCCCGTTTGCATCTCACGGACCCGGACTTCGTATGGAACGGCGCAGAGACTACCGGCATGCGTTCCGGTATCGCCTCTCCCTGCGGTGCGCCGGCACGCACCGCGTGATCGCGGACGTCACGACCGACGACGTCAGCGCGTCGGGGCTCTCCCTCACCGCCCATACCCCCCACGGTCTCGCGGTGGGGGACAAGTGCGAGGTCCAGCTGTTCGCCCGGGTGCCCGGCCAGAGGCCCGAGGACACGCTCGTGATGGCGACGGATGCCGTGGTGATCCGCTCCGACGAGGTCAGTGCCGCGCTGAAGTTCGAGGCGCCGCTCGCGTACTAGGGGGGCCTAGGGGGGCCGTCCGCCTCCGCCACGGTTCGCGCGGCTTCGGCGCGACTAGGCGGTCTGCTCGCGCCGCTTGCCGCCGCGCTTGATCGCGAGCAGCCCGTACTTCCGCATCTTGTTGAAGAGCGTCGTGCGGTTGATGTCGAGGAGCTTGGCGGCCTTCTGGCGGTTCCAGTTCACGGACGCGAGCGTCGCGGCGATGATCTCCTTCTCCGGCCCCTCGAGCGCCTTCTTGAGCGGCACGATCGTGCGCCCGTCGGGGCGGAAGTCGAAGGAGTGGTTCCCCCCTCCCGCCGGCTGGTTGCCGCTGATCTCCGGCGGGAAGTCGTCGACGCCGAGCTCGGTCGCACGGGTGAGCACGATCCCGCGCTCGATCGCGTTCTCGAGCTCGCGCACGTTGCCCGGCCACTCGTAGCCGACGAGCTTCGCCATCGCGTCGTCGGTGATCCTTGAGATCTCCTTCTGGTTCTCGCGAGCGTACCGGCGGAGGAAGTGGTCGGCGAGCAGCGGGATGTCGCCGCGCCGCTCCCGCAGGGGCGGGATGTGGATGTTGACCACGTTGATGCGGTGGTAGAGGTCCTCGCGGAAGATCCCGCGGTCCACCGCGTCCTTCATGTCGATGTTCGTCGCGAGGATGACGCGCACGTCCACCTGGATCGACTCGTCGTCCCCGACGCGCTCGAATCGCCTCTCCTGCAGGATGCGCAGGAGCCTCACCTGGAAGGAGGGGGACGCGGTCGCGATCTCGTCGAGGAAGATCGTGCCGCCGTCGGCGCGCAGGAACTTGCCGAGCCGGTCCGCCTCGGCGCCGGTGAAGGCGCCCTTGCGATGGCCGAAGAGCTCGCTCTCGAGCAGCCCCTCCGGGAGCGCTCCGCAGTTGACCTCGACGAAGGGCTTGTCGCGCCGGGGCGACGCGTGGTGGATCGCGCGGGCGATGATGGACTTGCCGGTGCCGCTCTCGCCGGTGATGAGGACGGTCGCGCGGGTCGCGGCGACGGTCGCCATCGTCTCGTAGATCTTCCGCATCCGGTGGTCGGCGCCAATCATGTTCTCGAGCTTGAGCGAGCGCGTGAGCTGACGCTTCAGCTGCTCGTTCTCCTGCGAGAGGCGGCGCTGCTTGAGCGCACGCTCGACCGTGAGCAGCATCTCCTCGTCGATGACCGGCTTCGTGATGTAGTCCTCGGCCCCCTCCCGCATCGCCTTCACGGCGGACTCGATGGTCCCGTACCCCGTGAGCATCACGACGACCAGGTTCGGGTCCACCTTGCGCGCCTCGCGCAGGAGGCCGAACCCGTCGAGGCCGGGCATGTTCACGTCGGTGAGCAGGAGGTCGGCGCGCAGGCCGTCCTTGAGCGCGCGCAGCGCCCGGTTGGAGTCGGTCTGCACGCCCACCTCGTAGCCGCGGCTGCGGAGGAAGACCGCGAGCGAGTCCGCGACGAGCGGGTCGTCATCCACGATCAGGAGATTGGCCTTGCTCATCGTTGGATCCCCTGAACGGAGGGCGTGGCTGCCGCAGCCGCCACGCGCAAAGGTAGCATCACAGTGACCAAAGTGCCCTTGCCCTTCTCGCTCTCGAAGCGGATCGTGCCGCCGCACCGCTCGACGATGCGCGCGCTGATGGGCAGGCCGAGGCCGGTGCCGCGTCCGACCTCCTTCGTCGTGAAGAAGGGCTCGAAGACGCGACGCAGGTCCTCGGGCGCGACCCCCACGCCGTTGTCCTCCACCTCGATCTCGACCTGGTCGGCGACCCGGCGCACGCGGACGCGAACGAGCCCGCGCGGTCCGAGCGCCTCGACCGCGTCCAGCGAGTTCTTGATGAGGTTGACGAAGACCTGGAAGAGCGCCCGCTGCACGGGGATGTCGAGGTAGGGGTTCTCGAGCTCGATGGTGGCGCCGGCGCTCCCGGACGGGGCGAGCGTGCGCACGACCTCGTCGAGCATGGTGCGCAGGTTCTCGAGCTCGTTCTCGATCACGATGTTGCGCGAGAACGTGAGAAGCTGGCGGACGATGCTCGTCATGCGCGAGAGACCGCTCATCGCCCGCCCGAGATAGTCGGAGAGATCCGTCTTCTCGGCATCGAGCCCTTCCTGCGTCATGCGCACGTAGCGCCGCACGCCGTCGAGCGGGTTGTTGAGCTCGTGCGCGACGCCGGAGGCGAGCCGGCCGATCATGGCGAGCTTCTCGGAGATGTCGAGCTGGCTCCGCAGCCGGCGGTTCGTGTGGGAGAGCCGCCCGTGCTCGAGCGCCTTCAGGACGACGATCTGGAGCTGCTCCGGCGGGACCGGCTTCTGGAGGACGTGGAACGCGCCCGCCTTCATGAGCGAGACCGTGTCCTCCACGTCGAGTCCGCCGCACACGACCACGATCGCGGCGTCCGGGTCGCGGGCGCGCAGGAGGTTCGAGAGGGCCCGCCCGTCGGCGCCGGGCACGTCCCGGTCGGCCACGACGACGGCGGCCGGGTCGCTGGCGTAGGCGTCGAGCGCCTCCTGGCCGGTCGCGGCGACCCGGACCGCGTGGCCCGCCTGGCGGAGCGTGACGGCCAGGCGGTCCCGCTCTTCCGCGGTGTGCGATACGACGAGGATCGTCTCGGCCCTTTCTTTCATCGTTCCCTCGAACGGGCAGATCCATATCGACCGCCGCGTTGCGATTCTTGAACGGTGCGCCCGGGGGCCGGAGTCGACGCAATTCCGCCCCGGAAAGAGGGTTAGGGAGAACGCCCCTTGCGCGACCGGGCCGCCACGGGTAAGGTTCCACCGCGATGAACGTCCTGCTCGCGGACGACGAGAAAAGCATCGCCGTCACTCTTCGGGACGCGCTCGCGGATGCCGGGCACAAGGTCACCGTGGTGGGGGACGGCCGTGAGGCGCTGTCGGAGCTCCAGGCCCGGCCGTACGACCTCCTCGTCACCGACATCCGGATGCCCGGCATGGACGGGATCCGCCTGCTCAAGGCCGCCAAGGCGCTCGACCGCCCGCCCGAGGTGATCCTCATCACCGGCCACGGCACGATCGAGAGCGCGGTCGAGGCGCTCCAGCACGGCGCGTACGACTACGTGCAGAAGCCGTTCCTGAACGAGGAGCTCCTGCGGCGCGTGGGCACGCTCGCCGAGTTCAAGCGGCTCAAGAACCGGGTACAGACGCTCGAGTCGGAGGTGGGGCTCGACCGCGCGCGGGCGCGGCTCGTCGGCGAGGGCGAGGCGATGCGGCGCGTGCTCGCGCTCGTGCGGACCATCTCGCAGAGCGACGAGGACATCCTCATCACCGGCGAGACCGGGACCGGCAAGGAGCTGCTCGCGAAGATGGTCCACGAGCTGTCGGCGCGCCGCGACGGGCCGTGGGTCGTCCTCTCCTGCTCGGGGTTCCCGCAGACCCTCCTCGAGGACGAGATCTTCGGCCACGAGAAGGGCGCGTTCACCGACGCGCGCGCGACGAAGCAGGGCCGGTTCGAGCGGGCCCACGGCGGCGTGCTCTTCCTCGACGACATCGACGACGTGCCGGTCGAGACGCAGGTCAAGCTGCTGCGCGTGCTCCAGGAGCGGACGCTCGAGAGGCTCGGCGGCGAGAAGACGCTCCGCGTCGACGTGCGCGTGATCGCGGCGACGAAGATCGACCTCCAGTCGGCGGTCGAGGATGGCGAGTTCCGCGAGGATCTGTTCTACCGGCTGAACGTGGTCCCGATCACGCTGCCGCCCCTCCGCGAGCGGCGGAGCGACATCCCGCAGCTCGTCGCGCACTTCAGCGCGGTCCACAGCAGGGGGAAGAGCTACCGGATCTCCGCGGAAACCGAGGAGAAGCTCCTGCGCCACGCGTGGCCGGGCAACGTCCGGGAGCTGGAGAACGCCGTGAGGCGCTCGATCGCGATGGCCGGCAGCGGCAGCGAGCTCCTCGCCGAGCACCTCCTGCTCGGCGGCCCGCGGGAGCGCAAGGAGGAGCCGCACGGGGAGGAAGGGCCCGTCGAGCGGTCCCTGCGCGACGTGGCGCGCGAGGCGGAGATGCGCCACATCCGGCGGGTCCTGAAGCACACCGGTGCCCACCGCGGCCGCGCCGCGAAGATCCTTGGCATCTCGCGCAAGAATCTCTGGGAGAAGATGCGCGAGCTCAACATCACGGCCGAGGACGCGTGAAGGACGTCGACTACTTCGCATCCGACGTCCACCTGGCGGCGGAGAACCCCCGGGTCTCGGCGCGATTCCTGGGGTTCCTCGACGAGGTCCGCCAGGAGGGCGGCCGCCTCTTCCTGCTCGGCGACATCTTCGACCTCTGGGTCGGGCCGAAGCAGACGCGGCTTCAGTACGTGGTCCCGATCCTCGAGAAGCTCCGCGAGGTGACGGCGGCCAGCGTGAAGGTCCACTACATCGCCGGCAACCGCGACTTCAACTTCGACGCGCGCGTGAACGGGGGCCCGCCGCCGCGGCGCCTGCCTGAGGAGATGACCGTCGAGTCGCAGGGCCGGAAGCTCTTCCTGACCCACGGCGACCTCCTCTGCACGGGCGACCGCGGCTACCGACGGGTCCGCAGCATCGGCCGTTCGCTCCCGGTCCGCGCGGCCTTCTCCTCGATGCCGCTCCCGCTCTCGACCTTCCTCTCCCGCGGCTTCCGCCGCCTCTCGGCCCGCGTGGTGGCACGGAAGCCGCGCCAGGAGACGGCCGTGGACTTCTCGCGGGTCCGGTCGCACCTGCTCGCCGGCCACGACGCGGTCGTCTGCGGCCACGTCCACCGGGCGGCCCGGTACCGGATCGCCCTCCCCGGGGGCAGGACGGGGGAGTTCCTGACGCTGGGCGACTGGAACCGCGAGCCGGTCTATCTGGTCGGCCGCGGCGGCGAGCTGCTCCTGCGCAAGTTCCGGTAGTCGAGGGGGCCTAGGGGGCCCGGGTTCCCGCTCGCCCTCCCGAATCCTGCGCGGGCGCGTTCCCTTGCCCCTTGGGCCTAGAGCAGCGAGAATCCCGGGCTCGCTCGGAGCAGATGTCAGAGGACTTCGTCGTCGCGATCGACGGCCCGGCGGGCGCCGGCAAGAGCACGGTGGCCCGGCGGGTCGCGGAGCGGCTCGATGGCTTTCGGTACTTGGATACCGGGGCCATGTACCGCGCGGTCACGGCGTACCTGCTCCGGTTTGACAAACGGAACGCGTCCGACGAGGAGATGGGGCGCGTCGCGGAAGGACTCGTCCTTGAGGGCGAGCGCCTCTTGGTGCATGGCGTCGACGTCACGTCCGAGATCCGCTCGGCGGCCGTCACCGCGGACGTGAGCCGCGTTTCGGCCGTGGCGCGGGTGCGCCGGGTCGTGCAGGGGAAGCAGCGCGCCACGAAGGGGCGGCTCGTCGCGGAAGGGCGGGACATCGGCTCGGTCGTCTTCCCGCAGGCGGCGGTGAAGGTCTATCTCGATGCCGCGCTGGACGAACGCGCGCGGCGGCGGCACAAGCAGGTGCCGGAGTTCTCGGCGGACCAGTACAAGGACCAGATCGAGAAGCGCGACCGGCTCGACAGCACCCGCGACGACTCGCCGCTGAAGAAGGCGCCGGACGCGACGCTCATCGACACGACGAACCTCACCATCGACCAGGTGGTGGGCAGGGTGGAGGCGCTCGTCAGGGAGCGGCTCCGCCGCGGCGGACGGTCCGCCGCGGAAGAAAAAGGCTAAGGCTCCCGGGTCTTTCCCGGAAGCCGTGGGCGGCAGCCCCGGCACGGGGTCCCGCGCGCGAAGCGCGGCACCCGGCGGGGCGGCGCGGCTAGGCCCCCGCGCGAGGAAGGGAAATCCATGGCAAGAGGCATCGACGTCGTTCGGAAGTACGACCTGCCGCCGGAGGAGCTCGAGCAGAAGGTCCTCGAGGCGCTCGCCGAGGTCCCGGCGCAGGACATCGAACGGCAGTACGAGGATTCGGTCCGCGAGTTCGAGCCGGAGACGATCCTCAAGGGCAAGGTCCTGAACGTCGTCAACCAGGAAGTGATCATCGACATCGGCTACAAGTCCGAGGGCGTGATCCCGCTCTACGAGTTCGGCGAGAACGCCGACGTGGACATCGGGGACGAGATCGAGGTGCTGCTCGACGAGATCGACGAGCAGACCGGCATGATCCGCCTGTCGAAGCGCAAGGCGGACCGGATCCGGGCGTGGAACGAGATCCTCAAGACGCACAAGGAAGGCGATGTCGTGCGCGGCATCGTCGGGCGCAAGATCAAGGGCGGCCTCCTCGTCGACGTGGGTGTCCCCGTCTTCCTGCCGGCGAGCCAGGTCTCCCTGCGCCGCACCGCCGACATCAGCGAGTACATCGGCAAGGAGATCGAGGCGCGCATCATCAAGATCGACGAGCAGCGCATGAACATCGTGGTCTCCCGGCGCAAGCTCGTGGAGGAGCAGCGCGAGGCGGCGAAGAAGAAGCTGCTCGAGGAGATCCAGGAGGGCGAGATCCGCCACGGCGTCGTGAAGAACATCGCCGACTTCGGCGCGTTCGTGGACCTGGGCGGGATCGACGGCCTCCTGCACATCACCGACATGAGCTGGACGCGGATCAACCACCCCTCCGAGGCGGTGTCGATCGACCAGGAGATCGAGGTGATGGTCCTGCGCGTGGACCGCGAGAAGGAGCGGATCGCGCTCGGCCTGAAGCAGCGGCTGCCGTCGCCGTGGGACGAGCTGGAGCTCAAGTACCCGGTCGGCTCCAAGGTCAAGGGCAAGGTCACGAACGTCACGAGCTACGGCGCCTTCGTCCAGCTCGAGAACGGCCTCGAGGGCCTCGTCCACGTCTCCGAGATGAGCTGGACCCGCCGCGTCAACCACCCCTCCGAGGTCGTGAAGGTGGGGGACGAGGTCGAGGTCGTCATCCTCGAGATCAACAAGGAGAAGCAGGAGATCGGCCTCGGCATGAAGCAGGCCGAGACGAACCCGTGGGACCTCGTCGAGGAGAAGTACCCGTCCGGGACCGCGGTCGAAGGCAAGGTCCGGAACCTCACGAACTACGGCGCGTTCGTCGAGCTGGAGGAGGGCATCGACGGCCTCCTCCACATCTCCGACATGAGCTGGACGAAGAAGGTGACCCACCCGAGCGAGCTCATCAAGGAGGGCGACAAGATCAAGGCGGTCGTGCTCTCCGTGGACCGCGAGAAGAAGCGGATCTCGCTCGGCATGAAACAGCTCGCGACCGACCCGTGGAAGACCGAGATCGCCGAGCGCTACAAGGTCGGCGACGTGGTCGTGGGCACCGTGACGAAGATCACGAACTTCGGGGTCTTCGTCGAGCTTGAGGCGAACCTCGAGGGGCTCCTCCACGTGTCGGAGCTCTCCACGAAGAAGATCCAGTCGCCCGAGGACGTGGTGCAGGTCGGCGACCAGGTCGAGGTCACGATCCTCAAGGTCGATCCCGAGGAGCGGAAGATCGGGCTCTCGCTCATTGCCGCGGACGATGGCAGCGGGCCGAAGATCGTGCGCAAGGGGCCGGGCACCCCGGCGGCCGCGAAGAAGCCCGCCAAGGCCAAGAAGGCCAAGGCCGAGGAGAAGCCGGTGGAGGAGGGGGCAGCCCCCCCCGCGCCCCCGGCGCCCCCGGCCACCCCCCCGGAAGGCGCGTGACGCTCCGGTGAACCGGGTCCTCTAAAGGAGGCGCCTCCCGTGAGGCGCCTCCTCTTCTGCCCGGTCCTCCTCGCCGCAGCGTGCGGGACCTCCGAGCCGGGCGTCTCCCACGAGCAGGTGGTGGTCGCGAAGGCGAAGCCCAAGGGGAATCCGAAGCAGCCGCCCGAGTGGTTCGAAAAGGAGATCGAGGCCGCGACGGAGGACCTGCGCGCGGGCCGGCTCGAGGAGGGCCTCGCCCGCGTCCGGCACGCGCGCGCGCAGAATCCCGCGGGAGAGGACCTGGGCGATCTCGACGACCTCCTCCGCCGGTTCAACCAGGCCGTCCTCGACCTGCCGACGCTCTCGATCGAGGCCGAGCCGGAGCGCGACCCGATCGCCTTCGGCGACCCGGTGCGCGTGCGGATCCGCCTCCACAATTCCGGGACGCGCACGGTGCGCGTGCGCGCAAAGCCCAAGACGGGATCGCCAAGCCTCTTCGTCCTCGACGTCCTCCGCGCGGAGTACGACGTCCGCGCGCACGTCGTGCAGGCGCGCCAGCAGGTCCACCACGCGCTGCGGAAGGACCTCGACCTGCCGCCGCGGGCCACAACGGAGATCGTGCTTGCCGTGGAGGGCGCGGGCAACGACCGTCCGCTGGACGGGTTCCGCACGTTCACGGTCGGCGGCCAGCTGCGCGCCGCCACGATCGATCTCAACGGGCTCGCCCGCCACGAGGCGATCCGGATCCGTCCCGGGACGCTGCGTTCGTTCCGGCCGAACTACGAGCACCTCGCCGAGGACCCGGTCCGGCGCGTCCGGCAGGCGCTCGAGCGGAACGCGCCGCTCCACCTGCTCACGGCCGCGGCGCTGGTCCCTGCGGGGCAGCGGCAGGAGGCCGTGGACGCGCTCGTCGGCTCGCTCTCGGGCGGCGGTCCGATGGAACTCTGCGCGTTCGCGTGCCTCGGGTACCTCACGAACGCGGAGCTCGGCCGCGACCCCGATGCGTGGCGCGCGTGGTGGTCGCGCGTCCGGGACCGCTACTTCACGGCGCCGGATGGGGAGGGGCGCGGGGAGGGCCCCCGCTTCGCGAAGTAGGGGTTCGCTACTTCCTCGCCTCGTAGGTGAACTTCTGGCCGCCCACCGCGGCCTCCGCCATCAACCCGCCGTCCACGAGGGTGAAGATCTTCACGCCCTTGCCGTAGGAGGCGTTGGCCGAGGCCCCCTGCTTCACGGCCACGGCCGTCGCCTGCGCACCCGCCTCCCAGTTGCCCTCCCGGAAGGCGTCGAGGGCAGTCTTGTCCTTGAAGAAGATCACCTCGGCGAAGACCTCCGCCCCGATCTGGAGTCCGACCGTGCCCTGCGTGATCGTCGAATAGCCGATCAGGTGGTGCTGCTCGTAGACCTGGCCCTTGCCGTGCGCCCCGCCTACCACGAGCCCGGCCTTCCCGACCGACGGGAAGACGACGTAGCCCTGCGCCGTGTTGAACCACCTCTTGAGGTTCGAGTCCGAGCTCTCGAACTTCACGATCGCGGCCTGGCAGTCGGCGTTGAGGGTGTCTGCCTTCGGTTTGGACTCGGGCTTCGTGCTCCCGCACGCGGCGAGGAGCACGGTGAGGGCGAGGGTCGTGCGCATGGGTCCTCCGGGGTCTCGTGGAAAGCGGCGGAGATTAGACCCACGGTCGCGGGGCGGCAAGAGAAGCGCGCGCACGGCGACGTAGCCCTTGTGAAGACCTTCATGCGACCCGGAACGGCCGCCTTCGCCGCTACCGCCGGTGCGTGGGCCGCGACGCGAGGTTCCGCCGCGTGAAGCGGCGAGCACGCTCTTTGGCCCTGAGCAAAGAACCGGTGAACGCGCTCGCGCGCGCCTGGAGCGCCACGGAGCCCCTTTCCCCGGGGCGGCATGTACCATACATAAGTATGGTAATGCGCGGAAGCGCGGGCGCTACTTCGGCTCGTACGAGAACTTCTGCCCGCCGACCGCGGCCTCGGCCATGAGCCCGCCCTCGATCAGGGTGAAGATCTTCACGCCGCCGCTGTAGTCGGCGTCGGCCGACGCGCCCTGCTTCACGGCGACGGCCGTGGCCTGCGCGCCCGCCTCCCAGTTGCCCTCCTTGAAGGCGTCGAGCGCGGTCTTGTCCTTGAAGAAGATGACCTCGGCGAAGACCTGGGCGCCGATCTGGAGGCCGATCGTGCCCTGCGTGACCATCGAGTAGCCGATCTGCTTCTTGCCCTCGTAGACCTGCCCCTTGCCGTGGGCGCCGCCGACGAAGAGGCCGGCCTTGCCGATCGACGGGAAGACCGCGTAGCCGTGCGCCTTCTCGAACCAGCCCGCGATCGTCGAGTCCCGGTTCTTGAACTTGGTGACGGCCGCGTCGCAGTCCGCGTTGAGCGTATCCGCGTGGGCGGCGGACTCGGGCTTCGTGCTCCCGCAACCCGCGAGCGCGACGAGAACGAGAAGGACGAACGGACGCATGATGCCTCCCTGCCGGAATTGCCGCGGAACTTGTTCCGCGGGCCGGGATCGTAGACCCCGGCCCCCGCACCTGCAAGCGAACGTTACTTGGACTCGTACGCGAACTTCTGGCCGCCGACCGCAGCTTCCGCCATGAGCCCGCCCTTCACGAGCACGAAGGCCTTGACGCCGCCGCTGTATTCCGACGTCGCACCCGCGCCCGACTTCACCGCCACGGCCGAGGCGTTCGCCGCGAACTCGTAGTTGCCCTCCTGGAAGGCGGTGAGGGCGACGGGGTCCTTGAAGAAGATCGCCTCGGTGAAGGCCTGGCCGCCCAGCGCGAGACCGATCGTACCCTGCTTGAGCGTGGTGTACCCGATGAGCTTCCCCTGCTGGTAGACCTCACCCCTCCCGTAGGCGCCGCCGATGCCGATGGCGCCCTTGCCGACCGACGGGAAGACGGCGTAGGCGTGGGCCGTGTTGAACCACGTGGCGATCGACGGGTCCTGCTTCTTGAGGTGCCCCATGGCCGTCTGGCACTCCGTGTTGAGCTTCTCGGCGTCCGACGAGGACTCGGGCTTCGTGCTCCCGCAGCCCGCGAACGCCGCGGCGGCGGAGAGGAGAGAGAGGGCAACAAGTTTGCGCATTTGGTTCCTCCGTAGGCCGTTGATCGTAGACGGCAGGGCCGGGAGAGTCGAGAGGAGGCGTCGGGGAGCCGCCCCCCTAGGTTCCGCGCCCTAGGCGCGTAGAATCCCGGCGATGTCGTGGCGGGACACGTTCGGCCCGAAGGCGCGGACGGTCGAGAGCGTCTTCCCCTCGGAAAAGGACCTCGATCGCCTCCTCGGGCTCAAGCGGCCGCTCCGCGTGAAGTTCGGAATCGACCTCACGTCGACCTCGGTCACGATCGGCAACGAGATCCCGCTGCGGATCCTCGGCCGCTTCCAGGAGCTCGGCCACACCGCGGTCCTGATCCTCGGGGACTTCACGACGCTCGTCGGCGATCCCTCGGGCAAGGACAAGACGCGGCCCGTGCTCACCCCGGAGCAGGTGGAGGCGAACGGTGCCACGTGGCTCCAGCAGATCGGCACCGTCCTCGACCTGAAGAAAGCGGAGGTGCGCCGCAACAGCGAGTGGCTCGCACGCCTTGCGCCCGCGGAGATCGTGCGGCTCGCGGGGCAGCTGACGGTCGCGCAGATGCTCGAGCGCGACAGCTTCGCGAAGCGGTATGCGGAGGCGTCGCCGATCCACCTCCACGAGTTTCTCTACTGCCTCTTCCAGGGCTACGATTCGGTCGCGGTGAAGTCGGACGTCGAGCTCGGCGGGACGGACCAGACGTTCAACCTGAACATCGGCCGCGCGGTGCAGAAGGCCGCGGGGATGGCGTCGCAGGCGTGCGTGATCAACCCGCTGCTCGAGGGCGTGGACGGTTCCGCGAAGATGTCGAAGAGCCTCGGGAACTCGATCGGCATCGACGCGTCGCCGAAGGAGATGTTCGGCCTCGCGACGCGCGTGCCCGACGCTCTCGTCGGCAAGTACTTCCGCCTCGCGACCGAAGTGCCCGAAGCGGAGATCGAGCGGGCGCTCGCGGGCGACATCTGGGCGGCGAAGAAGGCGATGGCCGAGGCGCTGGTCGCGCGCCACCACGGCGCGCGCGCCGCTCGCGACGCGTGCGAGGAGTTCGAGCGCGTCTTCCGCGACCGGGGGCTTCCGGGGGAGATCCCGGACCACCCGATCGACCTCGCGTCGGAGTGGTCCGCGGGGAGCCTCGTGCGGGAGGTGTTCGGGCTGTCCGGCGCGGAGGCGCGGCGCCTCGTGGAGCAGGGGGGCGTCACGCTCGACGGCGCGCGCCTCGACGACCCGCTGGCCACGGTGAAGATCCGCGGCGGCGAGGTTCTCCGTGCCGGGAAGCGCAAGTTCGCGAGGCTCCGCGCACGGGAGTAGCCGCGAAGAGCCGCCGGGCGCAGGGAGGAGCGGGGAGCGCTCCTCCTTCCCTGCCCTCCCCGGTGCGCTACCTGGGGACGTTCCGCAGCCGCCAGGAGCGGCGGACGAGCCGGCCCGCGAGGATCGCCGACGTCACGAGCGCGAGGAGCACGAACACCGTGTTCAGGAGCGCGCCCACGCCGTCCGCGTTGACCCCGAGCACCTCCTGCGCGAGCGACAGGTCCACGAGCCTTCCCGTGGCCACGATCCGCAACAGGCAGAAGAGGCCGAAGGTGTTGGACACGAGGTCGAGGACGAGCGTGAAGCGCCGCTCGCCGCGCTGGGCGTACATCAGCTCCCGCACGATCGCCGTCGCGACCCAGATGTTCAGGAGCGGCAGGTTGTCCACGATGCCCGGTCCGGTGAACGGGATCTGCGTGACCCCGTCAGGCGTGGGCAGGTAGAGTGCGAGCAGGTTGTCGCGGAAGAAGTTCGCGACCGCGAGGACGAGCGTGAGGAAGCACGCGTTCATCGTGCACCGACGCGCGTCGGGGCGGACGCCCACGGCCGCGCGCCGCAGGAGCCCCATGCGCCCGAGCCGGGGCAGGAACACGTGCGCGCAGAGCACGGCGCCCGCATCGAAGAAGAGCGTCGAGATCGCGCAGAGGAGCAGCTCGATGACGTTGCGCGGGTTCGCGATCGGCGGGATCTGGATCGGGCCGAGCGCGAGCGGATGCTCCGCCACGGTCGCGCCCACGACCACGAGGAAGTGCGCGACGAAGGCCATCGCGGTGTGAAGCAGGTACGGGCGGGCCTGCGAAGGCGGAAGCAGGGGGGCGGGGGGGAGGAAGCTGCTGCCCACCTCGGCCGGATCGCCGAGGGACTCGAGCACGTCCTTCACCGCCTCGGCGGGGACCTGCCCCGCGCGCGTCCGCTCGTCCACCTTGTCCAGAATCGTGGCCTCGAGCTCGAGGAGCGCGTCGCGGCGCCCCTCCGGCCTGCCGCCCATGGCCGTCGCGGCCTCGTCCAACCAGCGCTGGACCTTGTCCTCCGTGGCTCCCGTCATTTGACCTCTACCTCCGCGAGTTCCGCGGGCGAATCGTTGTCGAGGATCCTGCCCACGGCGCCCGTGATGTCGCGCCACACCAGTTCGAGCTTCGGGAGCGCGTCGCGCCCCTCGGGCGAAAGCTCGTAGTACTTCCGGGGACGCGCGCCCGCCGTGTCCCATTCCGATAGGAGCAACCCCTGCGACTCGAGGCGCCGCAGGAGCGGGTAGAGTGTGCCCTCTTCCGTCTCGAGCCCCGCAGCCGCGAGGATCTTGACGATCTGGTAGCCGTAGAGCCTTTGACGGAGGAGCGACAGGGCGACGATCTGGACGAGGCCCCGCCTCAACTCCGCACCGATCTTGTCGAAGAGAGAGCTCATGGCTTCCCTCCGTCCCGTCGACCTTTCGGCAGGGGAGACTTTAGGGTGGGTTCCTGAGGCCGGCGGTCCGGACCGGGCCGCCAAGGCGGCCGCGTCCGCCCGGCGGGTGGCCGTGGCGTAGACTGACGATGCCCGTGCGTGCCCCCCTGGCCCCCCTCCTTGCGCTCCTGTTCCTCGGAGCGGCGAGCGCAGACGCCCCGGAACCCCGTTTCGAGGCGGTGCGCGAGGGGCTGCTTTCCCCGGGCCGCGGGGCGCGCGAGGGGGCCGAGGCGCTGGCCCGCGACCTCGCGCGCACCGACCCGATGGGGGTCGCCGCGCTCTGGGACGGGCTCGACCTTCGGGGGCGCTGCCTGCTCGTCCGCGCCCTTGGGGCGGCGGGGACCCGGCACGCCGCGGAGGTCGCGCTCGCCCGCGCGGGGGAGGGGGAGCCGGAGCTCTTCCGGGCGCTGCTCGACGGGTTCGCGGCGGGCGGCGAGGCGTCGCTTTTCTCGCCCGTGCCGGATGCGCTGCCGGCCGCGCGCAGGGACGCGATCGAGGAGCTGCGGCTGCGCTGGCGCCTCGAGGAGGAGCTGGCGCGGCTGAAATCCCCGACGGGCCCGACCGGCCACTACACGGGGCAGTTCGCGCGCGTGGAGAAGCTCGGGCCCGGCGTGATCCCGATCCTCATGGACATCACGGCGAACCGGGCGCGCCCCTTGCCGGCGGAGACCGCGGCCGGGCCGTATGTGAGCATCCACCCGCACATGGCGTGGTTCGACCCGGAGGAGCTGCGCCTGATGACGGCGTACGCGTTCTCCGAGGTGGTGCAGAAGACCGACACGGCGACGATCGAGGAGCTGCTGCGGCTCCACGGCGAGTACACGAACGCGGACGAGAGCGAGTTCGAGTTCGAGCGGGAAGACCTGGCCCCGTCGATCGCGTTCAGCCTCTTCGACCTGGGCGTGCCCAAGCCCGCGCAGGACCGGATCGACGAGCTGGAACGGCGCAGGGCGTACGGCCGGATGCAGGAGGTCGACGAGGCGCTCTGGGATCTCGGCTACGCCTACATCCGGATCGGCGAGTTCGACAAGGGGGCGGAGCGATACGGGGAGGTTCTCGAGTACTCGCCGAGCAAGGCGATCGCGGCCTACAACCTCGCGTGCAACTTCTCGATGCGGGCGGCGCGGGAAGCACGTCACCGGGAGGACTTCAAGGGGCTCGCCCTCGACTACCTCGAGCGCGCGATCATGGACCACAGCTACGGCGACTGGAAGTGGATGGAGGAGGACGGGGACCTCTCGTTCATCCGGGGCGAGCCGAAGTACCAGGAGCTGCTCCGCTACCTCCAGCGGCGGTACCCGGAGCGCCCGAAGGGGAAGGTCCCGAAGGGATCCTCAGCGCGCCCAGGATGAAGAAGGTCGCCGCGGCGCACGCGGCGATGGCGGCGATCCCGGCGGTCCGGCCCGCGCCGAGGAGCGCGGCGCCGTGCACGCCGTAGATGAGGAGCAGCGAACGGAAGACAAGCCTCTTCGCGCCCGCGCGCGTGCCGTCCTTGAACGCGAGTCCCACGGCGAGGAGGTGGAGGGGCACGGGGAGGAGGGACCACGGCCCCGCGGCGAGGGCGAGGAGGCCGTAGGCCGCGAGGAGCGCGACCCCCGCGAAGCAGAGCGCGAGGCGGCGGGTCTCCCTCGGCTCGAGGTCCTCGGCGCGGCTCGCGCCCGTCACCGCGCCGATGTAAGCGAGGTAGCCGAGCGCGTAGAGAACCGCCGGCACCGCGGCGCCGTAGCCGCCGGCCGCGAGGCCCAGCGACAGGTTCGCGGCGCGGGCGCCGCCCATCGCGAGCGCGTCCGCGGGGAAGGCGCGCTTCAGTCCGAGGTCGTAGGCGGCAGCGAGCGCAGCGACGACGAGCGCGTGAAGGAGGAGGCCCGCGACCGCGCCGAGGGCGATGCCTGCCGCGAAAAGCGCGGCCGCGAGCCACCGGGCGCGCGGCACGAGCCCCGGGTCAAGGACGAGCGGGCGCGCCGGGTCGCGCTTGCGATCGACCGGGAGGTCGCAGAGGTCGTTCAGGACCATGCCGCCCGTGTAGAGGCACAGCGCCGCGGTCGCCGCGGCCGCGACCGGGAAGGGCGACCCACCTCCCGCGAACGCCGCGCCCGCGAGGACATCCGCCGCGGCCGTCGGAGCGAGCGCGGGTCGCGCGAGACGGAGGAGCGGCGGGAGCGGCACGACGCTACGGGGTGATGAGACGTGTGATGTCGTTCCGGAACGCGAGGACGATGAGGCCAAGGATCAGGACGAGGCCCGCCACCTGGAGGTAGCCGACCACGCGGTCCGGGAGCGGCTTTCCCCTCACCTTCTCCGCGACGAGGAGGACGATCTGTCCGCCGTCGAGGACCGGGATCGGGAGGAGGTTCAGGATCGCGAGGTTCACGGAGATGAGCCCGAGGATCTGCAGGAAGAGGCCCCAGCCCCGGTCGAACATGTTGTAGGTGATCGCTGCGAGCGTGATCGGCCCGCCGATGTTGTCCGTGGAGACGCGCCTCGTGACGAGGCCCGTCACGGTGCGGACGGTCGTCTCGATGAGACGCATGGTCCTCCGCCAGCCCGCGGCCGCGGCGCGGAGGACGTTGCGTTCGTGGTAGAGGGCCTTCTTCTCCACGTACGCGTATCCGAGGGCCGCGCGCGCGGGCCGACGGCCGGGGTTGAGCGTCAGCGTCTGGCGCTTGCCGTCCCGCTCGATCTCGACCTCCAGCGGCGTCATGCCGTGGGCGCGGATCGCGTCCGACGCGTCGATGAACGTCGCGACGGACTTCCCCGCGACCGCGACAAGGACATCCCCGGGCCGGATCCCCGCCCGGGCTGCGGGTCCGTCGGGCTGCGGCGTGACGCGCGTCGTCGTCGGATCCGAGCGCCCCGCGATGCCCGAGCAGAGGGCGCCGACGGTGGTGCCGGGCGGCACCGGGACCGCGACCTCGGCCCCGTCGCGCCGGATGACCCACTCCTTGACCTCATCGCGGGGCCTCTCCCGCAGGAAGCGAAGGTCCAGCGCGGGGGATCCGTTCACGCGCAGGATCTCGTCGCCGGGCCGGAGGAGCCCCTCGGCGAACGATCCCGAGGCGACGTATTCGACCCGGTTCCCCTCGTGGGGAACGATGCCGATGAGGGGCCGCTCCTCCAAGGGCACGCGCACCCGCAGATCCTCGATCGCATCGTCGTCCCGGCGGACGCGGAGAGCGACGTCCAGTTCCCGGCTCTCCGGCACTGCGCGACCGGCCAGACGGTCGAGGAGCGAATCGACTTCCCCGTAGGAGCTCACGGGCTCGCCATCGACGGCGATCACCACATCGCCTGCGCGACCGCCGGCACGGGCGACCGGGGAGTCCGTCACGACGGTGGCGGCCGCCGGCTCCAAGGCCGGCTCGATGCCGAGGCGCTGCGGGCTGTCGCCCTCCCGCGCCGGCAGCGGCGCCTCGATCGTGCGGCCCTGCCGTTCGACGGTCAGGACGACCGGATCCCCGCTGTGGAGAAGGTCCTCGGTGAGCAGGTCCAGGAGGTCCATCACCGGGCGGCCGTCGAAATGCGTGACGATGTCGCCGGGCGCCAGGCCGGCGCGCCACGCCGGGCTGCCCGGCGCCACGTCGCCGATCTCGCGCTGCAACGGCACGCCGACGCCGTACGCCCACGCGAAGAGCGCGAAGGCGAGGATCAGGTTGAAGAGGACGCCGGCGCTCATGATGAAAAGGCGCGCGGAGAAGGGCTTGTTCGGGAACTCGTCCGGGGCGCTCGTGCGCCGCTCGCCCGGGTTCTCGGCGGCCATCTTCACGTAGCCGCCGAGCGGCACGATGCCGATCCGGTACCGCGTCCGGCCGCGGGTCCAGCCGAAAACCTCCTTTCCGAAGCCGATGCTGAAGGCTTCCACGCGCGTGCCGGTGAGGCGGCAGGCGAGGAAGTGGCCCAGCTCGTGGAAGAAGATGAGACCGCCGAGCCCCACGATCGTCATGAGGATGGCGAGCGGGTCGAGCGCTGCGAGCATCACGTGGGCCACGTCCTTGCGTCCTCTCTGGCGGCGCGGTCCGCCGCTTGGATATCGTCCAGATCGGGGTCGGGCAGGATGGTCGCCTTCCGGAGGACGCCGCCCGCGGTCTCGGCGATCGCCGGGAAGGCGATCTCCCCGGCGAGGAACCGCCCTACGGCGACCTCGTTCGCGGCGTTGAGCACCGCTCCGGCCGTGCCTCCGAGCCGCACCGCCTCCTCGCCGAGGGCGAGGGCCGGGAACCGGGCGCGGTCGGGCGGCTCGAAGGTCAGCGAGGCGAAGTCCTTCACCTTGAGCGGGGCGAAGGCGGGGCCGCGCCGCTCCGGGTAGGTGAGCGCATGGAGGATCGGCAGCCGCATGTCCGGCTTCCCCATCTGCGCGACGACCGAGCCGTCCACGAACTCGACCATGCCGTGCACGATCGACTGCGGGTGCACGAGCACGTCCGTCTCGAGCCCGAAGAGCCAGTGCGCCTCGACCAGCTCGAGCGCCTTGTTCATGAGGGTCGCGGAGTCGATCGTGATCTTCCTCCCCATCGACCAGGTCGGATGGCGGAGCGCGTCCTCTGGCTTGGCGCGCGCGATCCGCTCCGCGGACCACGTCCGGAAGGGGCCGCCCGAGGCCGTGAGGATCACCCTCCTGACCTCGCCGCGCTGTCCCGCCCGGAGCGCTTGGAAGATCGCGCTGTGCTCGGAGTCGACGGGCACGATCGCGGCCCCGGTCCTCGCCGCCTCCCGCAGGAGGAGTGGCCCGGCCATGACCATCGACTCCTTGTTCGCGAGCGCGAGCCGCCTTCCGTGCCGGACGGCGGCGAGCGAGGCGGGGAGCCCCGCCGCGCCCGGCGCCGCCGACACGACCACCGTGGTCGCCGGATCCGCGATCGCCTCCTCGAGCAGCCCGAGCCCGCCGCACTTCGCGCCCCCGAGGCCCCCCCGCAGCTCCTTGAGAGCGGCCTCGTCCTCGACGCCCACGTACCTGGCCCCGAACTCGCGGGCGACCGGGGCGAGGCCCTCCGCGTTCCTTCCGGCGAACGCGCCGACGAGCCGCGCCTCCGGGCCCAGCGCGCGCACGACGTCGAGCGTCGAACGGCCGATGGATCCCGTCGCGCCGACGAGGACGACCCCGATCATCCAACGATTGTAAGGGCGCCCGTTACCGGATCTTCCGCCAGCCCGGCGGCAGGGGCGGCGCCGCGGCCTCGCGCGCGGCGTGGATGCGGAGCAGGGTCACGTCCGGCGGGGGCGCGTCGAACAGCTCGAAGGCGTAGACGGCGCCCTTCTCTGTCGCGGCGAAGAGGCAGACGCCCTTCCCCTCCGGCGACGCGAGGAGAAGGGGGGGAAGATCGCCCCCGTCGGCCCAGCGGAACCGGTAGCCTCCGGCGGAATGGGGGGGGCCTCGGGGGCCCTGGGCGAGTCCGACCAGGTGCTCGACCGCCTCGTCCTCGGCTCGCACGGTTTCCTCCGCGTTCCTCCCGTTGCGCACGAGGAAGAGCGTGAAGACGGTCGCCGTGGCGCCGATGACGAGGAGGGAACGCAACCGGAAGAGCCTACCGCGCCCTGGCCCGAACCCGCAGCGGCCGGGCACGTTATCCTCATGGGGATGGCGCGACCGCGCGGGTGGCGGGCTCCGGACTGGGTCGGCACCGTCCCGGAGCCGACGCTCGGCGGCAGGATCGTCCTCACGTTCCTCGTGGTCGCCTGCTGCTTCGCCGTCCTGCTCCGCAACAACCAGGTGCTCTTCGCGACCTGCGCGATCACCGCCACGGTGGTCCTCTCCGGGATCCTCACGTTCCTGAGCGTCGGCCGGCTCTCGATCGAGCGGTCGCTGCCGCCCCGGGTGTTCGCGGGCGCGCTCTTCGACGTCCGGTTGCGGGTGAGGAACGCGTCCCGGTGGCGGCCCGCGCTCTCGGTCGGGTTCCTCGACGCGCTCCAGGTGGCGGACGCGCAGGCGATCGTCCGCGCTCCGTTGCTGCCGGTCCTGCCGCCGGGCGCCGCCGTCGAGGTCTCCTACCCGCGCCGGATCCATCGCCGGGGGGTCTACACCGTCGTCAATACCCTCGCGATGACCCGGTTCCCGTTCGGGATCTTCGAACGTCGCGTCGTCGCGCAGAGCCCCGCGCGGCTGGTCGTCCTGCCGGCGCTCGGGAGGCTGCGCCGGGTCGCCGACCGCGAGCTCGTGCGTCGCGCGCCGTCGCCGCGCAACCTGCGCCGGGCGCGAGGGGGGACGGAGGAGTTCGAGAGCCTGCGCGACTACCGGCCCGGCGACAACCCGCGGCACATCCACTGGCGGACGAGCGCGCGGGCCGGCATGCTCGTGCGGCGCGTCCTCCGCGACGAGGACTCGGGCGACCTCCACGTCCTGCTCGACCTGTGCGTCCGGGGACCGGACGAGGCCACGCGCCGGCGCAACGTCGAGCGCGCGGTCTCGTGCGCGGCGACGCTCCTCGCGCAGGCGGCCGCGCGCGGTCGCCGCGCGACCGCGCACTTCGCGCACGGCTCGGCCGGCCACAGCGGCACGCGCGCGGGCCTCCTCGCGGCGCTCGAGGTCCTCGCGGCGGTCCAGCCCGGCGATGTCCCCGCCGAGGCGGTCCTGCAGGGGGCGCCGCTGCCCCGAGGCGCGTCCGCGATCCTCCTCTCGCTCGAGGGGCCCGCCGAGGATGCGAGGCGTTGCGCGGCGAGGCGGGGCGTCGAGCTGCGCGTCTGGGACGTCGAGGACAAGGCCTTCGGGAGGCTCTTCGCGAGGCGATGAGGCGGCGTCGGGCGATCGCCTCCCTCGGCGCCGCGGCATGCACGGGGCTCCTCCTCTCGGGCGCGTGCGCTCCGCTCCTCCCGCTCCTCTGCCTTGTCGCCCTCGCCGCCGACGCCCTCTGGCTCGCGCCGAGGGGCACGCGGCCGCGGCCCGCGATCCTCATCGCCCTCCAGATCCTCCTCGTCCTGCCGTTCCTCTCCATGGCGCTGCTCCGCGACCCGACGATCGACTTCCTCACGATGCTCCTCGTCATCGCGGCCCCGCTCGTCGTGGTGCGGTCGTTCTCCGCCGAGTCGGAGTTCAACGACTTCCTCGTGATCCTGCTCTCGCTCCTGCTGGTCGTGGGCAGCGCCGCCGTGGCACCGGGACCGGTGCCGATCCTCATCACGGCCGTCTACCTGCTGGTCGGATGCCAGGCGCTCTCCGTGATCGCGAGCCGCCGGGAGGAGGCGACCGCCGTCGTGCGATTCCGCCTCGAGAGGCCGGCCGGCTGGTGGGCCATGGCGCCGTCGCTCGCCGCGCACCACCTCGCGATGGCCGGCCTGCTCCTTGGCGCGGTCTTCTACCTCGTGGCCCCTCGTCCCGACCCGCTGCCCGAGGCCGACGCGACCCCCGGCCGGCTGCTCGCGGCCGCGGAGCGCGCGCGCGACGGGAGGACCACCGTCACGCGGGCGGACTTCCCGGAGCAGGTGCGCATCGGCGATGTCGGCAAGATGAAGCGGCGGCCGTACCCGGCGCTCCAGGTGGAGATCCGCGCGCGCGGCCGGCCCTACGACCCGCGGGCGGAGGAGCGGTCGATGCTGCTCCTGCGCGCACGGGCCTGGGAGAGGTACGTGCCCGCGGCCCGCCGCTGGGAAGTGCCGCCCGCCGCCTTGAGCCCGCTGCCCCCGGGCGGGATCCTCGAGCCCGGCGAGACGGCGGTGGACTGGTCCTTCGACGTGCTCGGCTACGACGGGCGGACGCTCTTCCTGCCCCCGCGCGCCCGGCGCATCCGCCCGGTGGGCGGCGCGCTGGCCGTGGACCGGATGGGCGTCGTGACGTCCAGCGTGCCCGTCTTCCAGTACGCCGTCGCGTCCGCTTGGCCCGTCCGCATGGGCGAGATCGCGGCGCTGGAGCCCGACCTTCGGGACCCGCATCTCGTCCAGGTCCCGGACGCGGCCGCGCGCGTCCTCCTGCCGCACCTGCCTGCGGCGCCCCGCGGCGACCTCCACGCCGCGGCCGCCGCGATCACGGACTACTTCAAGGGTCACGACTTCCGCTACACGCTCGACCTCCCGCGGTCGATCGACCGCGCGGCCGATCCGCTCGCGGCGTTCCTCGAGGAACGCGAGGGCGACTGCGAGCTCTACGCGACGACGGCCTGTCTCTTCCTCCGGCTCATGGGCATCCCGGCGCGCGTCGCCGGCGGGCTCAGGTGTTCCGAGAGGGCCGGCCCCGGGAAGTTCCTCGCGCGGTTCTCCAATGCCCACGCGTGGGTTGAGGTGCCGTGCCGCGACAAGGGGTTCGTCGCCTTCGACTTCACTCCGCCCGATTCCGCGGCGAGGCCGGCGACCGGCGAGGGCAGCACGGCCGGGCAGGAGGAGGCAGGGGGGGCCGCGGGGGGGGAGGAGGCGTTCCTCGACTGGCGCGACCCCTTCGACTACGGGGCCACCGAGCAGCGGCGCGTCCTCGACTGGTTCGCGGACCGCGTCCTCGACTGGCGCCTGCTCGTCGTTCTCGCGGGCGTCGTCCTCCTGCTGCTCGCCCCGCCGGCGATCGCCGCCGCGAGGAGCCGGCCCAGGAGCCCCCTGCGCGTCACGGCGCCCGCGGGCCAGCGGAGGAGCACGCTCGCGTTCTACGCACGCTGGCTCAAGGAGTGCGCCTCGAAGGGCTACGTCCGCGGCCGCGCGCAGACGCCGCGCGAGTTCCTCGCGGCGCTGCCCTTGGAGATGCGTGCGGAGGGCGTCGGGATCACGCAGGAGTTCGAGAGGCGCCGCTACGGCCCCCCCGGCCCCACCTGATACCTTCTCCGCGTGCGGGATCCGGCTCTTGCGATCGCGAGGCGCCTGCGCGCGGCCGGGCATGAGGCCCTCTTTGCCGGCGGGTGCGTCCGCGACCGGCTTCTCGGCAGGGCGCCCAAGGACTACGACATCGCGACCTCCGCGCGCCCCGAGGAGGTTTCCGCGCTGTTCGAGGACACGGTCGCCGTGGGCGCCGCGTTCGGCGTCGTGCTCGTGGAGCAGGTCGAGGTCGCGACGTTCCGCGAGGACCTGGGGATCGGGGACGGCCGCCACCCGGCGCAGGTCCGGTTCGCGGACGCCCGCGCCGACGCGCGGCGCCGCGACTTCACCGTGAACGGGATGTTCGAGGACCCGGAGACGGGGGAGGTGCTGGATTTCGTCGGCGGGCGCGCGGATCTCGCCGCGCGGGTGGTGCGGGCGATCGGCGAGCCCGCGCTGCGGTTCCGCGAGGACCGGCTCCGGCTCCTGCGCGCGGTGCGTTTCGCGACCGTGCTCGACTTCCGGATCGAGAGGGCGACGCTCCGGGCCGTGCAGGACGCCGCCGGCTCGATCCGGGACGTGAGCGCGGAGCGCGTGCGCGACGAGCTGTCGAAGATCCTCCGGTCGGGGCGCGGCGGGCGCGGGATCGGGCTCCTCCTCGACACGGGGCTCCTCCGGCAGATCCTGCCCGAGGTCGCCGCGCTCGACGAGGTCCCGCAGCCGGCCCGCTTCCATCCCGAGGGGGACGTCCTCACGCACACGCGGATGCTCCTCGACGGCTACCGGGAGGGCGGCGAGGAGGTCGCGCTCGCGGCGCTCCTCCACGACGTGGGGAAGCCCGTGACGCTCGAGATGAAGGAGGGACGGCCCGCGTTCCCGCGCCACGCGCAGGTGGGGGCGGCGATGGCCGCGGAGATCCTCCGCCGGCTCCGCTACCCGAACCGGGTCGTGGACGAGGTCGTGGAGCTCGTCGACCGCCACATGGACTGGCCGCAGCTGAAGCAGATGCGCGAGGCGAAGCGGCGTCGGCTCCTCCTGCGGGAGGACCTGCCGCTCCACATGGAGCTCCACAGGCTCGATTGCGAGGCCTGCCACGGGGACACGTCGATCCACGCGTACGCCCTCGAGGAACGCCGGCGACTCGAGGCGGAGCCCCCGCCGCTAAGGCCCCTGCTCACCGGCGACGACCTCATCGGCATGGGATTCGCGCCGGGGCCGGCCTTCAAGGCGATGCTCGAGGCCATCGTGGACGCGCAGCTTGAGGGGTCCGTGAGGGACGCGGAGGAGGCGCGCGCGTTCGTCCGGGCGCGGTACGGAGGGGCATGAGGAAGGTAGCGTTCCTCCTCGCGCTCGCCGCGGCGTGCACGGACGAGGCGGCGGAGCGGCGGGCGCGAGTCGCGGAGGCGCGTTCGCTCGTGGCGCGGCTTCAGGACGCCGAGGCGTTCGCGCGGGTGGTCGCGCTCGGCGAGCCGAAACCTCTCCTCGATGCGCTGGACGCGGGGGGCCCGGAGGAGACGCGCTGCCTCGCCTGCCTCGCCCTCGGGCGGATCGGCGGCGACGAGGTGCGCGCGCGGCTCGCCGTGCTCGCGGCCACGGCGGGCCGGGTCGGGCGGTGCGCCCGCGCGGGGCTGCGGGGCGTCACGCCCGACGAGCTGAGGCGGCTCGAGGCCCGCGAGGCGGAGGCCCGGCCGCTCGTCGACAGGCTCGCGGAAGCCGACGCGTTCGCGCGCATCGTGGAACTCGGCGCGGTCGCGCCGCTGGTCGAGGCGACCGCGGCGGGCAGGCCCGAGCGGATCCGGAGGCTCGCGTGCCTCGCCCTCGGGCGGATCGGCGGCGACGAGGCGCGCGACCGGCTGCTCGAGCTGCTGGCGGCGCCGACGCCCGAGCCGCGGGTCCAGGGCGGGCTGAGACTCTACGCGGCCGCGGGGCTGACCACGCTCAAGGACCCGGGCACGGCGGTGGACCTCGTGAATCAGCTCTCGACGGTCAATCCGAACGACAACGTCGCGGCGCTCGGGAGCGAGGCGATCGAGTCGGACTACTACACCGTGGACGCCCAGATCTGCGACGCGCTGCTCTCCATGGGGCTCTGGACCGCCGAGGACGAGCTCGTCGCGCAGCTCCGCCGCCGCGACAAGGTGCGCGTGCTCATCGACGCGTACGCGGTGCTGCGTCGCCACACCGGGCTCGACCTGCCCTTCCGCTACAACGGCGGCCTTCCCGACCGGGAGGCGGACGCGAACGCGTGGGCGAAGCGCCTCCAGGAGACCCGCGCGGAGCGGGTACGCGCGCGGCCCTTCGACATCTCGAATCCGCGCTTCCGCGCGCGGTGCGAGGACATGATCGTCTGGCTCGGCGGCCAGGCCGTGAACGAGCGCTACATCGCCGAGAAGGTGCTCGTGAGGCTGGGGCCGGTCGCGGTCCCCTTCCTCGCCCGTGCGCTCCTCGAGGGGACGCCCAGCGCGCAGCGGGAGTGCGCGCTCGTCCTCGGGCGCATCGGCGACCCCGCGGCCGCGCCGGCGCTGCGGAAGGCGCTCGGCCTCGCGGACGGCAAGGCGCGCGCGCGGGCGCTCGATGCGTTGCGGCTCATCCGGGACAGGGACGCGGTCGCGATCGCGGCAGAGCGGCTCTCGGACGCCGACGCCGAGGTGCGCGCCAACGCGGCGAAGCTCATCGGCGAACTGGGCGACGCGAGCCGCGCCGAGGCGCTCCGCGCGGCGCAAGCGCGAGAGACGGCCCCGGCCACCGCGGCGGCACTCGCCGTCGCGCTCTCAAGGCTCGGGGACCTGGGGCAGGTGCCGCGGCTCCTCTCGATCTTCGTCGACGGGGAGCAACTCGACCGGCAGGCGGCGTACGAGGAGCTCAAGAGACTCGCCCCGGAGTGGCAGGCCGACCCGTTGGCGCCCCGCGAGGAGCGGGTGGCGGCGGCCGGGAGGTATCCCCAAAAGTGACGATCGTTACGAAAAGGTGCCGTCGGCGTCGCTTCCGGGCTACGCCCCCCGAATGGCCCGGAACTTCCGTAGGATGAGGCCATGACCACGGCCGTCGAGCTGCGCGGAATCCGGAAGGCGTACGGGGGGCGTCTTGTCCTCGAGGTGGAGGCCCTCTCCCTTCCCTTGGGCCAGTTCTTTGCGCTGGTCGGTCCCTCGGGCAGCGGCAAGACCACGCTCCTGAGGATCCTCGCGGGGCTCACGAGACCCGATGCGGGGACGGTCGCGCTCTTCGGCCGCGACGCGCTCCCCCTGCCGCCGCACGCGCGGGGGGTCGGGGTCGTCTTCCAGGGGCTCGCGCTCTGGCCGCACCTGAGCGTGCGCGGGAACATCGCGCTCGGCCTCGACCGGACTGTCCCTGACCCGGCGGCGCGACGCGCGCGCGTGGACGAGGTCGCGCACGAGCTGGGGATCGGCCGTTTCCTCGACGTGAGGCCGATGCTCCTCTCGGGCGGCGAACGGCAGCGCGTGGCACTCGCGCGGGCACTCGCCCGGCGGCCGCGGCTGCTCCTTCTCGACGAGCCGTTCAGCGACCTCGACGCGCGGCTGCGGCGCGAGACCGCCCGCCTCGTGCGGCGCCTCCACGACGCCCACGGGATGACCACGCTCCTGATCACGCACGACCGGACGGACGCGCACCTCCTCGGCGACAGGATCGGCGTGCTGCGCGACGGCCGTCTCGTCGCCTGCGACGCGCCCGACCGGCTCCACCTCGAGCCGGGGAGCGCCTTCACGGCCGAATTCCTGACCGACGCGGCGATCCTTGAGGGCGAGGCCCGCGACGACGGGACCGTGGATACGGTGCTCGGCCGGCTGAGGCTCGTCACGCCGGCGCGCGGGCGCGTGCGCGTCGCGGTGCGGCCCGACGAGGTGCGCCTCGGCGCGGGGACGGTCCGGGGCACGGTGATCGCCTGCGAGTTCGCCGGCGGACCTTGGCGCTGCCGCCTGCGGGTGGGGGACGAGGAGGTCGCGGCGCTCAGCCGGGAGCCGCTGCGGGCGGGGGACCCGGTCTCGCTCGCGCCGCCCGACGCGCCGCGGACGGCGCTCCGGGAGGGCGCATGAGCGGTCCGGCCCGCATCGGTCTCGCGCTGGTGCTCCTCGCCGGGGCGACGCTCTTCGTCCTGGCGCTCGTGTGGCCCGAGCCGGCGGAACCGAAGTCGCCGGAGCGGGAGGCGAGGGCGGGATCCGCGCCGCGCAACGTCCCGCCGGCGCGCGGCGGGCTCCTCGACTCGCACGAGACCTGCAAGGAGTGCCACGCGGAGATCTGGCGCGAGTGGCAGGAGGATCGCCACTCGCAGGCGTGGGTCGGCGCGCTCTACACGGAGAAGTCGCTCAACCACACGGACTCCTCGTGCTTCTCCTGCCACGCGCCGCGGCCGATCCTCGAGACCGGGCTCGACTCGCCGGCGGAGGCGCGGCAGGACTTCCGCGAGTCGGGGATCAACTGCCTCACGTGCCACCAGCGCGGGACGCACGTCGTGACGGCCGGCCAGCCGGGCGCCGCGCCGTGCGGCCCCGTCCACGACCCCGCGTTCCCGACCGACCGGCCCGACATGCGGGAGGCGACGATCGCCTTCTGCGGCGTCTGCCACAACCTCCACGGCACGCACACGGAGTTCATGGGGAGCAGCTACTACCGGGACGGGAAGACCTGCCTGAGCTGCCACATGGCCGAGGAGGTCGCATCGCCCGCGGTCACGGGCGGGCCGGCGAAGCCGCGTCGCGCGCACCGCTTCCCGGGCGGCCACTCGAAGGAGACGCTCCGGAAGGCGATGACGATCGTCGCCGAGAAGAAGGGGGACCGCGTGGTCGCCCGTGTCGTGAACCAGGGCGCGGGCCACCGCATCCCGACCGACGCGCGCCACCGCGCGATCCGGCTGCGGATCGCGTTCCTCGACTCCTACGGGCAGCCGGTGCCGGTCCCGGACCCGCAGACCGGCCAGCTCGAGCGCGAGGCGACCCTCGACCTGATCCGGCTCTTCTACCGGCAGGAGCAGCGGGAGCCGACGCAGATCGATCCCTTGGGCACGCCGGGCAAGGACAACTGGCGCGAGAGCTCGATCGCGATCCCCGAAGCCGCGCGCGGCGGCACGGCGCGGCTGCGCCTCTACTACAACCTCTCCCCGTACGCGCCGGTCGAGCAGGGGACGCTGGTCGAGGAGAAGACGGTGCCGCTCCCGTAGCGGCGTGGTTCCGATGAGCCTCCTTCTCTCCCTTCTCCTCCTCGCCGCGGGCGACCTCAACGCGGCGGAGGAGGCGCTCGCTGCCGGGCGGCCGGCGGAGGCGCTCGAGTTGCTCGGCGATCTCGCCGAGCGGCGGGATGCGGACATCCGCGCGTGGGTCGTGCAGGGGCGAGCACAGCTCGCGCTCGGCGAGAACGAGGCGGCGGTGGAGCCGCTCGTGCGCGCGTCGGAGAAGCGGCCCGAGGACAGGGATCTCGCGCGCGACGCGGCGCTCGCGTGCATGCGGAGCGCCCAGGGCGCGGAGGGGCGGCTCTACCTCGAGGACGCGAAGCGCCTCGCGGCGCGCGTCGGCGACGACGCGCTCCTCGCGGACATCGAGTTCGACCTCGCGGACTACGGGGCCGCGCTCGCGCTCTACCGCAAGGGCGAGGGCGTCCACGCCGCGACGCGGGTCGCGGACTGCCTGAAGCTCCTCGGCCGCGCGGAAGAGGCGAAGGACGCCTACGCCGCGGCGCTCGAGATGGCGCTCGGGGCGGAGGATCTCGGGATCGCCTTCCGCGCCGCGTTCGCCGCGGGGCGGGGCGGCCGGCTGCTCGTCTGGCTCGACGAGAGGATCGCGGCGCGGCCGGACGACTTGGACGCCCGGCTCTACCGCGGCTACGCCCGGATGCAGTCGCAGATGTTCCCCGAGGCGATCGAGGATCTTCGGGTCTACCTTGCGCGGAACCCCCGGCACGTCGGCGTGAAGGACAAGCTGAGCTTGGCACTGGTCCAGCACGGCTACCGACGGCAGGACAATGCCATGATGGACGAGGCGGCGGCGCTTGCGCGTGAGGTCCTCGACTCCGAGCCGACGAACCAGGACGCCTGGGACCGCCTCAGCTACATCGCAGGGTACAAGTGGGACAACGGCGATCTCGAAGGCGTGTACGCCCTGTCGAAGGACCTGCACGCGCGCGATCCATCCGATGCGCGCGCGGCGTTGAACTTCGCGATGGCGGCGCGCCGGCTCGGCCGCTACGACGAGGCGCGGACCGCGTATGACGCGATGCTCGAAGCCTCGCCGAACGATCCCAATGCCCTGAACGACTTGGGCATCCTCCTCGACGGGCTCGGGAACCGCGAGGAGGCTCGCGCGCGTTGGGAAGAGGCCCTCGTCGAGGAGCCGGGCAACCTCGACGCGCTTGAGAACCTCTTTACCGATGCGTGGGAGCGGGGCGACACGGCGGCGGCCCGCGACTACGCGCGACGCGGCCTTGCCGCGGCGCAGGAGGCCAAGGGTCCCGTGGACGTCGTGGGCCGCTGGCTGTGGTTCGAGGACCGACTTCTCTGGGCGCCGACGGGGCACGGAGAATAGATGCCCCCGCGATCCTGTGCGACAATCGGGGTGGGGCGGCGATTCGCCGTCCCCTGGGAGTCCCCGATGAGAAGTCCCGTATTCGTCTGCCTGCTCGCGCTGGCCTTCGCGGGGACCGCGTTTTCCGGCCCGACGCTCGATGCGCTTGCCCAGGACCCGGTCAAGAAGAAGGAGCTGGAGAAGGGCTACAAGGCCCTCGACAAGTACTTCAAGGCCGAGGCGGAGCAGAACAAGGGGGGCAAGGGGGCCGGGGCGAAGGCCGCCGCCCAGGAGGAGTTCCTCAAGTGGCTCCAGGGCACCGGCGGGAGCCCCATCGGCCTCGACCTGCGCGGGCAGCCCGACATCGTCATCCAGATGCTCGACAACGCGCGGATCAAGTACCTCGAAGCGAAGTTCAAGAAGGGCGTGATCGAGTACGTGAAGGTCGGGGACGCGAAGGGGATGAAGCGGCACGAGTATGCGATCCTCATCCCCGCCGCGTACGATCCGGCGAAGAGGAGGATCCCGGTCATCCTGAGCCTCCATAGCCGCGTGATCAACCCGCGCCACCCGGCCTTCCGGTCCGCGCCGTTCGACGAGCGCGCGCGGGAGGCGGTCCACAACAACTGGCTGAAGACGCCCGCCGCGGAGCAGGCGATCGTGATCGCGCCGACCACGGAGCCCAACGGCTTCCTGTTCGAGGAGAACCACTACGACGACCTGCAGGCGCTCTACCGCACGCTCGGCGAGGCGCTCACGAACTATCGCGGCGACTGGGACCGCATCTTCCTCGAGGTGCACGGGAAGGCGATCCGGGTCGCGTGCGAGCAGTCGCTCGTCTTCGCCGGCATCATCGTGCGCGACCGGCCCGACGACCGGAAGGGCCCGTTCCTCGCGCGCGAGGACTTCTTCCTCCTCGAGAACCTGAACGGCGTGCCCCTCTGCTACGTCGCGGACGTCGCGAACTGGGATGCGGTCGGGAACCCGATGAGCGAGGCGCTCACGGCCGCCTATCAGAAGGCGGGGAAGCCCGAGAACCTCGTCATCATCAAGGCGCAGCGCGACGTGGACGGCGCGCTCCGCGGGGGCGAGGACCAGATCCGCGACTTGGTCACCAAGAGCGAGCGGGTCAAGGGGCGGGAGAAGTTCACATGGCGTTTCGCCGCCGCGCAGCAGGTCGATCCCTTCCCGCTCACCATCGACGCCAACTTCAACTTCGACGTGAGCCCGGCGGCGAAGAACGCGCCGCTCGCCGCGAAGGCCGGCCGCCTCTCGTTCGAGGTCCGGCGCGAGGCCGTGAACGGGCAGGACATCAACCGGATCGACATCCACGCCACGGAGGCCGAGGGGCTCCGGATCTCGCTTTACGAGCCGCTCCTCAACCTCGACCTGCCCGTGACCATCACGGTCAACGGCGCCCCCGTGGACCCGCCCGTCGAAGCGAAGAAGGTCGAGCGCGACTGGGACCAGTTCTTCGAGAGCGTGCTCCCGCTCCGCTTCTTCATGGTGCCCTTCCTGAACCAGGTGGACTTCAGCTTCCCGCACAAGCCTGAGTTCGTGGACCCGAACGCGAAGCCCGCCGAAGGCGCCGAGAAGCCCGTGGACGGCGACGACAAGGCGAAGGTGCCCGACGGCACGCCCGCCGGCGGCGCGGCCCCCGCCGAGGGCGACGGCGAGAAGAAGGCGTCGGGACGCTGACCCGACGGCGAGATGGCGTCGTGAGGCGCGGAGCCCGGTGAGGCGCTGGGGCTTTCCCGCGCTCGCGTTCCTGACCGGCGCGGCGGTGACCGTCTACGAGTTCGCGGCGCCGAACCTCCTCCGGGGCTGGTTCGGCCAGACCATCTACGTCTGGGCGAACGTCATCGGCGTGATCCTCCTCGCGCTCGCGCTCGGCTACGCGCTCGGCGGCCGCCTTGCGGACCGGACGACGACGCTCGTCCCGCTCGCGGCCTGCGTCGCCTTTGCCGGCGCCTACGGCCTCCTCGTGGGGTGGACGGGGCCAAGCGTGTGCGGCTGGCTCGCGGGGCCGGACGAGTATCCCCAGGACGCCGCGATCCCGGCCTTCATCGCGGAGTCGCTCGCTGCCTCGCTCTTCCTCTTCGGCCCGCCGATCCTCGCGCTCGGCATGGCGACGCCGCTCCTCGTCCAGCGGGCGTCGGCCGCGTGGCCGGTGGGGCGGGCCGCGGGCCTCGTCTTCGGCGTCGGCACGGCGGGCTCGATCGCGGGCATCTACGCGACCACGTTCCTCTTCGTCGAATGGTGGGGGGTGCGGGCGACGATCACGATCGCGTCCACGTCCCTCCTGCTCCTCGCCGCCGCCCTGCTTTTCGCCTCGGGCCGCCGCCGCGCCGCCGCGCTCGCGCTGCCGCCGCTCGTCCTCGCGCCCCTGGGCCTCGCGCCGCCGTGGGGCGGGCTCCCCCCAGACGGGGCACGCCTCGTCGCCTTCCGCGAGAGCCCGTACCAGCTGATCCGCGTCGTCGACCGGCCGCCGCGCGACGGCGGGCAGCGGTGGCTCGCGTTCGACGAGGGAATGGGCACGTACCACTCCATGCGGATCGGCGAGGGCGGCTGGACGGGCGCCTACTACGACGCGTTCGCCTCGCTGCCCGATTGGCTGCCGGGGCCCGGCCCGCTCCGCGTCCTCATCCTCGGGAACGCGGCGGGCACGATGAGCCGGTTCCTGAAGATCCACTCCGAGGGAAGGGAGATCTCGATCGACGGCGTCGAGATCGACCCCGCGGTCACCCGGATCTCGCGCGAGACGATGGACCTCCGCGACGAGGACCATGCGAGGATCGTCCATGCCGACGGCCGCGCCTTCCTCCGCGCATGCCCCGAGGCGAGCTACGACGCGATCTTCCTCGACGCGTACGCGCGGCAGGTGTCGATCCCGGCGGCGCTCGCGACGAGGGAGTTCTTCGCGCTCGCGAAGAGCCGGCTCCGCGAGGGCGGACTCCTCCTCTGCAACATCGGGGCGCTCCGGCCGGGCGGCACGCTCGTCCGCTCGCTCGCGGACACCGCCGCGGAGGGGTTCGGGACGCCGGTCGCGCTCGCGCCGCTCGAGGAGCAGGCGAACGTCCTCCTCGTGGCGATGCGCGGCGGCCCTCCCCCCGCGCCCCCCTCCCACATCCAGCTCGGCGCGGCCGACTCCTTCGCGCGCCACGTGGCCGGGAAGGGCATCGTCCTCACCGACGACTTCTGCCCCGTCGAGGCGCTCACCGCGCGCGATCTGGACCTCCGATGAGGATCTTCGCGCTGCTCCTGCTCGCCGCGGCGGCCTCGGCGCAGGACTACGAGCAGACGAGGGCGCGCGCGAGGGAGCTGCGCCGCGAGGAGGGGTACCAGAAGGCGATCGAGTTCCTCGAGGGGCGGCTCGACCACCCCCTCGTGCTCAGGGCGTACGCGGACTGCTGCCTCTGGGGCGGCGAGGAGGAGAGGGGGCTACGGGGGCTGCGGGGGGCCAAGGTCGCGGAGGCGGAACGGGCGGACGTGGAGATCCAGCTGCTCGTCCGGCTCTTCCGGCACCGCGAGGCCGCCGAGGTCGCGCGACGGCACGGCTGGACCGAGGCGGCCGAGTGGTGGGGGGATGAGGCGGCGCTCCGGGACCGGCTCCGCGGACGGGAGCGGCGGGCGTGGTGCCTCGCGGCCGCCGGCGCGGCGGCGCTCCTCGCCGCGTGGGCGCTCCTCAGGTGGGCGTTCCGGCCTTCTTCTGCGCGCGCGACCGCCTGAGCGCGTAGCCGATCATCTCGAGCGCGCACTCGCGCGGGTAGCCGTGGCGCGATCCCATGTTCGCGAGCGACGTCTCCACGCGGTCGCGCCGGTCGTTCGGCACGCTCTCCCAGGCCGGCGTGCCGACGAGGAGGAGGTCGTCCTCGACCTGCGTCGTGGCGACCTGGCGGGTCGCGTAGAAGTCGCTCTTGAGCGCGCGCAGGATGTCGGGGAAGAGGAGGCGGTAGTTGGGGCGCGTGCCGGGGTGGGCGAGGGACGACGCGGCGACCTTGCCGATGAGCTTCTGGCGGAAGAGGTCGATGTCCTCGCCCGTGGGGATCAGGCGCTCGACGCCGCGGAGGATGTTCGGATCCGGCTTCCGCTCCTCGCGGGTCTGGGCGTCGGACACCCGCGTGCCGCGGATGTAGGCGGTGACGTGGCGGAAGTACTCCTCGAAGCGGCGGTCGTACTCCTCCTCGTTCACGAGCGCCATCGAGTCCTGGAGCTCGCGCAGCACGAGGCGGACGACCGCGCGGTCGACGTCGTCCACGAAGCGCGACGGGTGGTTGTAGAGCCCCTTCGGCTCGAGCTTCAGGAAGTCGTAGACGCTCTTGTCGCGGACGAGGTTCCGGAGCTCGGCGAGGACCGCGACCGGCGTGAAGCACTTCGTCTTCGTCCGGAAGGACGCGTCGAGGAGGATCGTCTTCATCTCGCGCGGCGAGGCCCCGAAGCGGCCCTCGAAGACGACCCCGTCGCGCCACTCGTTCGCGATGGCCGCGAGGTTGTCGTGGAAGAGCTTCACGTCCTCGGCCGGCAGGTCCTCGAGGTCGCCCGGGTCCTTCTCCTGGTAGAGCAGCGCCTTCGCGAGCGGCGTCAGGCGGGGCATCGCCGAGCGCAGGGGCTCCTCGTAGTGGGCGGGGTCGGGGCGCCAGAGCCGCGTGAGCACGGCCCAGAGGGCGCTCGCGCGCGCCGCGTGGGGCGCGACCAGGAGCCGCTTGCCGATCGACTCCATCTGGTCGCGGTAGATCTCCACCTCCTTCTCGTATTCGAGCAGGTAGGGGACCGTGACCAGCTCCATGCGCGCCTTGAACGACGTGAAGTTCGGGTCGGTCTTGAAGGCGTCGAGGTGCTTCTCGTTCGTGGACGCGACCATCACGACATCGAGGTACGCGAGCGCGTTGGGCAGGCGGATCGTGCCCTTCTCGGTGGTGGTGAGCAGGTACTTGTTGAGCTCGAGCGGCCGCTTCAGGAAGTCGCTGAACTCGAGCAGCCCGCGGTTGGCGTCGACGAGGTCGCCCGTGACCTCGTAGAGGCGCAGGTTCTGGAGCGCGGACGGCAGGTTCGCGAGGTTCATGTCGGCCGTGACCTGCCGCGACTCGGCGTCGACCGTGCCCTGCGGCTCGATCGTCACCGCCCCCTTGCGGTAGCGCCGGCTCAGGTAGAACCGCTCCACGCGCACGAAGCGCATGACCTTCCGCCAGTCGCCCTTGTAGGCGGTCATGAGCGCGTCGAAGATCGCGCGGCTTTTCGTGCCCATGTCGGCGCGCAGGACGTGCACGTGCGGGAACGGCGGCGGCCCCCCGCAGAACTCGTGGAGGAGCGCCTCGCGGTTCTCGCGCGGGACGAGGTAGAACGGGTTCGTCTTCATGTCCGACGCGACCGTGGACGCGATGTCGTCGGGCTCGAGGTACGCGAAGCTGTCGAGGTCGTCGTTCTTGTCCGGCCGGCCGCCGAAGCCGAGGCCGCTCCCCTCGACCTCCGTCTTCGGGAAGACCCACGCGAACCGGTAGATGGCGCCCTCCGGCGTCGCGGAGTAGGCCTCGAGCCCCTTGAAGAGCAGGTCCGCGATCGTCGTCTTCGCGGAGCCGTTCGGCCCGTGCAGCATGACGATCTTGTCCGCGCGCGGCGACTCCGCGAAGTTGCGGATCGCGCGGTAGACCGCGTCCACGGGCGCCTCCTGGCCGACCACGCGCTGCCGCTCGGGATCCCCGGCGACCCCGTCGCAGAACTTGTGGCGGACCGTCGGCACCCCGAGCACGGTCGCCTCCTCGGAGCCGAAGAACTCGATCATGTCGCGCAGGTACTGCGCGGAGGAGCGGAGGAGCCGACCGGGGGCCTCCCTGACCTCGGCGAGGTACTCCCAGAAGGAGCGGATCCGGCCCTGCTGCCGGAAGTCCGTCTCGATCCGGCCCGCAAGCTGCTCGAACGGCTCGCTGCCATCCATGGGAGAAAGCCTACCAAGGGCGACCGTCGGGGCAGGAACGTCGACGGGGATCGACGTTGCTCCGCCGCCCGGAGCCGCGCCGTCCGGTTTCGCGTTGCGGGCCCGCGCGGGGCCGCCTAGAGTGGGTCCCGCGCCGGCAGAGGGTCTCGAACAAGGATCCCTCCGCAACCTCCACCGTGACGGCGCGACGCAGTGAGGGCAACCTGCTGCGACGGGAAGTCAGGCTGAGGCACGAGGCTCCGCGGCGGCGCGGGGATGTCGGCCCCCGGGTCGTGTGCCCGGGAAGGACCGGGACGTCCCCTTACCGCGTCCCGCGGCGCGTCGCCGCAGCAGGACTTCCAGTTCTCTCCTCCAGGGGTCCGCGCAATGCGGGCCCCGCTTTTTTCCCTGATGGGGGCGCGCGGGGGATCAAAGCGAGAGGAGGCGCGCGACGCGCCTGGACTCGCGGTCAAGCCTCCTGCCCGCCGCCTCGGGGACCGGGCGGAAGAGCCTCTGCCGTCGGGGGTCGTCGTAGCCCCAAGTCCCCGCGACGCGCCCGCACGCGAGCACGACAGGCTCGACGACCGCCGCGGGCCGGAAGACCTTCGCTTGGTCCCTTGGGTCGAGGTAGCGGCTCTTGTCCTTGTGTCCGAGCACGAGCCCGTCGAATCGCGGGAGGAGGCGGTCCGGGAGCGGCCCCCGAGGCCCCGCCGCGTCCCCTCTGCGCGCGAAGAGGCCATCCTCCTCGCGAAGCTCCGCGCGCGCGTCCTCGAACGCGGGAAGCACGTCCCGGACGCGCAGGCCCGTCCAGTACGCGAAGTCCCTCGGCGTCGCGGAGCCGTACGCGGCGAGGTAGCGCAGGAGGAGTTCGCGCCTCGCCTCGCGCACCGTCATCCGCCCGAGCGCCGACTGCGGCGCCCAGCGCTCGCGCAGGTCGAAGAGCGCCTCGCCGCCCTTCCGGCCCGCATGCACGACGAGTCCCTTCTGGGCGAGGCTCCGGATCTCGCGGCCCCAGTAGGTCTTGATCCGGAACCCCGGGATTCGCTCGCGCAGCTCCGACCGCGTGAGCGGACCCTTGCGGAACTCCCGGAGCATCGCCCGCTCGGCCGCCTTGATCTCCTTCGGCGCGAGCCCGTCGTGCCGCCGCAGGATCGAGAGCACCTGCTCGTAGCCGTCGCGCATGACCGCCGCGTAGAACAGCGGCAGGTCCTCCGTGGCGACGACGTGGAGCGTCAGGCGAAGGCACCAGACCCGGAGGAGGCTCTTGCGCTCGTGGAGCTCCTTCTCCACGTCCTTGGCCTTGAGTCCCTCGACGCGCGCCGCAAGGGACAGGAAGGGCGTCGAGGGGATCTGCGCCTGGAGGGCGACGAGCCGTCTTGCGACCTTGAGGAGCGATCCCTTGGGCGCGCGCCCGAGGAGTCCTTGCGCGCGAAGGGTCAGGAGGAGGTGGCGATCGGCGTGCAAGGCGAGACGACGATAGCGCGGCCCGGCCGCGCTGCCTCGCGTGCGAGGCGGCCGCGGCGGAGCCGCGCAGGGTCTGATAATGCCGGTTATGGTGTGTTGGGGGGCCGCAGCCGCCGAGCGGCTTGGCGCGGCTCGCGGCCGAGCGGCATTCGTCTTCCTCGTCCCCGATCCGGGCGGCCGCGCGGTCAGAACAGCCCCGGCCGCTCGTCTTCCTCCGGGCCCCGATGGCCTTCCACGGCCTCCGCCTCGAACCCCCGCGCGCGGAGGTCCTGCGCGAACTCCGGCGCATAGCCGTGGACGACGTGGATCCGCTTGGGCCGGACCGCGGCCGCGAGCGCGAGGAGGCCGTCGTAGTCCGCGTGGTCGGAGAGCCGGAACACCCTGTCGATCCCCGGGCCGAGCGCGCGGTCCCCCCAGCCCGTCACGGCCGCCACCCGAAGAGCCCCCGGGATCCGGACCTCCCGCCGGCTCTGGGGCGGCACGACAAGGGCCGCCCCCGGACGTCCGCGGCCGCCGAAACGGCGCGACCCCGAGAAGCGGTGGCCGAAGCTCCGGTAGACGTCGCACATGCCCCAGACGGCGCCATGGGCGGCGACGGGCACTTCGGCGAGGCACAGCGCGGTCATCACCTCCTGCGCCTTGCCGAGCGCGTACGCGAGGAAGACGGGCGTCGCGCCCGCCTCGAGCGTCTCGCGGGCGAACGCGACGAGCGCCTGCCGGGTCTTCCCCGCCGGCGGGAAGCGGTGCTCGGGCCGGCCGAAGGTCGCTTCCATGACGAGGACGTCCGCGGGCGCGGGCTCGGCGGGGGGGCAGGTGAGGCCGCCCTCGGGCCGCACGTCCCCGGTGTAGAGGACGCTCCCCCCGGCCCCTTCGACGAGCGCCATCGCCGAGCCGAGGATGTGGCCCGCGGGCAGGAGCGTCACGTGGACGTCCCCCACCGCGGTCCGCTCGCCGTAGCGCCGCTCGATGTACGTGAGCCCCTGCCCCCGCCGACGCCGCATGAGCGCCGCGGTCTCGGGCGTGCAAAGGACGGTCTCGTGGCGCGCGACATGGTCCGCGTGCGCGTGGCTCACGAGGCCCAGGGGCTTCCTCCGCCGCGAGTCGAGCCAGAGGAGGCCCTCCTGAATCTCGATCCCGTAGGACACGAACCGGACCGCCGGGGGCCCGGTCACTTCCGCGCCACCGCGTACGCGAGCATCTTGAAGAGCAGCTTCGCGGCGGCGAAGTCCGAGACCTGCGAATGGGGGACAGGCAGGAGCTCCACGATGTCGAACGCAACGAGCTCCTTGCGCGCGAGGACCGCCTTCAGGAGCGCGAGCGCCCCCCACCAGGGAAGCCCCCCCGGCTCGGGCGTCCCCGTGCCCGGGACGACCGATGGGTCGAGGCCGTCCACGTCGAGGGAGACATAGACGCGGTCCGGCAGCTCCCTCACGACCGCCTCGATCCAGTCCGCAAGCGGACGGCTCGCGAGCTCGAACGCGTAGAAGGGCCGGATGCGCGCGTCGCCGCGGATCGCGAGGTCGTCATCCGCCGACACCGCGCGAAGCCCGACCTGCACGAGCTTCGAGATCCCCTTCTCGTCGAGGACGCGGCGCATCACGCAGCCGTGGCCGAACCGCGTTCCCTCGTACTCGTCGCGAAGGTCGGGGTGCGCGTCGATGTGGAGGATCCCGAGCCCTTTCTTCTTCCGCGCCGCGGCGCGGATCGGGCCCAAGCTGATCGAGTGCTCGCCGCCGATGCACCCGACGACCCGGCCGGCGGCGAGGTGCGGCTTCACGACCGCGAGCAGCATGTCCGCGAGCGCGTCCGGCATCCCCGGGCAGGAGACCGGCGGCAGGAGCGCGACGCCCGCCTCGAGGGGCCTCGTCCCGGTCTCCTCGTCGTACAGCTCGACCTGCGACCCGGCCGCGAGGAGCGCCGCGGGCCCGCCCGCCGTTCCGCGCCGATAGGTCGTCGTCCGCTCGTAGGGCACGGGGACGAGGACGAAGCGCGCCTTCTCCGGGGCGACGCCCGCCTCGCCGAACGGGCGGTTCACGTGGTCCCCCCCGCCCCCCCCGCCTCCGCGCCGCCCCGCGTGTCGGTGTCCTCGCCCGGGTGCTCCACGAGAGAGCGCTGGAGCGACCGCTTGGCCTTCACGTCGGCGAGGAACCGGTCGGCGACGGCCTTCACGACCTTCTCGCGCGTGGCCTTGTCCGCGTCGCCGAGCGGCACCTGGCCGCCCGCGATCTGGCCGTGGCCGCCCGCCGAGCCCATCACGCCCACGACCTTCCGGGCGAGCGACCCCGCGCGCGCGTTCCGGTCGGTCGAGCGGAGGCTGAAGTGGAGCGTCTGCTCGTAGATCCCGGTGACCATCGTCCAGCGCAGGTCCTCGCAGCGCAGCAGGAAGTCCGCCATCTCCGCGACCATGTCGGGGTTGTCGATCCGGCCGAGGTCGGCGACGCAGGCGAAGTCGAAGACCTCCGCGTTCGCGATCGCGCGCTGGAAGATCGCGAAGTAGGAGCGCGGCACGCGCGCGTTCTGGATCTGCGCGATCGTCGCGGTGTCCGCGAAGGGGAAGAGCGCCTGGTAGGCCTCGCGGTCCTCGTCGGTCGCGTGCTCCGAGAGGTCGTGCGTGTCCGACTTGATGCCGTACATGAGCGCGGTCGCCACGTCGCGCGGGAGCGGCACGCGGTTCCGGAAGAAGAGCTGCGCGACGAGCGTCGACGTGGCGCCGACCGGGTGCGCGACGTCCCAGTAGGCGACGCCCTTGGGCCGGCTCTCGCGCACCGGGTGGTGGTCCACGACGACGTCGGGCGTGCGCCCCTCCGGCAGCGGCGCGTGGCCGAAGCCGGGCTGCGCGTCGACGAGCGTGAGGAGGTCGCAGCAACCGAAGTCCACCTTGGTCGCCGGGACGATCTCGAGCTCGAGCAGCCGGAGCATCGTCCGGTTCTCGGCGCGGCCGACGATCCCGCCGAAGACGATCCGCGAGCGGAGGTCGAGGAAGCGGCTGTAGAGCTCGCGCATCCCCATCGCGGCGCCGAGCGCGTCGGGGTCGGGGTTGTTGTGGACCTGGATGAGCGAGGTCTTCCGGCCGCGCACCGCGAGGAGGAGGTCGAAGAGCCTCCGGTCGCGGCCGTTGCCGTTCCCCTTGGAGGCGAGGGGGCCCGGGGGAGAGGAGGCGCTCATGCGCGTTCCTTGAGGAACTCCCAGAGGAGGCGCACGCCGTAGCCGGTCGCGCCGACGCGGTTCCAGTCCTGGTCCTTGTCGGTCCACGCGGTGCCGGCGATGTCCAGATGGGCCCACGGGATCTCGCCGGTGAACTCCTTGAGGAACGCGGCGGCCGTGCACGCGCCGCCGTAGCGGCCGCCCGCGTTCTTGAGGTCGGCGTAGGGGCTCTTCATCATCTCGGTGTAGCGCGGGAAGAGCGGCATCGGCCAGACGCGCTCGCCGCTCCTCTTCGCCGCCACCTCGACCTCGGCGCGCAGCGCGTCGTCGCTCGCGAAGAGGCCCGCGGCCGCGTCGCCGAGCGCGACCACGCACGCCCCGGTGAGCGTCGCGAGATCAACCATGCAGGCGGGCCGGCTCTCGGCCGCGTAGGAGAGCGCGTCGCAGAGCAGCATCCGCCCCTCGGCGTCGGTCGAGATGATCTCGATCGTCTTGCCGTTGCGCGCCTTCACGATGTCGCCGGGACGATAGGCGTCGCCGCCGGGCATGTTGTCCGTCGCGGGAACGAGCGCGAGGACGTTCAGCTTGGGCTTCCGGTCCTTGATGAGGCGCATGACGCCGAGCACGGCGGCGCCGCCGCACATGTCGAACTTCATCTCCTCCATCTTCTCCGCGGGCTTGATCGAGATCCCGCCCGTGTCGAAGGTCACCCCCTTGCCGATGATCGCGACGAGCGGGGCCCGCGGCGCGCCCGAGTAGCGGAGCTCGATCAGCCGCGGCTCGTTCGCCGAGGCCTGCGCCACGGCCGCGAACGCCCCCATCCGCAGCTTCAGGATGCCGCGGCGGTCGTGGATGCGCACCGAGAGGCGGCCGCCCGCGAGCTTCTTCGCCGCGGCCGCGAGGTAGACGGCGTTCTTCGTGTTGGGCGGGAGGTTCCCGAGGTCGCGGGCGAAGGAGACGGCCTCCACGATCGCCCGGGCCTCGTCGATCGCCGGGGCGAGCCGCGAGCTCCCCGCTTCGGGCGCGACCGTGATGTGCCCGAACCGGGCCTTCTCGCTCCTGCTCTTGCAGGCGTCGAACCGGTACGCGGCCAGCCCAGCCCCCTCCGCGATCGCCCGCGCGAGGGGCGCGGGGTCGCCCTCGTCGGGGACGAGGAACGTGCCGTGCGCGATCCCGCGCGCCTCGAGCGCACGGGCCGCGTGCCCGCCCGCGGCGCGGAGCGTGTCCGGGTCGGAGGCCTTGCGGTCGCCGAGGCCGACGAGGAGCAGCCGCGCGGGCCTGGCGTGGAGGAGCAGAGACTCCCCCTTCTTGCCGGAGAACTCCTTCGACCGGAATGCGGCGTCCGCGGCCCTCCGGAGGCCTGTGTCGAGGCTCTTCGGGAGGGTGCCGGGCTTGCCGCCGCGGAAGAGGACAAACGCGCCGTCGCGCGAGGAGCTGGCGGAGGCAGGGGAGGCCTGGAATCGCATCAGGGGCGCGATTCTACGGCTTCGCGGCGCAGCGGCCTAGGAGGGGGTGTCGGGGGCCGCGACAGGGTGCGCCGGCCGCAAACCGCCGTGGTCAGGGGCCTTGGTCCTGCGAATCGGGAGGCCCGGGGGCGTCGCGCAGCGGCCTGGCCGCCATGGCGCACCGTCCTCGGCGCGTAGGCGGCTACTCCCGCTTCGGCCGGCGGTAGCCGAGACCGACGAAGATGTCGTAGATCTCCGACCAGGTCGGGAAGGGCTTCTGGCGAACCGACTTGAAGTCGTTGACCGCGTTGATGAACTCGAGGACCTCGGGGCGGAGGCGGTACTCGTTGATCCGCCGCTCGGTCTTCCTGCGCTCGGCCTCGGGCCCGCGCTGGCGCCGGTCCTCGCCGGAGCGCCGCTCGGGGTCGTGGCCCGTGTTCTCGACGCGGCGGTCGACTTCCGCGCGGCGGTCGTCGCTCGAGCGACGATCCTCTCCGGCGCGCTGGTCCTTTTCCGTAGTTGCTTCGTCCCGCTTTGCTGCCATTACCGGACCTCGAAGAGACGTATCTCTATCGGGTCCTTCCTGTCGGCAGCTTGACCGGGCCGCTCGCGCTCCGTCACCTCCACGTCCTTCGCCTTGTACCGTCTCGGGACGCCCTGCGCGTCGGGAAGCTCCACGTAGACCGCGTACGGTCCCGGCTTGAGCTTCGTGCCGATGCCCATCCACGGGATCTCCCGTCCCGTGGCTGTCTCGACGAGATACGTCGCCGGTTTCACGACCTCCCGCTCGCTCCCGTCCACGAGATCGAGGAAGCGGAGGTCGAGGAGCCCCTCGCTCCAGAGCACGAGATCCTGCTGGATCGCCGAGACGCCCTCCGGAACCGTGAGGTCGAGGACGTCGGTGGTGGCCGTGGGTTCGTCGACCGACTCGGGCTGGATGCCGTAAACGCCGGCGGCAATCCCCTTGATGACGTAGCGGCCGTCCTGCTGGACGTACGCCCGCCCCGCCTCCGCCCACACGTCCCGACCCGCCTTGTTCTTGACCTTGCGGGAGAGATTCACGCGCGCGACCCCCTCGATCGGCTTCCCGTTGGAGCGGCGGACGACGCCTGCGATCTGCGCGCCCTCCTCGAGGCGGAGGACGCCGACGTCGAGCTCCTTGCCGCCCGCGACCTCGATCGGGGCTTCCTTGTCGACGAAGTTGCCGTGACGCACGTGGAGGATGTAGCTTCCGCCCGGCACCTGGTAGACGGCGAACGCGCCGCCCTCGCCGGCGTCGCGCAGCTGCGGCGCCACGTGCCCCACCGCCTCGAGGTCGACGAAGAACCGCTCGAGCGGCTCGCCGTCGGGCCCCTGGACCTTCCCCTTGACGATCCCCGCCTTGCTCAGCCGGATCGTCACGTCGGCGCCGGGCGCGTGCATGGGCCCCTCGTCGGGGGGCACGGGGCCGCTCGGCAGGTTCGCCGCGATCGTGAACTTGGGGTTCGGGATCGACTGCGCGCCGAGCCCCTTGAAACGGGCGAGCCCGTTCGCGTCCGTGCGGCGGCGCTGCCCGATGTTGGTCCTCGGCTCGGGGTCCACGAGCGGCCTCACGGCGACCTCCACGTCCGGGACCGGCTCGCCGGTTTCCCGCCACACGACGCGCACGGTGATCCCGAACCCGTCGTCCAGCTTGTGGATCCCGATGTCGCGGTTCTCCCCGGGCTCGAGCGCCGGCTCGAACCGCCACGGGGCCGGGCGGTGGTCGAGCGGATAGACCTCGACCGTGAACTTCCCCGGCGGGAGATCCTCGTAGAGGAACGTCCCGTCATCCTTCGTGGTCGTGTAGTAGCTCTGCAGCTTGTACCGCGAGAAGACCTCCGAGTGGGTCCCCTGCACGTGGTACTCGATCCGCACGCCCGGCGCGGGGAAGCCGTCCGGGTAGACGACCTGGCCCTTCACGCTGCACCCGGGGTAGAGCTTGATCTCGTGGACCTGGTCGAACTTCGCGCGCGGGACCGTCGTCCACGCAAACCCCTTCTTCTCGACCCAGAGGTTCCAGTAGTCGGGCGGGAGCTCCGAGAGCGCGAAGTTCCCGTTGGAGTCGGTGAAGATCGACTTCCCTTCGAGGAGCCCCCCCCAGAACGGGACCTCGCCCGGCGTCTTCGCGGGCTCGAGGTACGGCGAGAGCGCGACGACCTTCGCCCCCTTGATCGGATCACCGGTCTTCCCGCTCACCACGCGGCCCTTGAGCGTGCCGCTCTGGCGCACGGCGTCGGGCTCGGACACGGCCGGCGGGGCGACGGACTTCGGCGGCGCGTCGACCGCGTCGTACACGACGCGCGGCGGCTTCTGGAAGTAGAGCGCGAGGATCAGCGCGAGGCCGCAGAGCGCGCCCAGCACGCCGAGGACGAGGAGAAGTCTTCGCTGCATGCGGAATGGTCCATCGTACCCTTGCGCCTCAACGCGCCCCGTCCTGGATACGCTGCCGGGGGTCCATTCGGCTGCCCCCGAGGCCCCCTATCCGCCTGCCTTCCGGAGGAGGTCCTTGAGCACTGCCGCGGGAACCGGCCCCGAGGGCTCGTCCCGGATGCAGTCGTCGTCCTCGTGGTGGGTGGACACCTCGAGGATCACGCTCTCCTCGAGCCCGCTGAACCGGTGGGGCGTGCGGGGAGGGATGTGGACGGTGTCCCCGGGTCGGAGGAGCCGCCCCACCCCGTCCAGCTCGAGCCACACGAGCCCCTTCTCGAGGTGGAAGGTCTCGTCCTTCACCGGGTGGCGGTGGACGGAGCAGCGGAACCCCTTCTTCAGGAGGAGCTTCTTCCCGCAGTAGGAGCGGTTGACGATCCAGTGCTCCTCCCCCCACTCCTTGCGGACGACGCGTTCCATGCGAGATCCATCGTAGCGGCGCGCGGGACGCGGAGCGCGCTTTCGACGAGCCGCGTGAGGACCTCGGGGAAGGGGACGCCCGCCGCCGCCGCCGCCTTGGGCAGGAGGGAGTTCGCGGTGAGGCCGGGGATCGTGTTCACCTCGAGGAAGACCGGGCGGTCGTCCGCGGCAAGGATGAAGTCGGATCGCGACATCCCGCGGAGGCCGAGGAGGCCGTGGACGAGAAGCGCGATCTCCTGGACGCGGCGCGCGACGGCCGCGCCGACCGGGGCCGGCACGATCTCCTCCGCGACGCCCGGCGTGTACTTGTTCTCGAAGTCGAAGAAGCCGCTCCGGGATCGGATCTCGACGAGCGGCAGGGCCTGAGCCGCGCCCGTCTCGTCGTCGAGGATCGCGGCGGTCAGCTCCCGCCCCTCGATGGCCGCCTCGACGAGCAGGCGGCCGCTGCCGGGGCCGAGGTCCGCGAGCGCCCGCGCGACCTCTTCCGGCGAGCGGGCAAGGCGCACCTCGAGGCTCGACCCGCCGCGGGGGTTCTTGACGAAGACCGGGAGGCCGAGCGTCGGCTCGATCCATTCCGGGGGGGCGGGGGGGACCACCACGTCCGGCGCCACCTCGACCCCGTGGGCCCGCACGATCTGCTTCGTCCGGATCTTGTCCATCGCGAGGGAGGAGCCGAGGACCCCGCTGCCCGTGTAGGGGAGGCCGATCGTCTCGAGGAAGCCTTGGATGGTGCCGTCCTCGCCGAAGGGGCCGTGCAGCGCAAGGAGCGCGACGTCGCAGCGCGCCGCGGCGAGGGCCTCGGCGCCGCCGAGCGGCCCGCGTCGCCGGATGCCGTCCACGACCCAGTTGCCGTCCGGCTCGACGAGGACGAACAGGGGACGGTAGCGGCGCCGATCGAGGGCATCGAGGACGCGCTCACCCGACCAGCGCGAGACCTCGTGCTCGCTCGACGTTCCGCCCGCGACGATGGCCACGGTCCGCATGCGCAACTCCGTGACCCGGTCCTCTTCCGCGGGTGCGAGTCTAGCACCGCGGCGCGCGGGCGTCCACCTCGCGTCAGCGAGCCCCGGCGCGCAAGTCCTCGGGTCCGGTCGCGTCGAGGGGGGAGATCTCGAGGGTGTCCGCCGGCGGCTCGCGTCCCGCTTCGCGATACCAGCGCCGGTACTCCGCGTCGAGCGCGCGCCGCGACGTCTCCGGGGACTCGTAGCCGGCCGCGTTCTTCACCGGCTCGTACTCGCGGGCGCGGGTCACCTCGACCACGGTGACGTCGCTCGCGTTCGGGAAGATGTCGAAGAGGAAGCGCTCGTACTTCCGCCCGGGCACACGCAGCGCGGCGCCGTGGGTGTCCACGCACGGGATCTCCTTCTGCGCGGTGTGGAGGGGAAGCCCCTTCGCGAGCGCCCGGCGGAGAAAGTCGAGCCGGAGCGCATGGACCGCGATGGAGCCCAGCCGGAAGGCGAGGAGGCCCTCCGCGTCGCGCTCCCCCGCGCGGGCCGACGGAGCTTCGGAGTACTCGACGATCGCGGGGCGCCCGTCCAGCCGGACGACGAGCCCGAGCTTCTGGTCGGGGGTCTCCTTCATCACGACCTTGGTGGCGATCGGGGTGCCCTCGGTCCAGACGCGACCGATGAAATCCGGGTCGACCACCTTGAGCAGGGGGTTGTCCACCTGGAGCGTGCACACGGTCGCGACCCCCTGCTGCTGCCAGGCCTGGAGGATGCCTTGGGTCTCGAGGGAATTGAGCGCGCCGCCGTGGCCGTCGGGCGCGAGGAAGATGCGATCGGGGGCCGCGAGGATCAGCCGCCCGTTCTCGTCCAACGCCGGCAGGGACGCCTGGCAGGCGAACGAGAGCACGCCCCGGTCGAAGCCGAAGCAGTCGTTCAGCTCGAAGAAGGCGCGGATCGCCGCGTCGGTCGTCGGGGAGGTCGTGACCGCGAGGGGCGGCACCGCGCCGTGGTCTCGCCCCGCACGGACGAGGTGCTCGACGAGCAGGCGGAAGAGGCTCCTCTCCGTCCTAGGCCCGATCGGGAACGTCCCTTTGGGCCCGTCCCAGCCGAGCCGGGAGGCCTGCCCGCCCGCCACGAGCATGAAGGCCACCTTGCCCGCGCGGAGCTCCAGCCGGCCGCGCACGGCGGCCTCGGTGCGCGGGCTGCGCGCGGCGGCGGGCACGAAGGGCATCGCGGCCCAGCGGCCCGAGGGCGGCGGCGCGAGCACCTCGCCCCGGCGCAGCGCCGCGAGCATCTCGAGATCGAGCGCCTCGATCTGCGGAAGCAGGGTCTCCTGCCGGGCGGGGTCCAGCGCCTCCAGGTGCTCGGCGAGGAACTCCTGGCCGGCGTTCGCGAGGCGGGTCCGGAGGGCTCGGTCGATCTTCATCCGTCGAACCGGGCGAGCAGGATGGAGACGTTGTGTCCTCCGAAGCCCAGCGAGTTGCTGAGCACGTGATCGACCTTGAGCGGGCGCGCCTCGTTGGGGACGTAGTCGAGGTCGCACTCCGGGTCCCTGGTCTCGTAGTTGATCGTCGGATGCACGACGCCCTCGCGCGCCATGAGCGCGCAGAGCGCGAGTTCGAGGCCGCCCGACGCGCCGAGCAGGTGGCCGACCATGGACTTCGAGGAGGACACGCAGAGGCGGTCGGCATGGACGCCGAAGACAGTCCGGATCGCGCGCGACTCCGCCGCGTCGTTGAGCGGCGTCGACGTGCCGTGCGCGTTGATGTAGTTGACCCGCTCGGGGTCGACGTTGCCGTCGCGGAGCGCGAGCCGCATGGCGTCAGCCGGTCCCTGACCCTCGGGGGTGGGCGCGGTGATGTGGTGCGCGTCGGCGGTCATGCCGAACCCCTTGACCTCGGCGTAGATCCTCGCGCCGCGCTTCCTCGCGCGGGCGAGGTCCTCGAACACGAGCATCCCCGCGCCCTCGCCCATCACGAAGCCGTCGCGGTCCTTGTCAAAGGGCCGGGAGGCGCGTTCCGGGTCGTCGTTGCGCGTGGACATCGCCTTCATGTTCGAGAAGCCGGCCATCGCGAGCCGCGTGATCGTCGCCTCGGCGCCGCCCGTGAGGCAGAGATCGCACTCCCCGTCGCGGATCGCGCGGAACGCGAGGCCGAGCGCGTGGGACGAGGACGCGCAGGCGGACGCCGTGATGTAGTTGGGTCCCCGGAACCCGTGGCGGATCGAGATGTTGCCGGAGAGCGCGTTGATCATGAGGCGGGGGATGAAGAACGGGGAGACGCGCCGCGCCCCGCGCTCCATCAGGACGGTGTGCTGGCTCTCGAGCTCGGAGAGACCCCCGATACCGGACCCGGTGATGACGCCGCACCGGCCGAGGTCCTCGCGCGCGGGGTCGATCCCGCTGTCGCGGACGGCCTCGTCGGCGGCGACGACGCCGTACTGGCAGAAGAGGTCGAGCTTCTTCGCCCCGTGCCCGATCGACTTCTCCGCGTCGAAGTCGCGCACTTCGCACGCGATGCGGCTGCCGAGCTCGGTCTGTTCGATCCGGGTCAGCGCACGGGCGCTCGAACGTCCCGCCTTCGCCCCCGCCCAGACGGCGGGGACGTCGTGGCCGAGGCCGCAGATGGCGCCCAGGCCTGTGACGACGACGCGGCGCCGCGACATGGGCGCCCCTCTACTTCACGTGGTCCTTGATGTACTTGATGGCGTCCCCGACGGTCTGGATCTTCTCCGCGTCCTCGTCCGGGATGTTCAGGTCGAACTCGTCCTCGAATTCCATGACCAGCTCGACCGTGTCAAGGGAGTCGGCGCCGAGGTCCTGGATGAACGAGGTGTCGTCCGTGATCTTGTCGCGCGCAGCGCCCATCTGTTCGCAGACGATCTCGCGCACGCGCTCGTCGATGTTCTTGAGTTCCTCCGCCATGCCTTTCTCCGATGATGGGAGCCGCGGAAAGCCGCGACAGGATATCCCGGCCCCGCCCCTGCTACCAGCCTCCGCCGAGGGTCATCCCCCCGTCGACCGCGATCACCTGTCCCGTCACGTAGGACGCGGCGTCCGAGGCGAGGAAACGGACCACGCCCGCCACGTCCTCGGGGGTGCCGATGCGCCGCAGCGGGGTCGCCTTGGCGGCCAACTGGGCCACCTCCTCGCCGAGCTTCTTCGTCATGTCGGTCGCGATGTAGCCCGGCGCCACCACGTTGGCGGTGACGTTTCTCGACCCGAGCTCCTTCGCGAACGACCGGACGAGCGAGATAAGACCCCCCTTGCTCGCCGCGTAGTTGGTCTGCCCGGCGTTCCCGGTGAGCCCCACCACCGACGAGATCGCGATGATACGCCCCCCCCGCTGCTTCATGAAGGCGCGATAGAGGGCCTGGACCATCTGGAACGCGCCCTTCAGGTTCGTATCGAGGACCGCGTCCCAGTCCTCCTCGGGCATGCCAAGGGCGAGCTGGTCGCGCGTGATCCCGGCGTTCAGGACGGCGATGTCCACGCGGCCGAAGTCCTTGAGGACCGCCTCGGCGACCTCCTTCGCCACGCCCGCGTACCCCCGGACCCCCTCCGCCTCGAAGGACCGCGCCGCCTCGGCCGCGCGGTCGGCGGTGGTCGCCGTGAGCGCCACCTTGGCGCCGGCGTCGAGGAGCGTCTTGACGACCGCCCGGCCGATGCCGCGCGACCCGCCGGTCACGAGGGCGACCTTGCCCGAGAGCTCGCTCACGCCTCGCCTCCGTCGAAAGCCTCGCGGGGGACCGCCCGGTCGATCTTCTTCACGAGTCCGCAGAGCACGCGGCCGGGGGAGAGCTCCACGAACCGCGCCGCGCCGTCCGCGATCGCGCGCCGGAGCGACGCCTCGAAGAGGACCGGCGACGTGAGCTGGCGCACGAGGTTGCTGCGCAGCGTCTTCGGGTCGGACGTCGGGTTCCCGTCCACGTTCCCGATGACCGGGAAGCGCGCCTTCCGAAACTGCGCCGCCGCGATCGCCGCCTCGAGCCGCGCGCGCGCGGGCTCCATCAGCGGCGAGTGGAACGCGCCCGCGACATCGAGCCGGACCGAGCGCTTGAACCCGCGCTCCGCGGCGATCGTCTCGGCGCGCGCGAGCGCCTGCTTGTCGCCGGAGAGCACGACCTGCCCCGGCGAGTTGAGGTTCGCGACCACGCAGACGCCGCCCTGCCCGGCGGCCGCGGCGCAGACCTCCGTGGCGTCGGCGGGGGAGATCCCGATCACGCTGGTCATCCCGGACGGGATGCGCTCGCTCGCCTCCTGCATCGCGACGCCGCGGAGCCGGACGAGCCGGACGGCGTCCTCGAGGCCGAGCACGCCGGCCAGGTGGAGCGCCGTGTACTCCCCGAGAGAGAGGCCCAAGGCCACGCCGATCTGCGCCGGATCGATCCGGCCCTCCTCCTCGAGCGCCGCGAAGCACGCCGCGGAGGTCGCGAGGATCGCCGGCTGGCAGACGTCGGTCCGGGTGAGCTTCTCCGCGGGCCCCTCCGCGCAGAGCTTCAGGAGGTCGAAGCCCACCACCTCCGAGGCCCGCGCGAACACGTCACGCGCGCGCGCCGACCGGGAGGCCCAGGAGACCCCCATGCCGACCGCCTGCGCGCCCTGGCCCGGGCAGAGAAGCGCGAGCGCGGCCGCAACTCCCACCGCGCCGCTCACTCCTCGGTCTCGATCTGGACCTTCTCGTTGTAGTAGCCGCACTGCGTGCAGATCCGGTGCGGGAGCTTCCTCGCGCCGCAACGCGGGCAGGGCCGCAGCTGGGGGCGCACGAGCGACTTGTGCGCCCGGCGCGACCGCGTCCGGGCCTTGGACTTCTTCCTCTTGGGGACTGACATGACCGGGAAGCGCCGCACCTTATCCGCGCGGCCGCGGGCTGTCAAAAGTTGGAGCTGAGGGGGCCTCGGGGGCGGCTAGCGCCGGAGAAGCGCGACGACGTCGTCGCGAGCGGCAAGGAGCGCCCCTTCAAGCCCGTCCGACGCAGGGACTTGGCCCTGGGCGATCTGGGGCTTCCCGCCCCCCTTGCCCCCCAGACGCTCCGCGATGCCGCGGAGCAGGTCCCCTGCCTTGACCCCGCGCTTGACCGCGCCGTCGGAGGCCACGACCAGGAGCGAGCAGCGTTCCTTGCCGCGCCCGGCGAGGAGGAGGACCGACTCGCCCGCCTTCTCCTTGAGCGCGTCCGAGAGCGTGCGGAGCGCCCCCGCGTCCTCGCCCTCGACCGCGCCGGAGAGGACCGAGACCCCCGCGACCGCGACCGCGCGCTTGAGGAGCTCGTCGATCGCGGCGAGGCCGCTCGACTTCGCGTGCTCGGCTTCGCGCTTCTTCAGGTCGCGCAGTTCGCGCTGGAGCGTCTCGATCCGCTGGTCGAGCGCTTCCGGCTGCGTCTTGAGAGCCGCCGCGAGGTCCCGCAGCGTGCCGCGCTGGCTCCGCGCGAGGGTGAACGCGCCGCCGCCCGAGATCATCTCGATCCGGCGGACGCCGGCCGCGACGCCCCCCTCCGAAGTGACGAGCGACGTGCCGATCTCCGCGCTCGACCCGACGTGGGTGCCGCCGCAGAGCTCGAGGGAGTGGTCGCCGATCCGGACGACCCGGACCACGTCGCCGTACTTCTCGCCGAAGAGCGCCATCGCGCCCATCGCCTTCGCCTTGGTCGTCTCCATCCGCTCGGTGGCGACCTCGGAGTTCCTGAGGATCTCGTCCTGCACCCACTCCTCGATCGCCGTTAGCTCCTCCGGCTTCACCGGCTTCGGGTGTGTGAAGTCGAACCGGAGCCGGTCGGGCGCCACGAGCGAGCCCGCCTGGGTGACGTGCTTGCCGAGGATCGTCCGGAGCGCCGCGTGCAGGAGGTGCGTCGCGGAGTGGTTGCGGCGGATCTCCGACCGGCGGCGGCGGTCCACGCGGAGCTCGAGCTTGTCGCCCCTGCGGATCGAGCCCTCCTCGACGCGACCGTAGTGGAAGACGTAGCCCTCGACGCGCTTCGTGTCGGTGACGCGGAAGAGGCCCTTCGGGCCGCGGATCTCGCCCTGGTCCCCCACCTGCCCCCCCGACTCGGAGTAGAAGGGCGTGGCCGTGGCGAGGATGCGCGTGTCGCCGTCCTTCGCCGTGATCTCCTCCGCGGGCGTCTCCCCGCGGATGACCGCGGCCGCTTTCGACTCCGCCTCCTCGCGCTCGTAGCCGAGGAACTCCGTCTCGCCGACGCTCTTCTTGAGCGCGGAAAGGGCAGTCGCGACGAAGACCTCGCCGCCCATCGCGGAGCCCTCGCGGCTCCGGGCGCGCTGCTTCTCCATCTCGCGATCGAACCCCGCGCGGTCGACCTTGATGCCCTTCTCGGCGCAGATCTCCTCGCAGAGCTCGTAGGGGAAGCCGTGGGAGTCGTAGAGGACGAACGCGGTCTCGCCCTTGAGCGTCTGCCCCCGGAGCCCCCTCAGCTCGCGGTCGAGGAGCTCGATCCCGGTGTGGTAGGTCTCCCGGAACTTCTCGTCCTCGGCGCGCAGGAAGGCGGTCGCCGCGGGCTCCGCGGACTTGAGCTCGGGGTACGCCCGGCCCATGAGCCCGGTGACGACCGGGACGAGCCGGTGGAGGAACGGCGCGTCGATCCCGAGCGCGATCCCGTCGCGGATCGCGCGGCGCAGCACGCGCCGCGCGACGTAGCCGCGGCCCTCGTTCGACGGCTTCACGCCGTCCGCGACGAGGAACGTGGCCGCGCGGACGTGGTCGGCGATCCGGCGGAACTGCGGGCCGAGCGGATCGCCGTAGTCGTACTTCCGCGACGCGATCCGCGCGACCTCGTCGATGATCGGGCGGAAGAGATCCGTCTCGAAGTTGCTCCGCTGGCCGTTCATGACGGCGAGCATGCGCTCGAAGCCCATGCCCGTGTCCACGCCGGCCTGCTTGAGCGGGACGAGGTCGTTCTTGCCCACCCGGTTGTACTGCTGGAAGACGAGGTTCCAGAACTCGCAGTAGCGCGCCGCGTCGGGGTCGCCGTCCTGTCCCGGCGAGCCGAAGTCCCAGAAGATCTCGCTGCACGGGCCGCAGGGGCCGTTCGGGCCGTCCTCGGGCGCGTTCGCGGGCCAGAAGTTGTTCTTGGGGCCCAGGCGCCAGACGCGCTCCTTCCTGAACCCGACCTCCTTCGTCCAGATGTCGAAGGCCTCCTGGTCGTCCGTGTAGACCGAGACCCAGAGCTTCGCGGGCGGGAGCTTCAGGACCTTCGTGATGAGTTCCCACGCCAAGAGGATCGCCTCGCGCTTGAAGTAGTCGCCGAAGCTGAAGTTCCCGAGCATCTCGAAGAACGTGTGGTGGTAGTAGGTCCTCCCGACGTTGTCGAGGTCGCCCGTGCGGAAGCACTTCTGGGACGTGGTCGCGCGCTTGAACGGCAGGTTGCCGACGCCGAGGAACATCTCCTTGAACTGGTTCATCCCGGCGCCCGTGAAGAGGAGCGTCGGGTCGTTCGCCGGCACCAGGGAGTCGCTCGGGTAGCGGGTGTGCCCTTTCCCCTCGAAGAACGAGAGGTAGGCCTCGCGCAGCTCGTCGGCTCTCATGGCCCGCGAGTATAAGACCGCGCTCCCGCGCGGCGAAGGATGGGGGGCGCGGGGGCGCTACTCGAACGGGACCTGGAGCCGCGACGCCCGGACGAGACAAGTCTCCCGGAGCTTCGGATCCTCGACGCGCCGCAGCATCCGGAAGAGGCTGTAGGGAAGCTTGAACGCGTGGCCCGCGAGCCACGAGTCGCCGAAGAGCTTCCTCGGCGCGTCGCTCTCCCAGTACTCGGGCCCGAGCCAATCGACGGCGTTCCGGTCAGGCTCGGGCCTCTCGGCAGCGGTGACGGCCTGGTTGATGTGGAGCCGCTGCGCCGCCTGGCCGCGGCGGGCCAAGTCCGCGTACCCGAGATCCTCGAGGGTGACGACCGCGTCCGAGTGCGTGATCCAGTGGATGACGCCGCTCGCGCCGACGCGCAGCACGTCCCCCCACGGACGCAGCGTCGCCTGGAGCGTGACGGCGGCGATGTCGTTCGCGCTCCTGTACGGCGGCAACGGGTGCTCGACGTTGAAGGCGGTGTCCGGATCGGGGCGGCGCGTGGCGACGAGGCGCTTGAGCAGCGCGCAGACCCCGTCCACGATCGACGGCGTCGCGTACTCGGGAAGGTCGCGCAGCGCCCGCAGCGCGAGCGACGCGAAGATGACGTCGTGCCCGCCGGCGCGGAGCTCGGTGATCTGGCCGTCGAGCTGCTCGACGATCCGGCCCACGTCCGCGGTGCCGCGGCCGGGGTCCGGAGCCGGGAACTCCTCCGGGTTCTTCGCGATGAATGCGTCGATCTGCTTCCCGAGCGCGTGCGTCGTGCGCTCGTCGAGCGCGTTCTCCCTGCAGAAGTAGTAGGTCGCGAGGACCGCGGCGCCGTTGTGCCCCTGGAGCCACCCGCGCTTGTGCGCATCGCTCAGCGCGGCGAGCCCCTTCTTCAGGTACTCCTGTCCGAGGGGCATGGGCGCTGCCCCCGTCCCTTCCCCGGCCCAACCGACCGCGACGGGGCCGACGAGGAGCCCCACGGCCGCCGCGAGGCGCAGGAATTCGCGCCGGGACGAGTCCGCGTAGCCCGTTTGGTCGGATCCGCAATGGCGAGCGTCCATCGGCGCCTCCTTTCAAGACCCCAAGCTGCGGCAGGATGGGCGCGCCGGCCCTTCCCCCAGGGTGTGTCTGAGAAGCCGGCCGTAAGGACCGAGGCCAGCCGAATCCAGGACGGCTTCTCGGACACACCCTAAAGATATCCCGCGAAGCTCCCCCCCGTTGCAGCGACCACCCGACGTGGAAACGAAGGCCCGTCCCCGCCGAGGCGAAGGGCTGGACGGGAACCGGCGGCGCTACTCCGCGCGCGCCTCGGCGGGGGATTCGGCTTCCTCGGCTACCGGACCGCCGTTGGCGCGCGGGAGCGCCGCGCCGCCGGTGTTGCCGACGCCGGTCGCGAGCTTCACCTCGTCGACGAGCGCCTTCACGGCGTCGGGGTTCTCCTGCAGGAACGCGCGGGCGCGGTCGCGGCCTTGCCCGAGCCGCAGCTTCCCGTGGCTGAGCCACGTCCCCTGCTTCACGATCACGCCGCTGTTCACGCCGAGGTCGATCAAGTCGCCCTCGCGGCAGATCCCGCGGTTGAAGAAGACGTCGAACTCCGTCTGCCGGAACGGCGGCGCGATCTTGTTCTTCACGACCTTCGCGCGGACGCGGTTGCCGGTGACCGTCTCGCCGTCCTTGATCGACCCGATCCGCCGGAGGTCGATCCGGACCGACGCGTGGTACTTGAGCGCGCGCCCGCCCGGCGTCGTCTCCGGGTTGCCGAACATCACCCCGATCTTCTCGCGGAGCTGGTTCGTGAAGATGAAGCAGGTCTTCGAGTTCCGGACGACGCCCGTGAGCTTCCGCAGCGCCTGGCTCATGAGCCGCGCTTGGAGCCCCACGTGCGAATCCCCCATCTCCCCCTCGAGCTCCGCCTTCGGCACGAGCGCCGCGACCGAGTCGATCACGATCACGTCCACCGCGGACGACCGCACGAGCGTCTCCGCGATCTCGAGCGCCTGCTCCCCCGAGTCCGGCTGCGAGATCAGCAGGTCCTCGAGCTTCACGCCGATCTTCGCCGCGTACGCCGGGTCGTAGGCGTTCTCCGCGTCGATGAACGCGGCCACGCCGCCACGCTTCTGCGCCTCGGCCACGATGTGGCTGCAGAGCGTCGTCTTGCCCGACGACTCCGGGCCGAAGATCTCCATGATCCGGCCCCGCGGCGCCCCCCAGCCCCCCAGCGCGACGTCCAGCGAGAGCGCGCCGGTCGAGATCCCCTCGACGCCGTGCGCGCGCCCGTCGCCGAGCCGCATGATCGATCCCTTCCCATACTGCTTCTCGATCTGGGAGAGGGCGAAGTTCAGCGCCTCCGCCCGCTTCCGGCTCTCGTCCTTCGGGGCGGGCAGATTGTTCCGACCAACCATGGGGGTCTCCTCGCGGGCGGGGAAAAAGGGCCGCCTCTATTACGTCGCGACCCGGTTACGTACCACCGAGGAGGGACAGCTCCCGAAAAGCCTCATGGAGAGCGCCTTCAGGGGTCAGAACCGACCGAAAAAGAACGAGTCGGTCCGCTTGTGCCCGGCCGAACTCCCGCAGGGGGTCCAGGGGAGGGGGTTTCGGGGGCCGGTCCCGGAACCTGCCGAGCGTCACGTGGGCGCTCCAGGGCCTCTCCTCGCGCGGGAACCCGAGGGCCACGACCGCCTCATCGACGTCCTCCGCCAGCGCCCGGGCGGCCTCCTCGCCCTCCCCGAGCCCCACCCACACCACCCTCGGCCTGCGTGCATCGGGAAAAGCGCCGACACCGACCAGCGACACATCGAACGGGGCGTGCCTACACGCCGCCTCCGCCGCCGCGGCGGCGACGGGCTCCGGGTCCTCGACGTCGCCCAGGAACCGGATCGTCAGGTGGATCGTCTCCGCCCGCTGCGCGCGCAGGCCCGCGATCGACCGTCCGACCGATGCGAGCTCCTCGCAGAGCTTCTCGGGAAGGGGGATCGCGAGAAAGGCCCTCATCCGGTGCCGCGTCCGGCGTCCAGTATCGCACCCCGCCGCCACGGATGCGGCATCGGGCCACCCGGTCGCCGGGTTTGTAACTGGGACGCAACGCCGCTGGACGAACGAATCGATGCGCGAGAGGATCAGGACGGCTTCGACGCTGTGCGTGGCACCGCGGAGGCAAGAGCTGTGGACAAATCCCTGCTGGCTTCGGCACTCAAGCTCCCAGCGATGCGTGGTCTCGTGCTCTCGATCGCCCTTGCCCCGGTTGTCCTCGGGCTTGCCTGCGCTCATCGCGGCGAGACGCGGGAGGCGCCGGACCGTCCCGCGCCGCTCAGCACGTCGGAGCTCAGCCTTGTGCAACCGGGAATGACGCTCTCCGATGTGCTCCGTATCCTCGGGCCCCACGCGGAGATCAACCCCCTTCCTTCCCCCGTGGCGCACTTCGATCACGAGGTCGTCGTCCTCTGGCGGGATGGGCCCGGGAGGTGGATCCTTGTCATCTTCGTTCCGGACAAGGACCGCGTGCTTCGCGTGCCGGAGGGCACCACCTACGCCGGCTCGATGGGGTTGTGATCGGGCCGCGGCGCGACGCGGCGCAGCGCCAAGGTCACGGGTGCGCGGTGAACGAGAGGAACTCGTCGTAGCGGGCGTCGATTTCCTTGCGCGTGATCGCGCGGAGGCGCCGCAGCGAGAAGTCCTCGACGGTGAAGCTCGCGACGATGGCGCCGTGGATCATCGCGCGGCGGAGCGCACGGTCGTCGGTCGAGCCCGAGGCCGCGAGCGAGCCCAGGAGCCCGCCCGCGAAGCTGTCGCCCGCGCCGGTGGGGTCGACGACGTGGTCGAGGGGGTACGCGGGGATCGCGTGGAAACCGTGCTTCGTCCAGAGGAACGCGCCGTGCTCGCCCTTCTTCACGACCACGGCCTTGGGGCCCATGTCGAGGAGCTTCTTGCCCGCGCGGATGAGGGAGTGGTCCTCCGCGATCGCGCGCGCCTCCTGGTCGTTGCAGACGAGCATGTCCACGCGCTTCAGGACCCTCAGGAGGTCTTCCCACGTCTCCTGGATCCAGTAGTTCATCGTGTCGAGCACGGAGAAGGCCTTCGGCACCTGGTCGAGCACGCTCGCCTGGGACGCGGGCGGGCCGTTCGAGAGGAACACGAACGTGCTGTCGCGGAAGGCCTTGGGGATCTTCGGCATGTAGCCGTCGAGGACGTTCAGGTGGGTCGCCGTCGTCTGCGCGACGTTCATGTCGCCGGAGTAGCGGCCCGCCCATCGGAAGGTCTTGCCCGGCTTCACCTCGAGACCGTCCAGGTTGACGCCCCGCTCGAGGAGGAGCGTCCTGTGTTCCTGCTTGAAGTCCTCGCCGACGACGCCGACCAGACGCACGGGGCCGAAGTACGACGCACCGACGGCGAAGTAGGCCGCGGCGCCGCCGAGGACCTCCTCGACCCGGCCCGACGGCGTCTCGATGGTGTCATACGCAAGCGCGCCGACGACGAGAAGCGACACGGCGAAAGGGTACTACGGGCGGTAGCGCCGAAGCCAGAGGCCCGCGGGCAGCGCGATCAGGACGTGGAGCGCCTTGTACGTGAGCGAGAGCGCGAGCGCGGTTCCCGCCGGCACCCCCGCGTCGGGGAGGAGGGCCACGAAGGCGAGGTCGCCGAAGCCGAATCCGCCGGGGAGTCCCGGGACGGCCGAGAGCATCTGCGCGACCGGGATCGCGGCGACGACGGCGAAGAGCGACATCTGCACGCCGAGCGCGCAGCCGTACAGGTAGAGCGCGAAGAGGACGAGGGCCTGGGAGGCGACGGCGACGCAGGCGGCCCCCCGGATCCAGCGCCCGCGGCCCGCGTAGAGCGCGAGCGCCTTGCCCGCCGCCGCGGGGATCGACTCGAACCTCCGGGGCACGAGTCTCGTGAGGCCCGCCTTCGCGCGGAGGCGCGGCGACAGGAGGACCGCGAGGAGGAGGAGGCCGCCGCCGAGAAGCACGGCGAGGATGGCGCGGCTCCCGCCCACGCGCGTCGAGCCGGGGGCGAGGAGCGCGCCCAGGAGCGCGATCGTGCAGAGGACGATCAGCCCGAGAAGACGGTCGAGGACCACCGTCGTCGCCGCATGCGCGCGGCGCCCCTGCGGCTCCCCCGCGTAGAGCGCCTTCACGACGTCGCCCGTCGCGATCCCGCCGGGGAGGACCGAGGCGAAGAACTGGCCGATCCAGCCGAGCCGGAGCACCGAGAGCAGGGTCGTCGGGAACCCCGCGGCGTCGAGGAGGACGCCCCATCGCAGGTGGACCGTCACGACCGCGAGGAGATGGGCGAGGAGACCCGCGAGCATGAAGTCCGGCCGGTCGGAGAGCGGGCGGAACGACGTGAGGAGGCCCACGCGCACGGAGATCCTGCCTGGATCGAACGTGCGCCGCCCCTCGGCCGTGTCGAGCACGATGACGTCACCGCTGGACTTGACGATCCGCCCGTGCAGGGTCGCGCCTTGGGCATCGACGACGCGGTCGTCGATGCCCACGATCCAGAGGGAGAGCGCCACGAGGACAGCGCCGGCCGCGGGGCCGAGGAACCGCTTCACCCGTTGGCCTTCGCGAGCTCGGGCGACTTCCCCGCCCAGGCGCGCCACGCCTCCGGCGTCGGATCCGCCCGGGCCCCGGTCATCCCCTGGAGGGACGCCTGGGCATGGAGCCGCACCCCGAGGTCGAGGTCGAGCAGTCGCTCGACGCAGGACTCGAAGGCCCCCGGCCCCCCCACGACTCCGAGGTAGGCGACGAGCGCGCAACGGACATCGGGGTCGCGCTCCAAGGGGTCGATGCCGCCCGCGAGGCGCGCGATCGCCCCTTCCTGCGCGACGGGCGAACCGACGCGGGTGAGCACCTCGGCCGCCGCCTGCCGGACGAGCGCGGACTCGTCGGGCTCCTCGTCCTTGAGGCCGACCGCCGAGTCGCGGAGCGCGACGAGGATCGCGTCGCGGACGATCGCGGGCCCGATCTCCTCCGCGGTCTCCCGCACGGGGCCGGACACCGCGCCGCTGATGGGTTGCGCCGCGAGGATGCGCACCATCTGGCAGGCGGAGAGGAGGCTCTTCGGGCGCTCCGCCGCGAGCGCGCGCATCCGCTCGACGACCGAGGAGACCGGCACCTTCTTGCCCGCGCGCACGTCCACCGCCATCGCGAGGAAGTCGTCCGCGATCTGGTTGATCCGGACATCGGCGTTGCCGTCCACGGCGATCGGGACAGGCCCCGGCGGCAGCGGCAGGAGGAGCCGTCCGAGCTGCTCGCACGCCATCGACCGGAGCGCGCCCGTCGGGTCGTAGGTCAGGACGAAGAGCAGCTTGTCCGCCGCCGCGGCGAGGTAGTCGGAGTTCGGGAGCTTGGTGCCCCCGAGCCCCCTCACGGCCATGTCCACGTAGAAGTTCGAGATGTGGGCGGGGGGTACGTACTGGTACCGGCCGCCCTGCACCTTCGTGACCGCGTCCGTGATCATCCGCGAGTAGCCGTTCACGCCGCGGTCCTTCCCTTTCACGAAGTTCTGGAAGAACTCGCTGATCTCCGCGCGCTCGATGTCGCTCTCGATGCCGGCGCAGCCGGCGAGGAGGATGGCGAGCGCCAAGGGCCGCATCCGGCTATTGGAACCGCCCCGGGCGACATGGCAAGGAAGGGGGCTTCGGGGGATCAGCGGCCGAGCGTGGCGAGGAAGAGCGCGCGGTAGTGCGCCTGGCGGCGTGGAGGCAGCGCCCCGATCGCCCGAAGGCCGGCTTCGGCGGCGCGCGGCGTGGCGAGGCCCGCGAGCGCGGCCAGCGTGCCCTCGGTCTCGTTCGCGCTCGCACCGCGCAGCGCGTGGTCGAGGAGCGGCTCGACCGCATCGTCCCCGAACCGCACGAGCAGCTCGACCGCCTGAATCCGGACCCGGTCGTCCGGATCGTGGAGTGCTTCCGTCGCGACCGGGAGCAATGTGCGCGCGCGTGGCGCCTCCGTCGCCGCGTACAGGAGGGCGAACCGCGTCTCGCCGTCGAGCTCCGGCCAGCGCGCGGCGCCGCCCTCGAGCGCGGCGAGGTCGCGCACGTCCAGCAGCGCCAAGCGAGCCGTGCGTGCCTCGCGGCCCCCGAACACCGCGAGGCCGACGAGGGTCTCCACCGAAGGGGCGTCGCCGAACCGGCCGAGCGCGCCGATCGCCGCGTGGCGAACCTCCCACTCGGATTCGCGGTCGAGGAGCGCGCGCACGTTGGCGCCGTGGCGGCGGTCCGCCGTGACGCCGAGAACACGGACGGCGCTCGCGCGCGTCGCAGGCGCCGGCGCGGCAAGCATCTCCCGCTTGAGGCGGTCGATCACCTCGGGGGGCGCATGCTCGCCGAGCGCGACCTCGATCGCGCTGCGGAGGCTCCTGTTGCCGAGTCGTGCGAGGAGGCCCTCCCACGCCTCCGTTCCGCCGCGCGTTGCGATCGAGCGCACGAGGAGGTCCTTCCGGGGCGCGTCGCCGTCGAGGAGCCGTAGCAGCTCCGGGACCGTGCCGCGGGCCTCGCCGCCGACCGGCGCGCTGTGGAGGGCGGGGTCGGCCGGGTCCGCAAGGAGCGACTCGAGGGGGCCATCGATGCCGTCGCGGGCGGGGGCGGGTGCGCTCGCTCCCGCCACGCGCGGCGCCTCGGCGCCGCGGAGCGCCCGCGCGCGCGGCAAGGGGCGCGGGCCTCTGGCGGCGAGTGCCCAGGAGAGGGTCGCCGCCGCGGCCAGGAGGAGCAGCGCGGCGGCGGTTCGATGGCGTGAACGGGACATGGGGAGGGGGCGCCGCGGGGGCGCCCCCCGGTCCTCCGACGCTAGTCGTCGTCGTCCTTGTCGTTCTTCTTCTTGTCGTCGTCGCAGTCGTGGTCCCAGTCCTTGAGCTTCTTGTCGATCTTCGAGGCGAGCAGGAGCTGGCCGCCTTGGACGAGGTCGGCGCTCTGCGTGGCGTTCTGGGCGAGACCGCCGCCCGAGAGGCTGTGCGCCTGCGTGTCCATGATCAGGATCGTCTCGCCCTTCTTGTGCTTGAAGAGGTTCGTGACGTCGAGGACGCCCGAGGTCTCCCAGTCGCCGACGTCGGTCGGGTCGCTGTCGGTCTGGTTCTCCGGCACGGCGCTCCGGTCGATCTCGAGGATGCGGGTGAGCTTGCCCGACTTGGGGTCGAGGCACCACACCGAGGCCTCGACCCCGGAGATCGTCCCGAATGCCGAGATCGCGTCGTCCTCGTTGATGTAGATGTTGCCGTCGTCGGCCCAGTCGAGGTTGTCCGGGCTCCGGAGGCCGAAGTCCGGCCCGCTGAACTGGCCGTCGCCCGCGTCGTCGCCGTTGTAGACGATCTTGACCTTGGCCTTGATGTTGTTGATGTCGTCGAGATCCTCCTCCAGCTCATCCTCGAGGTCGTCGTCGTCGAGATCGACGATGTAGACCGTTCCCCACTCGTCGTTGTTGCCGCCGAAACCGCTGCCGGTCCCGGTCGAGACGATGACCGCTTGGGTTCCGTCACGCGGGTTCGTGGCGCAGTCCTCGGGCCGCGAGACCGAGAACGAATCGAGGGCATTCGCCGCCGCGTACTGCGTGGCCTGCCTCGCGAAGCCGAGGCTGTCCCAGCCGGAGGTGCCCGCCTTCGACGGGTCAAAGTGGGTGATCCGCTTGAACTTCCCCTTCCGGGAGTCGCCCGTCGCGTGGAACGTGGACGGATCGTCGTCGCCGGCGTCGGAGACCCAGACGTAGAGGTGGCCGTACCCGAGGCCGTTCCGCTTGAGGAAACCCGGCGGGTTGTAGCCGCTGGCCGGCTTCGCGTCCTTCTCGCCGATGTAGAGGTAGAGCGGGGCCGCGGCGGTCGTGTCATCGCCGATCAGCAGCACGACCTTGTCGGAGCGGAAGTTCTCGAGCACGCAGAGATTCTCGAACGCCGCGCGACCGAGCATCGGGACGACATAGATGTCCTCCTTGCGCACGTCGAGCGCGCACTGCTGCCCGTTGTCGGCTTCCTCACCGCAGAAGTAGACGTCGTCCTCGAACCCGTCCTTGCCCTTCTCGATGCCGCCGCCCGAGCAGAAGCGGTCGAAGCCCTGCGTCGTGCTCGAGCCCTCGTTGATCTGCGTGGCGCTCGTGACGACGTTCCCGGCGCGATCGAAGATGCGGTCGTAGGCGAGGCCGGCGTCGCAGACCTCCCGCGACGTCCGGTCGATGTCGAACCAGCTCACGCGCGCCCCGGTGAGCGAGAGGCCGTTTGCAAGCATGTAGGCGTAGCCCGTGCCCCCGGTGAGCTCGGAGTTGACGAACACGCGGACCTCGTCCTTGTTCCATCTCCACGCGCCGATGCCGTCGAGGATGCCCGTCGGCCGGTAGCCGAGCTTCGCGAGGTTGATGTCGTCCTTGGCCGCGTTCTGCTCGCCGATCGTGACGAGCGGATGGACCGTCCAGCCTTCGTCCGTGTCCGGCGTGTCGCCGGCGACCTGCGCCGGCTCCCCGGTGAGCCAGCAGCCGTGCGCGGCGACCCCGGCGCCCGCGGCGAGCGCGAGCCCGATCGCCGCTGCGGCGAACCTCTTCGTGCGCCTCTCCATGTTCTGCCTCCTTGGCGTCGCTGCCACCGCACCGCGCGGCGAACAGGACGCGGGCGCCACTTTCGAGGACATGGGTGAACGCCGCGTTAGCCTCGCGCGGCGTTTCCGTGAGGCAACCGCGAGCGCCGCCTGTGCTCGCGATCAAGGGCGCGAAAAGAAAGGGGGCTTCGGGGGCCGGTCGGCTTTCTTGCGACGAGGAAGCGACCAGCGGCGCCCGCCGCGGACAAGGCTCACGCCACGGGAGCGCGGGCGACGGGGCCGCGCCACACGGGACGCGGCGGGCCCGCCTGCTCCGGCGAGCCCGCCTGCCGGTCCGCTAGAAGTGCAGGACCAGACCGGCGCCGATGAAGACCGCGACGTCGTCGCCGAGATCGACCCATGCGGTCGGGGCGATCGTCCACTTCTTCACCGGGAACGTGTAGGCGCCGCCGACGCGGGCGATGACGTCCGCGTCCCCGTCCAGGAACATCACGCCCGGCCCGCCGAAGACGGACCAGCGGTCGGCGGGATGCCAGAAGACGGCGCCGCCGAGGACGGTCGAGATCTCGTCCGAGAACGCGATGTCCCCGAACCCGCCGAAGCCGAGCTTGTCGTCCTTCCGGTACTCGTAGTTGGCGCCGATGGCCACGCCCGCCTCGGGGCGGTTGATGCTGGCGCCAAGAAGGACGTTCATCGTGTGCGGTTCGTACGAGCGCGCGCCGCTGGCGGCAGCGGGCGCGGCGCAACCCGTCACGGCGGAGATCGCCGCCGCGGCGAGAATGGTGATGACAAGGTTCCTCAAGGGACCCCTCCAATTCCGTGCCCCCGCGGGCGGGGCACCCGTCGATCATCGTCACGACAGGGCCGGGAGTTGACCTCCCCGCCGCCGGTCAGCCCCCCGCGGCCCCCTCAACGTTTGTACAATACTTATATATGGTGCAAAGGAGGCCTTTCGCCGGCCTCCCTTGACACGCTCTTTGCGGCCTCCCTAGAATCGCCGCTCGAAGTACGGGAGGAGAGCCAGATGAGGCCGATCTCGGGTGCCCTGCTCGTCGCCTTCCTCGTGACGTCCGCGATCGGGTGCCGGTCGCGGGAGGTCCGCCTGCCCGATCCTCCCCCGTCCGCCCCGTCCGCGGGCGCGGAGGCGGCCGCGGCCGAGCGGACGAGCGTCGAGAGATCCGACACGGACGGCTGGTGGCGCGTCACCCGCTCCGACTTCACGGGGCAGCGGGCCTTCACGGAGATCGTGGTGTTCGACCCGCACGCCGGCGCGCTCTGGCCGGGGGCGGTGGTGACCACGCGCGCGCTCTCTTCCGGGCGCATCGATCCGGTGGCGCTGCCCAGGTCCGGCGGGACGGTCACGATCCCCCGCTACCGCATGGAGTCGGCGATCGCCGGGCCGAGCCGGCACCTCCCCGCGCCGGGCCCGGACGCGTACCGGGGTGCGTACTTGGACCTGACCGGCGCCGCCGGCGCGCAGCCGGGGGCGCCGCGCGCGGAGGTCACGACGCTCCACGATCCCGGCCAGGCGTGCGCGAGGATCGGCCTCCACTCTGGCTGGCTGCCGGAGGAGGTGATGAAGGCGCTCGACGCGGCGGCGGAGAGCGGCAAGCGCACGCTCCTGGCCGTCGGCGTGGGGCGGACGGTCACGGTCGTCTTCCTGCCCGACGACCCCGGGCGGTGGTTCGCGAAGGGCGTGACGCCGGAGCAGGTCGTGCGCGCGGCCGGGCAGGATGATCCCTTGGCCTACGTGCGGAGCGTCACGTACGGGAGGGCGGTGCTCGTCCTCGCCGAGACGGAGGTCGAGGAGTCGGCGCTGGACGCCGCCCTCGAGTTCTTCCTCGCGGGGCCGACCGCGCTCGGGGCCAAGGCCGCGAACGGGCATCGGAAGGTGCTCGACGAGGGAAGCTACTCGGTCTTCGAGTACGGGCCCGGTCGGGCCGGCGCCGCGGTCCGCGCGGAGGACGCCTCGGCGCTCGTGGGCACGTTGTCGAGGACCTCGGTCGCGCCTTCCGGCGGCGGTGCCGTGCCGGTGTCGTTCGAGACGCGGTATCTCGACGGCTCGGCGTGCGCGCAGGCGCATGCCACCGACTGGACCGAGACGCGGAGCACTCCGCCGGCTCCCTACCGCGCCGCGATCCGGCTGCATTCGCTCGAGATCGAGGACACGTGCGAGAGCGCGCTCGACGCCGCAGGGGACTTCGTGGTCGATATCCGGATGGACGGCGCCGACAAGGCGTCCTGGAACCGCGCGCGCGGCTCCTCCGACACGATCGCGCACTTCGGCAGGGGGAAGCACGCCGTGGAGCAGACGGTCCTGATCGTCGAGAGCGATCGGCGCTTCATCGACCTCGAGATCCGATTCGGCGAGCTCGACCGAGGCGCGGTCCAGGATCCGAACGGCATCGAGGTGCTCGCGCTCGAGCATGTGGACCTTGCGCCCGACGAGCCCGTTCCCGGCGGCAACGCCGACATCCGTCGGCCCAGCGGGTTCATCCGCGACCTGAGCGTCGTGCGGAAGAACGCCGGCGGCCGTGCGGGCATGAGCAACACGGCTTCGCTGTCTCTCATCCGGCTCGATCCGGAGTGAGGAAGGGCGGCGCGCGACCGCCGGGAATTGACGCACTTCTAGGCCCCTCCTAGACTTGGGCGCTCCACGCCGAGGTGGCGGAACTGGCAGACGCGCTAGGCTCAGGACCTAGTGGGAGTTAAATCTCGTGCAGGTTCGAATCCTGTCCTCGGCACCAGGGCGCGCCCTTCGCCGAGCACGCGAGGGGGAGCGCTGCACGACCTGGGAGGAGGTCGCGGCGGGAACGCCGCGCGGAGGGGTCATGACGCACGACACCCGCCGTCGTCACTGGGGCGAACGGCTGGACGCGTACGAGGCGGCCGGCGGCAGGCCGACCTGATGCGCGGAATGGGCCCGACCGTGGCCATCGTGGCGGCCTTCCTCCTCGGGATCTTGGGCCTCGGCCACGTTCTGCTGCCCGACCTCGCGTGGCGTTTCTACCGCCCCAAGGAGCTCTACCCCGAAGACAGCGCGCGCTTCGCCCTCCGGCTCCTCGGCGCCGCCATGCTCGCCTTCGCGGTCCTCGTGGCCACCGTCGTCTACGCGTTCTTCTGACGGCCGCCCGGCCCCCTGCACTTGCCCGGCGCGCCTACAATGGCCGCTCGGCTCAAACCCACGGAGAGGAATACCCATGACCTGGACCGACCTGCTGAAGACCGAGATCGAGAGCACCTACCGCGCGACCGAGGGACTCCTCGGCCTCGTGGACGACAAGACCCTCAGCTGGAAGCCCGCGACGGGGTCGAACTGGATGACGACCGGCCAGCTCTTGAAGCACCTCGAGACCGCGTGCGGCGCGTGCTGCGCGGGCTTCGTCACCGGCGAGTGGGGCATGCCCGCCGACGCGAAGCCCGAGGACATGCTGCCGCCCGCGACCAAGCTGCCCGCGGCGAAGAGCGTCGCCGAGACGAAGAAGGCGCTCTCGGCCGACAAGAAGCTCGCCCTCCAGATGGTCGTCGAGGCGGGCGAGAAGAGCCTCGGCGGCAAGAAGGTCGCGGCGCCGTGGGACCCGACGGAGAAGCTCCTCGGCGAGCAGCTCCTCCACATGGTCGGCCACCTCGGCACGCACAAGGCGCAGCTCTTCTACTACCTGAAGCTCCAGGGCAAGCCGGTGCATACCGGAAATCTGTATGGGATGTAGGGGCGGGCAGGGAGGGGGCCTCGGGGGCGCCGTTTCGCGACGGCGGCGCCCCGGCCCCCGCTGGCACGGCTACTTCTCGCGCGCGAGGAAAAGGGCCCGCTTGTAGAGGTTCGCGGCCCGCTCGAGATCGCCCGCCTTCTCCGCCTCGCGCGCCTCCGCGAGCGCCCGCTGGGCCTCGACCACGCGCTGCTCCTCGCGCGCCTGCATCGCGAGCCACTCGTCCTCGAGGAGCATCTCCGCCTCCCCCGCGCGCACCCCCACGTCCTTCTGGAGGCGGCGCCGGAGGTCGCGGGCCTCCTCCGAACGCGGCCGCATCGCGAGCGCTTGGTCCACGTAGCCGAGGGCCTGTTCCAGCTCGGCCGCGTCGCGGCAGAGCCTCGCGTTCTCAAGGAGGCGCTCGAAAAGGACCTGCTCCGCCTCGGCGCGCCACATGGCCTCGTCGAGCGTGGAGTCCTCGGCGGGAGGGGGCGCGGGGGAGGGCGGATGCTCTGTGGGCGCGGTCGCCTGGCAGGCGGCCAGCGCGAGGAGGAGCACGAGGTTTCTCATGACACCTTCTTGATCTTCAGATCGAAGAGCCCGTCCCACTCGCTTTCGGTCTTCTTGAAGAGATCGTTCAACCGCTCCTCGTCCCGGTCGCAGTCCTCCTCGAGGACCGCGGCCTTCGCCTTGTCCCCCTTGGAGAGCGCGTTGTCCACGCGCGCGCGCTTGATCTTCAGCGCGTCGCGCGCGGCATCGACCTGGTCGAACGTGCCGAGGAGCACCTTGGCCTTGCGGAGCGTCTCGTTGATGTCCGTCTCGTAGTCGGGCTGGCCCACCGTCCGCATCAGGTCCACGGCCTTCATCGCGCTCGCGCGCGCGTGGGCGACCTCGCGCGTCCTCCTCGAAGAGTCGATCACGAGGATCGCCGGGGCGTCCCACTTGAGCCCTTCGAAGAGCGGGTTGGGCTTCGCGGCGGCCTCCGCGACCTGCACGCAGTCGAAGAAGCGCGCGGCGACCACGAAGGATTCGTTCTGTACGACGACCTCCTCGAAGCGCGCCTGGTCGTTCGACCGGAGGCTCGACTGGACGTAGACGAGGAGCGGCCGAGGCCGCGGGTCCCCCCGCGACGGCGCGGTGGCGAGCTGCTCGGGCTTCGGCAGCGAGCCTCCCCACACCATCCGGGTCCGCCGGTACCGCTCCGTGTCGGTGCGGACGACCCCCCTCCCGCGACCCTGCGCGACCGCCGCGGCGGCAAGAAGGAGGAACAGCAGGCACCCCCCTAGGCGCTGCACGCGGGCCATTGTACGACTCGTCGGCGGGCGGGCCCGTGGCGCGTCCGTGACACGAGGCCTTAGAGCCTATCCGAAAAGTCCCGCAGCGCGGAACGTGATGTAGGCGCAGGCGAAGTGGAGCATCGCGAGGAAGTTGTCGGCCTTCTTCTCCCAGCGGATCAGGAGGCGGCGGAAGCGGTT